>Ga0272441_10001007_pt1 | contig 60817 bp, 49 predicted proteins | sample SSMProp6N_FD_193582 | JGI IMG/M metagenome (GOLD analysis project Ga0272441, IMG submission 193582) | Marine sediment archaeal communities from Little Sippewissett salt marsh, Falmouth, MA, United States - SSM-Prop-6N | ecosystem: Environmental > Aquatic > Marine > Wetlands > Sediment ...
TACCGAGGAGAATATACTTCCAGACACGCCCGATGATCTCCCTGACGGCATCCCAGCCGTATACGATCCGGTCGTGCCAGGTCATATCCGATCCCTGTTCGCCCCCGTCTCCGGTGCGTATCTGAAGGACCCAGTCTTCTATGTATTTTTCCAGCCCCAGGCGTCCGATCACCCAGCCGGCCCCGATCGCCACAAACAGACCGGTCGTCATATACAATGCCGCCACTTTCCACCCCAGAAGGCCGTAAAGCAATCCCAGTGCGATCTCATTGACCATGGGAGCGGCAATTAAAAACGAAAAGGTCACCCCCAGAGGAACTCCGGCGGTAACAAAACCGATAAACAGCGGCACCGCCGAACAGGAACAGAACGGGGTCACGATTCCGAGCAGGGCCGCCAGTACATTTCCAAAAAACTCGCTCTTTCCGGACAGCAGGTCCCGGGTGCGTTCGGGCGTAAAAAAACTGCGAATAATTCCGACACCGAATACCACCAGCAGCAGCAACATCATCACTTTCGGGGTATCGTACAGGAAAAATTCCACAGCCGATCCAAAATGACTCCCTTTCGGAACAGCAAACAGGCTGTAGGTTAAAAACACGGAAGCATCATGAAGACGGCTGTAGATCAACCACCACAGAAAAACACCCGCAGCACCTGCCAGTGCATACACAACCAACGGAAATTTCGGCTGTTTTTCCCGGGGTGACGGGGCTGCACCGCAGGAACAGGACGCATTGTCAAAAGATCTCATTGTGATACTCCATCTCCTCTATTTCATTAACCACTTTTCCACGTCGGCCTTTTTGGGGACTTTTCCCGAACATTTAACATCACCGTCCACCACCACACCGGGGGTGCTGAAAATTCCGTAACCGGCAATTTCCATCAGATCCGTTACTTTCTCGATGTCCGCATCAATTCGCATTTCAGCAACAACTTCCTTTACCAGGTCTGCCGTTTTTTGACATTTGGCGCATCCAGGGCCCAGTACTTTGATCTCCATTGGTATCTCCTTTTTTAACGCTTCATAAAACACATCATCTGTCAACTACGTTTACATATCGCCATATAACGATATATTTTGACAAAAAAAACAGAAATCAGCGCCCGCAGATATCTTCCCGCCGGATAAAATCGAGCGATCGGATTAAGTCCGACAGTGCGGGATCATCCTCCAGCCAGTGCTTCAGATTGCCGAGAAGGCTGGCCGCATAGGGGCTGGACGATCCGTCCGCAAGATAATAATTGACCCACAGACCATCTTTTTCCGAGTTGACCAGCCCCGCCTCCTCAAGTATCTTCAAATGCTTCGATACGGTAGGCTGTGCCAGCGACAGTGCGGTACGAAGTTCACACACGCACATCATTTTGTGTTGAAGGAGCTTGACGATTTTCACCCGACCGGGATCCGACAGCGCTTTCATCACTTTGACAAACTGTTTCATCACCCTCCCTTATATTTCCATTCTGGAATATATAGACACACAAAAAACAAGTCAAGCATTTTTTTCGAAACAAACTCCCACGCCCAACCCGCTTGCGACAACTCAGTCCTCGACCCTAAGCCCTTCAGTCAAGCGCCTCCATCACCCCTTCCATCACCTCGGTCGCCCTTCCATGGAGAAACACATCGGTAATCGTGTCCGTATAGGCAGAGGCTTCCGTATTGATCTCGATAATTACAGCACCGTTACTTTTCGCCATATGAGGGATGTAACTTGCAGGCGTGACCTTGCCGGTGGTGCCGATCAGCAGAAACACATCTGACTGCTCGGTTTCCAGAACCGACATGGAATGTGCCGGCTCGGGGATGCCTTCCCCGAAAAACACGAAATCCGGTTTTAATATTCCCCCACAGTCACTGCAGGCAGGCGGCAGTTTAACCAGATCGACTTCCGACACATGAAATTTCTTTCCGCATTCCAGACAGACCAGAAATTTGGACGTGCCGTGATACTCATACACCGTGGAATTCCCGGCTTCCTGATGCAGGTTGTCAATATTCTGGGTAATTACGGTTTCCAGCAGGGAACGGGTTTCCAGTTCATGCAACGCATAGTGGGCGGCATTGGGTTGAGCCCGACCAAAAAAATCATAAAAAATCTCTTTAATAAGGGCCCAGGATTCTTCCGGGTATGCCAGAAAATAATGAATATCCAGAAACTTCGGGTCATATTTATTCCACAGGCCGTCAGCGCCCCGGAACGGAGGAATACCGCTCTCGACGGAAATGCCGGCACCGGTAAAAGCGGTCAGCCGTTTCGCCGCCCTGATGATATCCGACGCTTGTTGATACATGGTATGTTTCCTTTATAATTAAGGTTTCATCCGGAAACGGCTTTCCTGCCCAGTCTGCGCCGTTGTCTGCGCGGGACAGACCGCTTCGGCTGCGTGCAACCGTGTAAAGTCCTTGTTACTGAACCGTTATGCGCCATGTACGTCAGCACCAGCACCTCTCTGCTCCGTAACGGGGACATGCTTTGGTCTCATATCGCTTCAAGGAACGAATCATGAATGGGCACAATAATAATGGTTACCATATCCCTCCGTTCAAATGAAAGAAAAATCTGCCGGACCGGCAGATGAAATTTTCTGATCCCGGAATTCGTTAAAGCTGGAAATATATCGTTTTATCGGGTATATAGTGAACGAAACGGTTCACTATCATCATTTGACGTTCAACGCTTATCCTGAATTCGCATGATCCCGTGATTGCTCGAATCCTGTTTTTTATTTCATTTTTTATTCAGTTTGTATATAAGACTCGGATTTGCATTGATTTTCGCCGACACGCGGTGCTCTCTGAATCAAGATCGGCACATGTCTGCAAAGTCGCGAATGATCCACTCTTTCATTACAGGAGGATATCATGAGTTCGGTATTGATTATCGGCGCCGGCGGCGTTGGAAATGTCGTCACCCGCAAATGTGCTCAGCTACCGGAAGTGTTCGACCGAATTTGTCTCGCCAGCCGAACCCTTGAAAAATGTAAACATATTCAACATCAGATCGATCGTCCCATTGAAATCGCTCAGGTGGATGCAGACGATACATCGCAGCTGATCCGGCTGATCCGTCGGTTCAACCCTGCCATTGTGATCAATGTAGCGCTGCCTTACCAGGATTTGACCATCATGGATGCCTGTCTGGAAACCGGGGTCCACTATCTGGACACCGCCAATTACGAGCCTCCGGATGAAGCCAGATTCTGCTACCAGTGGCAGTGGGACTACCATGATCGTTTCAGGGAAAAAGGCATCATGGCCCTTCTGGGCAGTGGATTTGATCCGGGAGTGACCAGTGTGTTCTGCGCCCACGCCCGGAAGCATCACTTTGACGAAATTCATACCATTGATATTCTGGACTGCAACGCGGGTTCACACGGGCATCCGTTTGCCACCAATTTCAATCCGGAAATCAATATTCGTGAAATCACCCAGCGGGGCAAATATTTTGAAAAAAACCGGTGGGTGGAAGTCGATCCCATGTCCATTCACCTACCCTTTGATTACCCGGAAATCGGCCCTCGGGAAAGCTACCTCCTGTACCATGAGGAACTGGAATCTCTGGGCAAACATATCAAAGGGGTCCAGCGTATTCGTTTCTGGATGACGTTCGGCGAGGAATATCTGACGCATTTAAGGGTTCTTCAGAATGTGGGCATGACCCGAATTGACCCGGTCATGTTCGAGGGACGGGAAATCATTCCGTTGAAATTTCTGAAGGCGGTACTTCCGGACCCGGGATCTCTCGGGGTCAACTATACCGGAAAAACCAACATTGGATGTCTGATCAACGGCATCAAGGACGGAAAAAAGAAACAGTACCACATATATAACGTCTGCGATCATGCCGAGTGTTTTCAGGAAGTCGGCGCTCAGGCCGTTTCGTATACCACCGGCGTGCCCGCCATGATCGGGGCCAAACAGATGGCAACCGGCATATGGCAGGGAAACGGCGTGTTCAACATCGAAGAATTCGATCCGGACCCGTTCATGAACGACCTGAATCGATACGGGCTTCCCTGGCATGAAAGAGAGCTGGACCCGGACGTTGATTTTTTCGCCGAAGTGAGCGATCAATTCAATCCGATCGATTAAACAAAATTGGAATCAATGAATAAATTTACAAACATACCTGTTGATCTGGATGCGGTGCCGACCCCGGTTTATCTGGTGAATGAAGTTGCACTGGAACGTAATCTTCAAATCCTGTCCGACGTTCAACGCCGCACCGGGTGTAAAATCCTCATGGCCCTCAAAGGATTTGCCATGTGGTATTTTGCCCCGATGGTCCGGTCATACCTGAGCGGAATCAGCGCCAGTTCCGTGGACGAGGCCCGCCTCGGATTCGAAGCATTCGGCGGCGAGGTGCATGTCTGCGCCCCGGGATACAGCGACGATCATTTTGACGAAATCATCCAATACGCCGATCACATTGTGTTCAACTCGTTTTCACAATGGAAACGCTTCAAACCGGTGGTTGACAAAGCCCCCGGTTGCATCGAATGCGGCATTCGCATCAATCCCGAATATTCCGAGGTCGACCCTCCCATTTACAACCCCTGTTACCGGAGGTCCCGGCTCGGGGTCACCGCAGATGGATTTGACGGCGACGCGCTGGACGGCATATCCGGTCTGCACTTTCACAGCATGTGTGAACAGGATTCCGGGGTGCTGCAGCGGACCCTGGAGGTTGTGGAAAGCAAATTCGGTGATTATCTCTATAAAATGAAATGGATCAATTTCGGCGGCGGGCATCATATTACACGGCCGGATTATGATGTCGACCTGCTGTGTGATCTGATCACGACCGTCAAACAGCGTTACGACATCGACGTCTACCTGGAACCGGGAGAAGCCGTCGCGCTCAATACCGGGGTCCTGCTCGCATCGGTACTGGATATCGTCCAAAACGAAATGGACATTGCCGTTCTGGACACCTCCGCAGCCACCCATATGCCCGATGTGCTGGAAATGCCGTATCGGCCGGACATCCAGGGGGCCTCCATACCCGACAAGCTGAAACACACCTACCGGCTGGCCGGTCCCAGCTGTCTGGCCGGCGACATCATCGGCGATTATTCGTTCGACACTTCGCTTTCGGTTGGAGACAAACTGGTGTTTTATGACATGGCCCACTACACCATGGTAAAAAACAACACGTTCAACGGTATACGCCTGCCGTCGATCGGGGTGTTCAACTCACAAACCGGGAGGGTCGACATCATTCGAAAATTTGGATATGAGGACTATAAATCCAGGCTGTCCTGAACCTGAACTGAAATAAACTAACGCTTATGCATCTATGATCTGATATCAATTCGCAACCATCTGAGTGATCGTACATGAAAATTAAATTTTTTACCACCGGCGGTACCATCGACAAAATTTATTTTGACAGTAAAAGCACTTACGAAGTCGGAGAATCTCCGCTTCATGAAATTCTTCATGAAGCCAATATAACATTTGACTATGAATGCGAGGCCCTGCTCTATAAAGACAGCCTCGAAATAACCCCGACCGATCGAACTCACATGATTGAAAAAATCGCATCCGATCCCCATGATCGGGTTGTCATCACGCACGGCACCGACACCATGGTCCAGACCGCCCGGGAACTGGGAAGGATCGAATCCAAGACCATCGTTCTCACCGGCTCCATGGCGCCGGCCCGGTTCAGATCCAGTGACGCCGTGTTTAACATCGGATTTGCAGCCGCCGCGGCCCAATGCCTGCCGTTCGGGATATATATCGCCATGAACGGACAAATTTTCGATCCGGACAAGGTCCGCAAAAACATCGAATTGAACCGGTTTGAGAGCATTGAGGACTGAGGACCGAGCAAAAACAAACAGTTCATGTTATATGGTTCAGGTTTGAGGAACAAACTTTTTCATGCTGTATTTACTGGACATATTCGGCACATTCGTGTTTGCCGTCTCGGGGGCCTTCAGGGCCGTAAAATATGAACTGGACATTCTGGGTGTTCTGGTGTTGTCTGTTGCCACCGGTGTCGGCGGCGGACTGATCCGGGATATTATCATCGGGGCCACACCCCCTGCCGCATTTCAGGATGAAACCTATCTGTTGATTTGCGTACTGGGCGGCCTGATCGTTTTTATCAGCGCGCCAAAAATTGCGGTACGCTGGGATCTGGTCATGCTCGCGGATGCCGTGGGACTGGGGGTGTTTACCGCTATCGGGTGCTTCAAAGGCATTGCCCACGGTCTGGGCCCGATCGGCATCATCATGATGGGGGCCATCACCGCAACCGGCGGCGGAATGGTGAGGGACATTCTCGTAACCGAAATCCCGGCCGTCATCCGTACCGATGTATACGCTACGGCCGCCATTGCCGGCGGCGGGTGCCTGCTGCTGGTAAGATACCTTGGATACGGAGAGCCCGTCCAACTGATGTCGGCCATCGTTACAACAACGGGACTTCGGTTTCTTGCCATGGGCTATCAATTGAGTCTGCCCAAAGTCCGTTGCCTTCCCGAATCGCCCTCTTCCCTGACCCGGCAGCGTAAAACCCGCAGGGAGAAAGTAGGCAGTAAGCAGTAGGCAGCGGGAAGAAAACGGGCGCACATTATACCGCACGTCTCCTTTGCGCCTTGGCGCCTTTGCGTGAGAATAAAACAACAAACGTCGGAACCCAAAATCGGTAAACACACGACTCACGACTGAAGACTCAGGACTAAAAAACACCATGTTCATTCCAACCACCATGAAAGAAGTCCGCCGCCTGGGATGGGAGGCGCTTGATGTCGTCCTGATAACCGGAGACAGCTACATCGACAGTCCGTTTATCGGGATCGCCGTTATTGGAAAGGTGTTGATGAACGCCGGCTTTCGGGTGGGCATCATCGCGCAGCCCGATATCCGTTCCGACAAAGACATCCGCCGGCTGGGGGAACCGGAATTGTTCTGGGGAATATCCGGTGGGTGCGTGGACTCCATGGTGGCCAATTATACGGCGCTGAAAAAACGCCGCAAATCGGACGATTTCACGCCGGGCGGCATCAACGATCACCGCCCGGACAGGGCGGTGATCGTCTATTCAAACCTGATCCGTCGCTGTTTCAAACCCACCCGCCCCATCGTACTGGGCGGCATCGAATCCAGCCTTCGACGCATTGCCCACTATGACTTCTGGTCGAATCGCATCCGCCGCTCCATCCTGTTTGACGCCAAAGCCGATCTGCTGCTGTACGGAATGGCTGAAAACAGCGTACTCGAGCTGGCCCATTGCATCCAAAAGCAAAAAAGCATAAATAACATCAGGGGCCTTTGTTATATCGCCGGCACCCCGCCCCCGGACTGTATCGAGCTGCCTTCTTTTGAGGATGCAACCAAGAACAAGCAGGCGTTCATCGATATGTTTCATACGTTCTATCAAAACAATGACCCGCTGTCCGCCCGGGGGCTGATCCAACGGCACGGGAACCGGTATCTGGTTCAAAACCCACCGGCATTTTACCTGTCGCTACACCAGCTCGACGCCGTCTACAACATGGATTTCGAAAGAACCCTGCACCCGTTTTATAAAAAAGCGGGCCCGGTCAGGGCATTGGATACCATACGGTTTTCCATTACGTCCCACAGGGGGTGCTACGGCGAGTGTAATTTTTGCGCCATTGCCCTTCATGAAGGCCGAACCGTCCGGTGGCGAAGCGAAGCGTCTATCGTGAAAGAAGCCGAAACCCTTTCCAGGCTGCCGGATTTTAAAGGCTACATCCTCGATGTGGGCGGACCGACAGCGAATATGTACGGATTTGAATGCCCTCGAAAAATCAAACAGGGAGCCTGTTCTCAAAAACGGTGCCTGTTCCCGACCCCGTGTGCGTCGCTTCCGGTGGACCACGGCCCGCAGATACGCCTCCTGAAGCGCCTGCGTCAAATCAAAGGCGTCAAAAAGGTGTTTGTATCCTCCGGTGTTCGTCATGACCTTGTATTGAATGACACCGGCCACGGTCGAGACTACCTCGAGGAATTGGTTTACCATCATGTATCCGGGCAGCTGAAAACAGCGCCGGAACACTGTGAAGACCATGTTCTGATAAAAATGGGAAAACCCGGCATCCAGGGGCTGATGCAATTCAAGGAAATGTTTGACCAAATGACCCGGGCGGCGGGTAAAAAACAATATCTGACGTATTATATGATCGCCGCACACCCGGGATGCCGTCTCGATGATATGAAACGGCTCCAGTCCTTTGCCGCGCACCGGTTGAACATCCATCCGGAACAGGTCCAGATTTTCACCCCTACCCCGTCCACGTATTCCAGTCTGATGTATTACACCGGAATCGATCCATTCACCGGTCGGCGCGTATTTGTGGAAACGCATCCCCGGGGTCGCGAAAAGCAGAAACAGATCATCACACGCAAACCCCGTTTTCGGTCTCGTTCCGATTGACTAATGATTTAAAGTCAATGTATTCTATTACTATAGATGTGTTTAAAAAAATAGTAACGGCCCCACTCTTCAGCAATCTGCTTAACAAGGAGGATATGGTTATGCCGACCAAGGAACGTCGTAAACTCCGCGAAGGAGATCGCCGGGTATCACCGCCGTGTAGACCCATTGAACTGGATATGGCAACCGTTGAAGCCAAATTCAGCCATCTGGAGCATGATGTCAAACTGGTTTTTTTTGGTCGTGAATCAGACATAACACAATGCCGGCAGGCCAAAGATCTGTTTAAATGTGTTGCATCCGTGACGGCGAAAATCGGCTATGAAGAATACAATTTTTCCATCAATAAGGAAAAATCCCGGGAATACGGTATATTTGATGTCCCGGCGCTGGCCATCATCGGTGAAAAGGACTTCGGAGTTCGGTATTACGGTTGTCCCACCGGTCTGGAAGTCATCAACTTTCTGGAAAATGTCGTACTGGTCTCCCGGGGGCGGGCGCAACTGCCCGCCGAGGTCGTTTCCAGGCTGCAGACCCTGGATCAGGAGGTTCGCCTGAAAGTGTTTTTATCCGATGTATGCCCGTACTCGCATCCGGTGGCAAAACTGGCGTTAAAACTGGCGATCGCCTGTGATCACATCAGCATCGACGTCATCGACGCTACCGAATTTCTGGAGGAAGCCGAAAAATACAATGTTCGCGGAATTCCCATGACCGTTATCAATGAATGCAAAAGCTTTTACGGTTCGTTACCGGCAGAAGAATACCTGAACATGATCATCAGTTGCGCACAGGGGTGATGGGTTGTCAATTCAAACGGATTTAAATTTTGAGTTGAAAACAGAGCGCCAATAACGGTATAAAGGGAAAACAGCGGTTTATTTTAATAGATGCACCACATGAGATACTATGCCTCTGCTGATTTCGAAAACGAATAGGCGCGCGATCCTGATTCCTGATGGTTCAGGGCCCGGCAAAATGCCCGAGCAGAATAACACCTAAAATTGAAAAAGCGGATTATACATGCGTGTTCATGACATACTCAATACAACCAGGCCCTCGTTCAGTTTTGAATTTTTCCCTCCCAAGACCCATAAGGGATGGGACAACCTGTTTCAAAATGTAGCCAACCTGATGCCGCTCAAACCGTCTTATGTCAGCGTGACATACGGAGCCGGCGGCTCCACCCGTGAACTGACCCACGAACTGGTCATCAGGATTCACAACGAAACCGATCTGACCGTCGTGTCTCATCTGACCTGCGTGGGATCGGTCCGGGATGAAATCCACACCATTCTTGACACATACCACCGGAATGGAATCAAAAACATCCTCGCGCTTCGGGGAGATCCGCCCGACGGAGAATCCGGTTTCTCGGACAAAGATGATTTCAAGCATGCCGCCGATCTGGTTTCCTATATCAAAACGCATTTTCCTGACATGAGCGTCGGGGTGGCGGGTTTTCCCGAAGGTCATCCGGCGACACCGAACCGTTTGAAAGAAATCGACTATCTCAAGACAAAGGTCGAAGCCGGTGCGGATTACATTGTAACCCAGTTGTTTTTTGACAACAGGGATTTTTACGATTTTCGCGAACGATGCGATCTGGCCGGCATCCACGTCCCCATCATAGCGGGCATCATGCCGATCTTATCTAAAAAAGGCATGCTTCGAATGGCGGAACTGGCGGCCGGGGCAAGGTTCCCCGCCAGGTTCCTGAAATCCCTCGACCGGGCGGAAAACGACGACTATGTCGAAAAAGTCGGCGTCCACTGGGCAACCGAACAGGTACGGGATTTGATCGATCACAACGTTCACGGCATTCATTTTTATACACTGAATCATGCACGGGCCACGCTGAAAATTTATGAATCACTGGGCGTCCGGGATTCAAATCAACTGGCGATCTGACCCCACATTTACCCGAGACCTGTTTTTCACCTTTCGATTTCAGAAATGGGCTTGATTATATCTTCGGCCACGTTGTTGCAGGCTGCGTCCCGCCCATTTCCGACTTCTCCAGCGTGAGCGTGATTCGGGGGATCAAACGGCGCGCAGATGGGCTCAAAATATATTTGACACCATCTCTTATCATTGCTATGAATAAAAAAATTAAAAAGGTAACATAATGAAAATATACATCGCCATTATCAGCATAATCAGCATTATTATCGCAGCGGGCATTATTGGCTGCTGCGATACAGGGGGTTGATAATGGCCTGAAACTCATACAGCAATTTTAAAAACCGTTATCAGCTTCCAAAGCCGATAACGGTTTTTTTTTGAACCCACAAAAAATCAAAAAAGGAGATCGAAACCATGACGGAGAAAATCGCTCAACTCGCGATGCGAATACGGGAATTAAGAGAAATTGAGGGCCTGTCTGTTGAAAGTCTGGCCGGGGAATTCAACATTCCTGTAGAACGGTATTACTCATATGAATCCGGCGAAACCGACATACCGGTCAGTTTTCTCCATAAGATTTCAGGGCGATTCAATGTGGACATGACCACTCTGCTGACCGGACAACCTCCCAAGCTTCGCATCTATTCACTGGTTCGCAAGGGTCAGGGTCTCAGCGTCGAACGACGGGAGCAATACAAATATCAAAGTCTGGGATATAATTTTATCCACAAAAAGGCAGACCCTTTCGTGGTCACGGTCGAGCCAAAACCGGAAGATGAACCGATTCATTTCAATGCCCATCCCGGTCAGGAATTTCAATACATGATTAAAGGGAAGATGAAAATTATCGTCAACGAGCAGGAAATGGTGTTAAACGAAGGAGATTCACTTTTCTTTGACGCAACCTATCCCCACGGCATGAAAGCGATCGGAAACGAACCCGCGCAATTTCTGGCGATCATACTTTAAATTCATCCGGAAAATTATTTATTCCGAACCGTCAACCATCTCGCTGTAGACAGATAACCGGCATCCGCCGGTACATGATAAGGAGGCATATGCTGGAACGATACGTATCCAAAACCGAATTCGAATCCTATGAAGATTTTTACCGAAATTTCCGTGTGCGCATACCCGAAAATTTCAATTTCGCCTATGATGTCGTCGATGAAATTGCTGAAAAAACACCGGATAAATGCGCCATGGTATGGTGCAACGACCGGGGAGAAGAAAAGCGACTGACATTTGAAGAAATGAGGCGCTTTACCAACCGGGCCGCCAATGCCTTTCAGACCGTCGGAATCCGAAAGGGCGATCCGGTCATGCTGATTCTCAAACGCCGGTATGAATTCTGGTTCTGCCTCCTGGCGCTTCACAAGCTTGGAGCCATCTGTATTCCGGCCACACACCTGCTCACCGCAAAAGATATCGTTTACCGTAACAATGCCGCCGATGTCAAAATGATCGTCACCATCGATGAGGACACGATTTGCGGTCAGATCAAGTCGGCCGAACCAAAATCTTCCACATTAACATACAAAGCGGTCATCGGAGGCGATCGCGAGGGGTGGATGAATTTCAATCGACTGATGGAGAAATCATCCGAAACCTTTGAAAGACTGTCGGGGGATCAGGCGACCCGGAATAATGACACATCCCTGCTGTATTTCACATCCGGCACCACCGGCATGCCGAAAATGGTCCAGCACAATTTCACCTACCCACTGGGACATATCGTCACAGCCGGTTATTGGCAGAATGTCCCGAATGACGGCCTTCACCTGACGGTTGCCGATACGGGCTGGGCAAAGGCCGTCTGGGGAAAAATTTACGGGCAGTGGCTGTGTGGAAGCAGCGTATTCGTATATGATTTTTGCAAATTCGATCCCGCCGGGCTCCTTGACGTCATTGACAAATATGGCGTCACGACTTTCTGCGCGCCTCCGACCATCTACCGGTTTTTCATCAAACAGGACCTTTCACGCTATAAATTTGAAAAGTTGAAATATTGCGTCATCGCCGGTGAACCCCTGAACCCGGAAGTCTATCATCAATGGCTTAAAGCAACCGGCATCCGGATGATGGAGGCTTACGGACAGACGGAGTTGACCGTCACCATTGCCAATTTCCCCTGGATGACCCCCAAACCCGGTTCCATGGGCAAACCGGCACCGGGGTACGACATCGACATTATCGATGAGGACGGGAATTCCTGTCCGGTCGGCGAAGAAGGCCAGATTGTTCTTCGAACCGATCGACAGGCCCCTGTCGGCATGTTTGAAGGCTATTACCGGGACAAGGCGTTGACTGAAAAAGTATGGCATGATGATGTCTACTACACCGGGGACACCGCCTGGAAAGATGAAGACGGATATTTATGGTTTGTCGGCCGGGCTGACGACGTGATCAAAAGTTCAGGCTATCGAATCGGTCCGTTTGAAGTCGAGAGCGCCCTTCTGGAGCATCCGGCGGTTCTGGAATGCGCCGTTACCGGAATGCCGGACCCCACCCGGGGCCAGATCATAAAGGCCACCGTGGTTCTAACCTCAAAATATCATTCGTGTGACGAATTGGTCCATGAGCTTCAGGAACATGTGAAAAAGGTGACCGCTCCCTATAAATATCCACGGGTCATCGAGTTTGTTGAGGAACTGCCCAAAACCATCAGCGGAAAAATCAGGCGTGTGGAAATCAGGGGAAAAGACAGCGGGGATTGATCCCGCTATCTGGCTTTTTTTACTGACACGCCCACTTGTCAACGCGACCGGATTACCCCCCGTTCTTCACCTTGTAAGCGAGGAACGAGGGGGTAATGTCTTTTGAATCACTTTGAATTAAAATATTACGATATCAATAAAGAAACCATATCTTATCAGACACGATTGATAAGGCAAAAACAGTCAGCTTCAATTGACAGAGTTCTAATTTGATTGACCTTTATCATCCATTCATCTATCTATATTGAATTACTGTAACGCGAATTGATACCGGAGGGCTGAATGCGAGAATTACCCTGCAATGATGATAAAGATAAAGTCGTTCAACTGTTAAAAAAAATTGACCGGTTCAGTGCTTTTTCAGACAGCGATCTCAAATCCCTGACAGGAATGGTAAAACTCCGGGAGTACAAGGCCGGAGAAATACTCATTAAGGAGGGAGAATTCGACTGCTGGGTTTATTTTCTCATTTACGGTCTTTTGGAAATCGTCAAAGACGGCAAAGTTATCAAAGACCGAAAAATTGTCAGCACACTAAAACGAAACGGAGACCTGTTCGGAGAAATGGGAGTCATTGACGGTTCGCCCCGTTCAGCATCGATCCGGGCTATCAAAGACTCGCTGGTGATAGGACTCGATGCATCTCTGATTGACAGGAAAATCAAAACGAATGAAACGGTTTTCTGTTATACCATTTACAGGATTTTTGCCGAGGTGCTTGCCGCCCGGTTAAGAATCATGACGGAAGACAATATCCGATTGAAAGAAAGAATCATCTCTCTGACCCAGGTCAATGCGCCTTATTACGGACCTGATCGATAATCCGGGCTTCTCTCTTGTGTTCATCCGCTAACAATTCGACGGACAGCCCCCACACCGGAACTCTGTGCAGTGAACCGTTTACCCCATGATCCGGCTGTTTCCCGCTTTTCCTGATTTCCGACCGCCATTTCCTTATTCTCAGTCAAAAGGAAGACCTGCCGGATCGTCCCTTCGCCCCGCGCTGCCCGGATGCTTTTCCTTTGAGCGGACACGGGGGACCGCACTGTTTACACCCCTCACCCACCAGCCTCCAGCTTTTAAACTCTGTCTTCAGCACTCAGTCCTGACTTTCTCCCCATCCATCCAGACCGGAAACTTTTCCCGATACGCCGTCAGGTTTTCATATGACAGGGTCTCCGTATGGATGCATTCGGCCTGGGCACGGGAAAACAGGGTATGGCCGAAATAATCGATCACACATGAATCCCCGGAATGCTCGAGCCCGTTTGCGTCGCTGCCCACGCGATTGACCCCGACCACATAGCATTGATTCTCGATCGCTCGGGCGGTCAGCAGGGTTTTCCAGTGGAAAGCCCTGCTTGCCGGCCAGTTTGCAACAAATATAGCGGCGTCATATTCCTTTTCGACATTACGAATCCAACAGGGAAACCTGAGGTCATAACAGATGAACGGGCGAATCCTCCATCCGTTTATTTCGACCGTCAAACGATCGTGACCGGGGGTAAACGTAAGGTGTTCATTGCCCATGCGAAACAAATGCCGTTTATCATACGTCAGCAGACGACCGTCCGGTTTCGCCCAGATGAGTCGATTATAAACCGCATCGTTCTCCTTGATGATCACACTGCCAGTGATATCAACACCGGTTTGTTTTGACAGGGTCCGAAGCCGGTTCACCGCTGATCCGTCCATGGTCTGCGCTATTTTTTCGACCGCTGTACTAAATCCGGTGGAAAACATCTCGGGCAATACGATCAAATCGGTCTGTTCCGTGATCGATTCGATTTTTTTCTCAAATTCGGAAAGATTTCGTTCGATATCCTCCCAAATTAAATTTTGCTGTATCAACGTTACGTTCAGGTCCCGCACGGTTGCCATTGCACTCCTTGCCTTTCTGGGGTCACATCTTAAATATTAAATATTCGTTATACAAAACGAATATTTAATATTTAAGATGTGACCCCATTTTATTGATAAAATAAATTCTGTTGGGACAATGTTTATTCTCATAATAACACCTTATTGGCAAACCGAAATTTTCTCTTCTTCAAAAAGAGAAAACCTCTACGTGGTCCGAATCCGAAGATACGGGCACGAAAAGGTTTTCCATTGGGGGGATAAAACTATAATTTACATGAACGCTGTACTGCCTGCCGGTTCAAGAATCATACGCCAGAGACGAGACCTCCTCGGGCTCTTCGGCTTTTGCCGATTGAATCCAGGGTTTACCGACCGGAACATTGATGCCGAGATCTCCAAGAATGACGTGTGCCATTACATACCAGGCCAGGCATGCGCAAACGATCAAATCCCATGCCGCGACTTTGGTCAATGCCGGAAATCCGAAATGAGCCAGATCCAGCAGAATAAATCCGGCAAACAGCGTGGCGAATGTCCAGGCAAGTGCACCGTTGGCCTTCATGGAGCCAATCCACATGATACCTGTGTAAAAGGTCCATACAATCAGGAAACAACCTACATCCGTTTTACCGGCCTTATAGATGTTAAAATGATTCAGCAGAAAAATGACTCCCAGAGCAATCCAGAATGCACCGTAAGAGGTGAACGCGCTGAAACCGAAGCTGTTACCGGTCTTCTGTTCCAGAAATCCGGCAATCATCTGGGCCAGGCCCCCGTATATCAGGCCGCAGGCAACGACCGGCCCGACACCGCACCACCCCAGATTATGAAACTGAAGAATCATGGTGGTCAGTGCAAAACCGCCCAATCCAATGGCTGCCGGGTTTGCTAATTTTTGTTCTGCCATAATATACCTCCTTTATCCAAAGGGTTATCGATCCCCCAAACAAGAGGGCTTTGAACTTTACAGGCAAAAATCAGCACCGGATTCACAGGCTCATAATCAATTTGCAAAATCTGACTAAAATTTTATTTATTGAACACAATTCATTTTATTAGATTTGATTTATTTGTCAATAGTTTAATGCAAAATCGGCTATTTGTTATTAGGGATCAGGGTATAAGGTGGAAGGCATAAGGTATAGGGGGTGGGGTGTAGAAAGCGGGATGCAAAAACGAGCGGCAACTGTTGAAATTCGGGAGGATCTGTTATAAAGGGGATGGTTCAGATTCAAATTTATATGACGTGTCGTAATAAAAGGACGGTAAACATGAATATAAAACAGATAAAATTTTTCTCGAAAACTCCGTTACTCGTCTTTTCCATGGTTCTGGCTTTTTCTCTGTTCGGTGCCCCGATGGTTTCGGCTCAATCCCCGTCTCCCCGCGTCATTATGGAAACAACCGCAGGTTCGATAGTGATTGAACTCGATTCGGTATCGGCACCGAAGACCGTAAAGAATTTTCTCGACTATGTGGACAGCGGGTTTTACGACGACACGATATTTCACAGGGTCATCCGCGGATTCATGATTCAGGGCGGCGGGTTTGATGAACACATGCGCCAAAAGCCCACCCGTCCTCCCATTCAAAACGAAGCTGACAACGGCCTGAAAAATCATAGAGGAACCATTGCAATGGCCCGAACCGGTGATCCGCATTCGGCCACGTCCCAGTTTTTTATCAATACGGTGGACAACAGCTACTTGAATTATCGTTCCAAAACGCCCCAAATGTGGGGGTATTGCGTATTCGGACGAGTGATCGACGGAATGGACACCCTTAAGGCCGTTGAACGAATGCCCACAACGGTCAAAGGTATGCACCGCAACGTTCCGGTCACTCCGGTCATCATCAGAAAAGCATTCCGAATCAAGCCGGCAGCCAAATAATCTTTCGGCAAACTGAGGATCTCGGTAAAAACCTTTTTTTCTCTGCGTTATGGGTGCCTCGAGCAAGGCGGACGGTCCGAACATCGTCTCAGCGTTTTTGAACTAAACAAAACTATCTATTTTCCGTATTATGAAGATTATCACCATCACGGACATTCACGGGCATGAAACCTTTATCGAGTCCGTATTTAACATGGAGCCATCCGCAGATCTGGTGCTGATCAGCGGAGATATCACACAATTCGGCGGGGAAAACGACGCGCGCCGGATCGTTGAGAACATTCGAAAATACACCTCCAAAATTCTGGCGGTTTCCGGCAATTGCGATTATCCCGCGACGGACAGTTATCTGGACCGAGAAGGCATCGGCCTTCACGGGCAGGTCCGGCACATGAACGGAATCCAGTTTGCCGGTCTGAGCGGCTCTCTTCCCTGCCCGGGTCAAACGCCCAACGAATTTACGGAAAGTTTGTATGCCCGGCTTCTGGAGCAGATCGCATCGCAGATATCAACGGAACTTCCCCTGATTCTGGTCACCCATCACCCCCCTTACAATACTCTGAACGACCGGGTCCTGGACGGCCGGCATGTAGGGTGCCGATCAATCCGAAAATTTATCGACAAATACAAACCGCAGGTATGCGTGACCGGTCATATTCACGAAGGCTGCGGCATCGATACAGCGGGCCCCACGAGTATCATCAACTCCGGACCGCTTTTTGAGGGCAAATACGGCCTGATACGCATTGAGCGGAATATCGAAAGCATTGAAATCAAAACTTTCGGTTAGGGTCACGTACACGGATATATTCACCGCCCGCTTCGCTCGAGGCGCAGATCAAGTGAGCAAAGCGAACAGGCGTTAAAATAAAAGATCCGCGGTTATCCGCGAAAATCCGCGGCAAAAAATCAGAGTTCCCGTAACCCGATAGATCTCAGGAAAGTTATAAACAATCATGACCATGCACCCATGCAACACGTCAGAACGTCTGGACAGACAGATCCGTTTTATCATTGAAATTGACAAACTTAAAACCATTCGACGTCAGACCCTTATCATGGACGGTTCACGGCGGGAAAACGACGCCGAGCATTCATGGCATACTGCACTGATGGCCGTGCTGCTCTCCGAATATGCGGCAGACACATCTCTTGATCTTTTCCGGGTGCTCCAGATGCTGCTGATCCATGATCTGGTGGAAATCGATGCAGGGGATACATTCTGCTACGATGATGTCGCAGTTCTGGACAAATATGATCGGGAGAAAAAAGCCGCTGATCGCATATTCAATATGCTGCCTGATGATCAGGCGGACTATTTCAGGCGACTCTGGGATGAATTTGAAGAAAGAGAAACACCGGAATCCCGTTTTGCGTCTGCAATGGACCGGCTTCAGCCGGTGTTGCACAACTATAACACCAACGGAGAAACCTGGAGAAAAAACGGCGTTAAATCCGGGCAGGTCGTATCCAGAAATCTTACAATGAAACAAACGGCTCCGAAGCTATGGGACTTTTTTTCAGACTTGATCGACAAAGCAACCCGAAAAGGGCTTCTGAAAAAATAACCTGGTTACGAAAATTTTATTTCAGGTGAATTTTTCTGCGAAGTTTTTCCGCATGGGATCGGTTACGGTAAGACACCACGGTAACCGGTGACCGACGAAACACTTTTTCCGCGACCGACCCTACAAATGCGTGTTCGATGTGAGAGAGGCCCCTGACTCCCATCACGACCATGTCCACGTTTTCTTCGATAATAATTCTAAGCAGTTCATCGACGGGGTTACCCACCCTGAAAACCGGATGAATGCGTTCCGAAGGAAACTCAGTCTGTTCAACGTAACGGGTCAGCAACTCTCTTCGTTCACGGCAGACCCCCTGCACGTAATGGTCGCCGTTCACCTCATAGCCGAGTTCCACGATTTTCGTCACGGCTTCCACATCCCTCGAATTGATCACGGATGCGACCACCAGATCGGCATCCGCCGCTCTGGAAAGCGCTACGGCATACTCAAACAACTCCCGGGAATATGTCGAAAATGCCATGGCAACCATTACCTTACCGATGTTTTTCATATTTTCCCCTTTCCCCTGCCCTTATGCCAATGCTCAGAACGCCTCGGCCGTTTGTCTGGTTCTGAATTTCTGCCAGACGTAGACGGCGCTCAAAATGCCAAGACCGATCAGATACGTCCAATATCGTTGGCTGTGCGGAATTCCAATCCATTTGGCAACCTGGTCCGGTCGCATCAAGCTGAACGTGACACAAAGAAAAATCGGAATTTCATAAAACCGATTTTTCACGACAAACCATCCCTGCGTGGCAGATGCAAACGCAAAATTACCTATGCAGGCCATGGCAAAAATCAACAGGCCCTGCATCCAGCTGTTGACATTGTGCAGAATCAGGTCATGGTTGAAAATGAACATGAACGGTAAGATGGCCGTCCGGATGTCATACATGAATCCCTGCAGCCCCGTGGGAATGGGAGGCGATTTGGCAATGGCTGCCGCCGCATAGGCCGCCAGCCCGACCGGAGGCGTATCATCCGCCAGTATGCCGAAATAAAAACAAAACAGGTGGGCCGCCATCAGGGGGACAAAAAAATCCTGATAATTTGCAATGGTGACAATGGCCGGTGCGGTCAACGAGGCCATGACAATGTAAGTGGCCGTGGTCGGAAGCCCCATTCCGATGATAAGACTGGCAAAGGCGGTAATCAGCAGCATCAGGTAGATATTGCCCATGGAAACCGTGTCGATGACCTGAGTGATCAACCCGCCAAGCCCCAATGCCACGACGCCGACAATGATCCCGGCGGCTGCCGTTGCCAGCGCAACGGAAACCATGTTTCGTCCGCCGGAGGCCATGGCCGAAAATATCTGAACAATGCTTTTTTTCACCGACGGCAGAATGGGCTCCCCATTGCGATACGCCTTGATCGGGTTCTGAAGCAACATGATGACGGCCATAACCCATATGGCGTTGCAAGCGGCCAGTTCCGGTGAATGCCGCAGAACCATGAGCTGATAAAGAAGAAATGCCAGCGGGATCAGGTAATGGACCCCGCTGATCAGGGTCCTGAAAAACGGCGGGAGTTCATCGCGGGGCATTCCCTTGAGTCCCAGTTTGGACGCTTCGATATGTGAGATGTAAAACAGAGCGGCGTATGATGCAAACGCGGGAATTGCGGCCGCCTTGATCACCTGAACATACGGAACATTGACATATTCGGCGATAATAAACGCCGCAGCGCCCATAATCGGCGGGGCCAGCTGACCATCGGTACTGGCCGCCACCTCGATGGCCGCCGATTTGGTCGGCGGATAGCCCACCCGCTTCATCAGCGGAATGGTAAACGTACCGGTGGTCACGATATTGGCGATACTGGAGCCGGACACCAGCCCCGTCAAACCGCTTCCCATAATGGCGGCTTTGGCCGGCCCGCCTTTGAACCCGCCCAGAATACTCAGTGCCAGCGTGATAAAATATTTACCGGCCCCTGCCTTGTCAAGCATGGCGCCAAACAGAACAAACAAAAATACGATCGTTGCCGACACATCCAGAGGGATACCGTAAATTCCCTCGGTAGACATGCTCATCTGCCCCACGAATCGATTCAATGAAACGCCTTTGAACGCTATGAGATCCGGCATATACGGTCCCAGAAACGCATAAATGCAGAATACGATCGCGATGACCGGCAGTGCGGGTCCAATCACCCGCCTGGCGGCTTCGAGCAGCAGCACCACCAGAAAAATCCCGAAAAGAATGTCCCTGAAAACAGGAGAACCGTATCGGGTTGTGATGTTTATATAATCCACAGCAATATAAATCGCTGAAAATGCCGCCAGCACCGCAATGATATAATCACTTATCGGGATTCGGCTTTTGGTGGACAGAAAATCAAGGCCGAACCGCTTTTTTTCAAACAACGGATAATTCAAAAACACGATCAACAACGCAAATCCGAGGTGAAAGGCCCGGATAAAAATCGTATCCAGAATCAGCCAACTTGCGATAGACAACTGAAAAAGGCACCAGATCACGGCGATGGTTGGAATGACATATGCCGACATTCCCGTGGGTTTTCTTCCGACACCTTCTTCTTCTTCAGCCAGGCGCTTGGCATACTCCAAACCTTTATCCATTTGCTTATCGGTCATGTCAATTACCTGATTATAAGGGCCCCGGAAAAAATAAATTCCACAGTCTTGCTTGTCTTTTTGTCCGTCTTCGGCGTTGCATCAAAGCGCACGTACAACAAGTATGCACGCTTTGATAAGCCTTGAAGACGTACAAATACCCTGCGCAATCCTTGTGGATTTTATTCATTCCATGACCCTGATTTGCATGAGTGGAGAGACGGAGATCCCGGGTCCACTCATTTCAATTTTATGAATACTCGGCATTTTTTGCGAGGGCGATCCCTTTGATCGTCCCCGCAAAATTTTATCCCTTCAAATCGTTATCGATTACCAAACAGCTGATAACGCCTCGGTTATTTCAAACCCGCTTCCTTGTAGTATTTCATGGCACCCGGATGAATCGGTGCCGACAGACCTTCCAGCATTTCTTCTTTGGTGAGCACCTGGTACGCCGGATGAAGTTTTTTGAAATCTTCAAAATTTTCAAACACTTCTTTGGTAACGGCATACACGACGTTATCCGGAACCTTAGCGGACGTCACCAGTGTGGCTTTCACACCGAACGTCACCAGATCCGATTCGTTCGCACATCCCGGATAGAACTTTTGAACGGGAACAACGGATTTTACGTAATAGGGGGATTTTTTGAACAGGCCTTCCAGACCGGTAATATTGATAAAACGAACCTTTCTTCGGCCCGCGGTCGCTTCTTTGAATGCTCCGTTCGGATGACCGACCGTATAAAAAAAGGCATCGATTCGACCGTCCTGAAGCAGTCCCGGGGCTTCGGCCGCTTTAATTCCTTCGGCTTTCATCTCGTTTTTATAATCGATACCAATGGTGGTGAACCCGTCGATGGCATTCTGACGATGCCCGGATCCCGGGTTGCCGATATTGACTCTGTGGCCTTTCAGGTCCTGGAAGGTTTTGATGCCGGCATCCTCAGCCGCCGCCAGGGTCACGGATTCGGGGTGAATACTGAACACGGCGCGAAGGTCTTTTTGAGGCCCCTTGTCTTTCCATTCGGCCAGACCGTTTATCGCCTGGTATTGACGGTCGGACTGGGCAATGCCGAATTCGAGATCACCGGCCAGGATGGCATTGATATTGAACACGGAACCACCGGTGGACTCCACCGTGCAGCGAATCCCGTATTCTTTTCTTTTTTTGTTGACGATTTTGGCAATGGCGCCGCCGGTGGGATAATACACGCCGGTAATGCCGCCGGTTCCAATGGTTGCAAACGTGGTTTTTGCAGACACGTCCGCCGCCGTCCCCCCCAGAAATCCGACAACGGCAAAACACAAACAAACACTGAAAAACAATAATTTTTTCATAACAGCCTCCTTGGATTCAATAAGTTATTTTCGAATGCAATAATCTCAGCACCGCTTGTTCAATTATCATTGAATAATGTGTAATGCGTTTTATTCTATACGCACCGAATATATACTCTGCTGGCGGCATGCCCCGGTATAAGGTTCATTTGAATCATCAGAAACCGGAACGTATCAGATATTAAACGGCTTGGGCAAATGAAAGGCCTTGAAACGATATTCACTGATTTACGTAGAGTGAAACATCCAATGTTAAATTGACATGACAAAGGAAATGTATTTATAACTGTAACTATATGATTCATTCAGCCTGAAATCAAGAAAGACAATGCCCTGCGTTTTTACAGAAATCGTTTTTGCGGCCTGCCGACCGTGTGCTGCCGTTCAACATCGGGGGGGGAATTCCCCTTCGAAAACAATGAGATACCAATAAGACTGATTAAACCGAGATTTTTCCGGGTCTTGATCTTAATTAATTCTTCAGCAAGCTGTTTTTACTGATAACCAGGAATTAATTTCCCCGGGATGGGAATACAAGAAAATCGCAGATTTGATATGTTTAATACCATGAATCCGCGTTTAGACAGTTAAAACATTTAACACGCAAACTACTTCAAGGTCAAGGAGTTTAACTTGATATATTCAGACTTACAGACTAATGAAAAATGTAATACAAAAGCATACATTGCTTAACAAATTCTATTTTTTCAAGCCTTTTGTTCGCATGAAATCCGTTATTTTTTTTATGAATTAAGTTGCCGATTTTCGCATAAAAGTTTATTGTTCAAACCGGTTAATCGAAGTTTCTGATACAACTTCAACAGCCAGAGGAGATATTATGAAATCTTTCAAACGATTACTTTTCGTGTGCCTCCTGTTCGCCGGTTGTGCGACCGGTTCCACCGTGATGCTTGTCGGAAATGCGCCTGAGGTTTCCACCCCTGTTGAACAGGTACGGCTTTTTCTGGAACCACCGACCCGGGGATATACCGTCATTGCGGTTGTTCAGGCATCGGCGGAATCAGATGACTTTAACAGCATTTCAATTGCAGAAGGTGCCGCCCTGAAGAAACTCAAGGAGCAAGCTGCGGCCGCCGGCGCAGATGGGGTGGTAGACATAATTCGTGAAATCATGGACGGCGGCGTGGTAATTTACTCGGATTCTCTGGGGGATTACCCCCGGAACCTGCATTCGACCACGACATTGTCCCGATCGTTTTCGATTAACTTCAGAGGAAAAGCCGTGAAATTTACCGGTCAAAAATAATTTCGATGCAACCGTGTCTGCATCGCCGTAAAAGCGAACCGATAACCGGCGTATTCCGGCATACGCAAATCCTTATAGCGTCATGACGAATGATTAACAACCTGAGAAAAATAAAGAGGGGAATCCATGAAGGTCAGTACCGTTGAGCAGATGAGAGCGTTGGACCAAAATGCAATTAAAACTTACGGGATAAAGGATGAGCTGTTGATGGAAAACGCCGGACTGGCAACCTTCAGCGTCATTCAGTCTGAATACGGCATCGCAGGCAGACGCTTTGTTATATTTTGCGGAGTCGGCAACAACGGCGGAGACGGATTTGTCGTAGCCCGAAAAATTAACTCAAACGGCGGCACCGTCAAACTTTATGTACTGGGAAATCCGGATAAATTCACAGGAGCGGCACGAATGAATCTGGATATTGCTCGACGGATTGATATCGAAATGGCAACGATCGCCGACACGGCCGGAATGGATTCGGTCCGAATGGATATCCTTCACGCCGATGCCGTTGTCGATGCCGTGTTTGGAACCGGTCTGGACAGAGAAGTGGGCGGAATTTACGCGTCCGCCATTGAGTTGATCAATCAAAGCGAAAAAACCGTGTTCAGCGTGGACATCCCCTCCGGCGTAAACGGCAATACCGGCCGGATCATGGGGCATGCGGTTCGCGCCGATTATACGGTAACCTTTGGCCTTCCCAAAATCGGCAATATGCTCTACCCGGGACATGAGCTGTGCGGTCGGCTGTATGTCACTCATATTTCATTTCCGCCGGTCATGTATGAAGCCCTGAAAATTCAAACCAACGAACCGATCAAACTTCCTGCGAGGACCAGGGACGGTCACAAGGGCACATTCGGCCAGACATTGTTTATTGCCGGTGCATCCGGTTACTACGGTGCCCCCTATTTCGCGGCGGAGTCATTTCTGAAAGCTGGCGGCGGTTATTCCCGACTGGCGTCTCCCGAAGCTGTCACCCCCTTTCTGGCCAACAAGGGCAGCGAAATCGTATTCATCCCTCAGAAAGAGACTGCATCCGGAAGCATCGCATTGGCCAATAAACCCTGCCTGGCCGAAGTAGCCGAAAACATGGATATGATCGTCATGGGCCCCGGATTGTCCCTGAATGAGGAAACGCAACAGCTGGTGAGGGAACTGACCGAAACTATTCGAAAACCGGTATTAATCGACGGTGACGGCATCACCGCCGTGTGCAAAGATCTTGACATCATCCGTCAACGACGATCCCCCACGATCCTGACGCCGCATATCGGGGAAATGTCCAGAATCACAGGCCTGACAACCGATGAAATCAATACCGATAAAATCAATATCCTTCAGCGCACGGCCGGGGACCTGAATGCGATCATCGTACTGAAAGGGGCCCACTCTCTGATCGGGTATCCGGACGGGCAGGTTTACATCAACATGAGCGGCAATCCCGGAATGGCCACCGCCGGATCCGGGGACGTGCTGACCGGAACGATCGCCGCCATGTTCGGATTGGGCCTTACCATCGAGGAAGCGGTTCGTAAGGGCGTATTTATTCACGGTTTGTCCGGGGATCTGGCCGCCGGAGAACTGGGGGAAGACGGCATCACGGCGCAGGATATTCTGGATTATCTTCCCGGCGCCGTAAAAACGGACCGCAGCGGCCTGGATGAAAATTTCCTGAAACGCTATGCCGGGGTTCGGGTCGTGTAACCTGTTCCCGAACTAGGCCCTTAAACGCCGCTGAAAAAGCAAATGGGCTTGATCATATCTTCGGCCACGTTGTTGGAGGCTGCGCCCCACCCATTCGTTGGAACCAAGCCCAAACAAATTATTCCCGGACGGCACGAAAACGGCCACCCCTCTGTGTCGGGAGACAACGGCATGCCAAATGCTTCAGAAACATTTATCATACTGGGGGTTTTGTTTCTTCTGGGCCTGCTGACCGATGCGGTCGGCAGGAAAACACGTCTGCCGAGAGTGACATTGTTATTGATTCTGGGGTTTTTAATCGGACCCGGATGTTTCAATTTCCTGTCACCTGAAAATGGAGAATGGTTTTCGTTAATTGCCGACATGGCACTGGTCATGATCGGATTTCTTCTGGGTGAAAAATTAACCCTGTCGTCCTTGAAACAACACGGCAGGTTTGTTCTCTGGTTTTCCGTCAGTGAAGTCATCATGACGTCTTTTGTTATGCTGGCAGGACTGCTTCTTCTGAACGTAAAGCTGGAAATCGCCCTGCTTTTATCCGGAATCGCAACGGCCACGGCACCGGCGGCAACCACGGATGTCGTGCATGAAATAAAGGCCGACGGCGTGTTCACACGAACCCTTCTGGGCATAGTAGCCGTGGATGATGCCTGGGGTCTGATCGTCTTCAGCATCATGATGTCTGCCGTTCAGGTGCTCAGCGGCCAGGGTGACAGTATCGCCCCGCTTATTGCCGGCGCCTGGGAATTGGGGGGATCGGTCCTTGTCGGTATTGCACTGGGAATTCCCATGGCATTTCTGACCGGTCGGCTGCAGCCCGGAGAACCGACCCTGGTTGAAGCGCTTGGACTGGTCTTTCTATGCTGCGGAATCGCCATCCGGTTGAACATCTCCTTTCTTCTGGCCTCGATGGTGCTTGGCAGCGTGGTTGCCAATCTTGCCCGCCATCATAAGCGGCCATTCCATGCCATTGAAGGCATCGAATGGCCGTTCATGATTCTTTTTTTCATTCTGGCCGGGGTTTCACTCGATCTCAAAACCCTTTACCACATCGGGTTTATCGGAACGGCCTATGTCATCCTGCGGGTTATGGGCCGATTTCTCGGCGCATGGACAGGCGGTATCGTCAGCAGGGCCGATCCCGTCCTCCGGCAGTGGATCGGAATGGCCTTGATGCCTCAAGCCGGGGTTGCATTAGGCATGGCACTTGTAGTATTGGAACGACGTCCGGATCTTGGGGAAACGATATTACCGATTGTCATTGCGTCCACCGTAATATTCGAAGTCATCGGTCCCATTCTGACACGGAAAGGAATCATTCGGGCCGGTGAAGATCATGCCCGAAACAACGATAACGATATACATCAAAATTCAAATGGTACAATAGATGAGGAGTAAATCTGAATGCCAAAAGCAAGTGAACTGAAAAAAGGCAATATGGTTCTGATTGAAGACGAAATTTACATGGTCCGCCGGATCGAGGTGCAGACACCGTCCTCCCGGGGAGCGCCGACGCTTTACAAAGTCCGGTTTACCCATATTCAGACCAAACGCAAACTGGACCAGTCCTTCAAAGGTGAACAGTATTTCCCGGAGGCGGATCTGGATCGCCGCCCGGTCCAGTTTTTATACCGCGATGGGGACATGGTCTTTTTCATGGACCTGGAAGATTACAATCAATACACCATCAACAGTGCCGATATTGAAGAGCAGGTCTGCTGGATCACGGACGGGATGGAAGGCATCACGGCGATGATAAACGACGGGTATATTCTGGGCATCGAGCTTCCCCAGACCGTGGAACTGGAAATCATCGATACGGCACCCGCTCTCAAGGGCGCCACTGCCACCGGGCGTACCAAACCGGCCGTCGTATCCACAGGCGTCGAAGTCCAGGTACCGGAATACCTCGAAAACGGCGATCGGATCAAAGTCAGCCCGGAAACCGGGCGATTTGTCTCCCGGGCCTGATGGCGTATCCTGAGGCTCCATTTCGGTTACGACTCGGCACAGGGGCCTCGGAACATTGAACAGCACCCCCCTTAGCTCGGGGCACAGAGAACGCAGAGAAAACATTGGATACAATTCAACATATTCTGACATACTGGATTCCGGCCGGACGCTATATGATGACGGCGCTGCTCGTATTGACGGTTCTGCTTGGGGGTTGCGCCGTCGTGAATCTGATAAAACCCGGTCAGACAGGGCATCGCCGCAGCGTTTACGTGTTAACGGCTTTAAATTTGTGTTTTGTGACGGGATTTTTCTGGATCTGTTATCTTCACTACAGCATATACCGACATCTGCCCCTTGAAATTTCCCAACAAACGGCCGACTGGATCAATTACCATCTGGCCGCCCTGAACCGCAAGTCCGCCTTTGCGATGCCGTTATACGACACGGGACACATTCCCAGGTACACCCTGCCATTATGGATCGAAAATGAAAAATATTTTTTCTGGTTCATGTGCTATGCCTTAGCAGCACTGGTCACGCATATCCGAAGCCGTCATGTTCGCCTCAATGCGATCATCGCCCTGCTTCTGGTTCCCCAGTCAGTTATTCTCGTTGCGGCAGCCGATCCCTTCAGCACGCCCCTTCCCGGTTTTTTCAGTGAAATCGCTCCCTGGTTCAAATCCGGAATGCCGGCTGCCGGCCAAATCGGTCTGTTCATGCGCCTGTATCCCCGATTGGTCTTTTATTATAATGCCGTCTACATGTGGCTCCACCCCCCGATGCTGTTTATTTCCTACGCCTGCATCACCATTATGTTTGCCGCCTGTCTGGTCATGCTGTTTGATCATAGCCCGACCGTGGAGCGAACCGCATATGAATCGGCAAAGCCCGGATTCATTCTCCTGACCGTCGGCATGCTGTTCGGATACCCGTGGGCGCTTCAGGCGTGGGGACCGAACTGGTGGTGGGACCCGAAAATCTGCAGTTCCATTATCATGTGGGCCGTTTACGGAGCGTATCTTCACAGCCGGCTGTACCTGCACCGATCCGGGATGTGGAAGCTGACGTCCGCACTGGGAATACTCTGTTTTGCCACACTGATATTGACGGTTTTGACCTCGTATTATTTTCCGGGACAACACACATTTCAGGCACCGTAATGAACACACGAAAACAGCATCTGACATATGACCTTTTTCTGATCCTTGCGACGATTGCCGTTCTGTGCATCATCTGTTTCATATGCATGTATGGAATGGTTCATTTCAAAGCGGCTCGAATTCAACTGCTGCCGGCACCGCAAAAACTCCTTTACCTGAACCACATGAACCGGCTCGTCGCCCCTTTTGTGATCGGACTGGTATTTTTAATCGGTATCTGCATTCCCCGGCGTCTGCTGTCCGATCGTCGGCTGATGTGGGCCAATGCCGGATTTATCGTGCTGATTTTTGCCTGCGGCGTATGGAGCGGCATCCGGGCTGCATTGATGGTGACCCTGCTGGTATCCCTGATGTTACAATCCGTGGTGCTGGTTCTGGCAATAGCCGGCAGCAGCCGCCTGAAATTTGAAACCCGTAATTACTGGGTACGCGTCGGTTCCTGTTTGATTCACCTGGGGCTGGTCCTGTTTGTCCTGGACATTTTAAGCCATAATCGCCCCGGGCTTCATACGGTCCTGTTCGTGCTGACAACGGTGTCGTCCATGGTCGGGATGCTGTTGTGCTTTTATGCCGGACCGCTTGCCGATTTTTTGAAACTCCGGAGAGAGCCGAACTCGGGCCAATCCCTTGATCCGTGTTCTGAAAACCTTACACAGAAAGATTGATACGATGAAAACCCTGTTGCTCGTTGCCCATGGTAGCCGGCGTATGGCATCCAATGATGAAATCCGGAACCTGACTGAAAAATTACGGAAAAAAATCACCCTTCAGGGAGATACGGACGTCCGGTGTGCATTTCTGGAGCAGGCACAACCCTCCATTCCGGAGGCCATTGACGAGTGTATTGAAAACGGCAGCCGCGCCATTGTGGTACTGCCGTATTTTCTGTCCGCCGGCCGGCATGTATCCGTGGACATCCCGGAACTTATAAAAAACAGCCAGTCACGGTACCCGTATGTTTCCATCACACTGCGGCCCCATATCGGCGCCTCGGACGCCATGACGGACCTATTGATGTCCATGGCACTTGGCCCTCGTCAAACATAAGTATTACTGCCGGATTGGCAGACGATTATTTCGGCTATAACCGGTGCACATCGTCCCTTCGGGACTTGGAAGATTGGGGCGAGTACCGGTGGCTGAAGCCACCGGCTATACGATATTTCCACTTCGTGGAATTTGGCTGACGCTTTCGTCGGATTCAAAAACCCGTCGCCTTAATGGTTCACAAAAAAAAGAAAGGATCATCAAAATAGCCGATGGGAAAAAACAGGTGATGGTAATTATTAAATGTACTGTGTTATGGGCAAACTCGTTTCAGAAACCTGAGGATAAATTTTACTTGAGTTTTCTTCTTTAAATTTCTAAAGTGAGACGCTTTAGACTTACTCTGTAAAGGCTGGCAGAAAAACAAAATTTTTTTTCGTTTTATTTACCGCCCGCTTCGATCGAGACGCAGAGAACGCAGAGACACGAAACGGTGATTCGGGCCTCTGCGATCTCTGTGCCTCGAGAGAGCGAAGTGAACGGGCGGTAGAAAATAAAAAAGTTTTTTTGTAACGGCAATTTCATGGGAATTGATTTGCAGTTACAGCCCACGTCAGGTCTTTTAAAAGATCTTTACAAGTCAAATAATTAACAATTTGAAACGGAATTAAGGGCACCTGAAACCCCGACAGGGATTGCGTCGTTTAGCCGGTGGTGTTGACCACCGGTTACATTCATCACACGGAACTGAGTCCTGAAAGGACGGCGTCAAGATACATGTTATAACCCCACGCGATTGATTTGCGGGCACAGCTCGCTTAAGAACAGGAAAGGAATGTTTCATGCTGTATATGGCGAATTTTTCGTTCGAGTCGTACGGTCCGAATCCGCAATATGGATATTTCACTTATATGGTCGAAGAAGATAACGTTCAATTGGCTCTAAAAGAGACAAAACGCAACATCCGGACATTTCATGACGATTCCAGCCTGTTCAAGGGACGGTATCGCATTTACCTGAATCAGATACTGGAAATAACGAAAATTCCCGGAAACGGTATCATGACGCATTTAAGCATTCATTCAGGCGCCTGCCCGGATTCCATCGGCTGTCCGCTCCCCTCCCAGGATGTCACCGGAGTGACCGCATACAGTCCGACCAAAGAAACGGAACAGTCCGTTCGTACGGCGGATTTACCCCCGTTTATGGAATTTGACGATTGATGAATTATTGACCGTTCGATTGATCTGCGAAAGGACTTTCGGATGAATATTTATATCTGGCGTCACAGCAAGCAGTTTTCCAGCTGGTCGATGATGGACGAACCGCACATCTGCAGGGACAATTACATGGAAGCCAGGGTGGTGGTTCTGGCAGAGTCCGAACAACAGGCACTGGACCTGCTGGGCAAAGATACTTACTGGAACACGGACGAATTGAAACGGATATCGCCCAGAGTCATTCCGTTGACGAAACCGGCCGTCGTGGAAAAAATGATCATCTGAAATAGAATCCATTGAGAAAAATTTTATTATGGCTTTATTTTCAGAACGTCTCCGGCCCAACGGCTCAGGCTGGCGTAAGGTCCAAAAAAGCCGGATTCACCGTCAAACTCGCCGGTATCCGGATCAATGGCAACAAAAGAAATTGAAGAACGTCGCGCCGCGTTCAGATCCCCCATTCCATCACCAATCAGCAGGCAGTCATCCGGTTCGAATCCATAATCCGACATCAACCGCTCCAGTGATTCGGCCTTGACCCAGTCGCCTCCGCCGCGGATGATGTCCAGCCGATCGGCCAGATCATGCGCTGCAAGCGATCGTTGAAGTTCCTCGATCGGGGTATTGGAAAGGGCCACCCGGGTAGCATTGCGACTACCAAGCACATCCAGCAACTCTATGCATGTCGGGGTCCGGGGGACGTTCAGCATCGCCTTTCCGGACAACTGTCGGAATCGTTCCCACCGGTGTTCAAACTCACCGGTTTCAAACGGGCGGCCCATCACGTTGTCCTGCACGCATCGAATCTTGCTGCCTCTGTCGATTCCGGTCAGCTGCATATACAGATCAACAATCCGGTGCTGTTTTTCCGGATCGTTTGTAAACGCTTCGGCCATGGCCCGGGCATTGGCCGTATTGGAATTGATCAGCACCCCGTTAACATCAAATATAAAAATTTTGAATGCCGTAATATTCATGATTTCATACACGTTTTCAGGTGGTTTTATAAGTCGATTCGGAAGGACTGCCCGAATGCTATGCAAAACAGTTTGAAAAGTCAACCCCTCGTGCGTGTCCGTTCAGATTGTCCGCGCCTTCATACATCACCTCAGCACCCCGGGAAAATGTGCCTTGACGTCGTCCTTTCAGGACTCAGGTCCGTGTGATACATGCAACCGGTGGTTAACACCACCGGCTATACGACGCAACCCCTGTCGGGGTTTCCGGTGCATGGATTTCAATAATATTGTATTGAAATACGCATGCAAGTGGGATATGCATGATTAAAATTGGGACTTGGTTCTAACGTCCGCCATATTTCCATAGATTTAACTGTGGAGTCCCGCCCGTTCCCGGCGTGCGACATTGCGTGATCCGGGGGAAAAGATGCCGGAGAAGCCGGGAATGGGCGGGACGAAGCCTGCAACTACATGGTCGAAGAATATAATCAAGCCCGAAAACCGTTTTTTATCCTTTATGATGTGGCTCCGGCCTGGTTGGATCAGGCAGCGGCCACATGCATGGACACCGGGAAACAATGCCTATGAATACGATCAGAGTCGACAGCTGGAATGAACTGCTGGAAATCCTCTATGATGATTCCATGGACAACGACATCGGCCGGTTCCGTTCCCGAAATGCCTTCCGAGGCCTTTCCGATTCGCAATACCGGCTGGAAACCACATTGATTCGTCTGGAGGGGGCCTATGCCGAATTGGAACGGCATCTGTTGAGAAATTTCAAAAAATACGCATTTCGAAATGTGGTCGAAAGCGACTCTATCTGGAACTGGCTCTCCGTTGCCCAGCATCACGGACTTCCGACACGGTTGATGGACTGGACGTATTCCCCGTTTGTTGCCATGCATTTTGCAACCGCCAATATTGAAAAATTTAATATTGACGGCGCCATCTGGGCCGTGAACTATGTCAAAGCCCATCAGATGCTCCCCGATCTGCTCAGAAACGAACTGCATCGGGAAGGTGCCAATGTGTTTACCGTTCAGATGCTGTCAAACTGCATCGATTCGCTGCAGCAACTGGATGATATGTCCCACTATGATTTTTCGATATTTTTCGAACCGGCATCGGTGGATGACCGGATCGTCAATCAATTTGCGTTTTTCTCGGTGTTTTCCAGTTCCGGTACGGCGTATGATGAATGGCTGGAAAAGCATCCCGACATATGGCAGAAAATCATTATCCCTTCAACACTCAAATGGGAAATCCGGGACAAACTCGATCAGGGCAACATCACCGAACGAGTCCTGTTTCCCGGACTGGACGGACTCAGCCGCTGGCTCAGGCGCCATTACAGTCCCAAGAACGTCTGATTTTTTTCATCATTCTCCGCGTCTCGGGCGCACAAAGTGAAACGGGCGTTGAAACAGAGCGTATACACCATCCATGCCGCAATCACCCACATTGCCATGAAACTGGATGACACCGATCATGCCCGCTGTCGATACGAGGCCTCGGCTGTCTGAAGCGCCGCCGGTTTTGGACTTGACACCGGCCCATGCATACGGTAGTGATTTTTAAATACAATCAACCTCATTTTCGGATTATCCTTCATGACTATCTGGACCGTCGCTTTACTGGTACTGATTTTGAACCTGCCGTTCGGTTACTGGCGCGCGGGCGTAAAAAAATTTTCAACCTATTGGTTTCTGGCCGTTCATCTACCGGTCCCTTTTGTGATTGCATTAAGATTGTGGTCAAATTTGGGATGGGAGTTTATGACCTTTCCGATTTTGATCGGTGCCTATTTTACAGGCCAGATTATCGGCGGCAAACTGCGCGGTATCAATGAAAAGCATAACAACTGCAAGAGCTTGTATTAATAACCTCATGCACTGCCTGATATTTTTTTCTTCTCCTTATCCAGCACCTCCCTGACATTCCGAGCAATTTCACGAATGGAAAAAGGTTTCAGCAGCAGACGTTTGATGCCGTATTTTCCCAGATTCTTCCGGGAAACCTGATCGCTGTACCCGGTACACAGGATGATCGGGAGGTCCGGACGAACAGCACTGATTTTTTCAGCCAGTTCGATCCCGGTCAAACGGGGCATGGTCAGATCCGTTATGACCAGATTAAATTCATCCGGGGAACATCGAAATAGTTCAAAGGCTTTCATCGAATTTTTTTCCACCTGCACATTATATCCCAACGTCGACAACATCTGACGCCCTAAATTCACCAGTGTCTCTTCATCATCCACAAACAGGATTGTCTCGTCGCCACCCGGATTTTTTTCATCTGTCTCCTTTTCCAGAACTTTCTGCTCTTCCAGTCGCGGAAGTAAAATATCGAATCGGGAGCCCTTTCCGGGTTTGCTGTTTACGGAGATTCCACCGGCCAGACTTTTAACGATTCCATGAATGACGGCAAGCCCCAATCCGGTTCCTTCGCCGGATGGTTTTGTGCTGAAATAAGGATCAAATATACGCTCCAGGGTTTGGGAATCCATTCCACATCCGGTATCCCGCACAGAAAGTTTTATATAGTCTCCGGGCTTTAAAACCGATTCAAGGCTGATATCCTCCTTGTCAATTGTCACTGTTGACAAGTCAATTTCAATGGTCCCCTTATTTGAATCAATGGCATGCTGCGCATTAGTGCACAGATTCATAAGTATCTGATGAATCTGTGTCGGATCTGCAAAAACCGTATCATTTCCAACGTCAATTCGATGTTGAATGTCGATGGAACTTGGAAGCGTCGCTCTCAACATTTTTATGACTTCCTTGACAATCAGATGCACCTGAACCGGCTTTCGTACCTCGTCGGAAGGTTTTGAAAAGGACAGAATCTGCTGTACCAGGTCCCTGGCCCGGATCGCCGCCTGAATAATCTGCTGAATGCTTTGCTGAACCAGCTGCCGATCGGACATATCATATAACGCCACTTCACTGTACCCCATGATCGCAAAAAGAATGTTGTTGAAATCATGGGCAATCCCTCCGGAAAGAGTTCCCAGAGCCTCCATTTTCTGGGCCTGGCGCAGCTGAATTTCCAACCAGCGCCGTTCCGTAATGTCTTCCAGGTGTCCCACAAGCCCGACGACATTACCGGCGCCATTGAATTTGGGCGCACCACTCATATTGAACAGCCGTGATGATCCGTTTTCATGCATCAACGTGCATGAAAAATTTCGAACCGTCCTTTTACCCTCTTTGATCTGACGCATGAAAATTTCATAACCTTCCATGTCATCCGGGTTGATAAAATGGGATATTTTCCTGCCGATCACCTGCGTTCGATCATGCCCAAGGATAAACTGCCAGACCGGATTGACATAGGAAATCTCACCGTCGGAATTTAAATTAAAAATTATATCCGGGGCATTTTCGGAAACCGATTTGAATTTGTGTTCACTTCTTCTCAGCGCTTCCTCGGCTTTTTTCCGTGCCGTTATATCGGTATAGATTACCCCCAGCCCTTCGCCAACTTTGAACGCCTTGACCGAAACATACATCTTCCCAACTGTCGAATGGGGAAGACTGATGTCCAGAAACGCGGGTTTCCCTGATTTGATTACATCAAGATACGTTTCATAACGTCCGCTGGATTTCACTGTCGGGGAAATTTCAGTGACCGGTTTTCCAAGGGCTTCGTTTTTATCTATTTCAAAAATTTTTAATGCCGCGTTATTGACTTCCAGAATATTGAGTTGGGAGTCCATGACCACCAACCCGTCAGTAGCCGAATCCATAAAACGTTTCAACAGTTCACGGCTGTCCCTGAGTGCCAGAGTCCTTTCCTGGACGGTATCCTCCAGAGTTGCTTTTTCCTGTCGGAGCTGATCTTCGGCTTTTTTTATTCTCAACGCCACGTTGATCTGTGCGACCAGCTCAACTTCATCGATGGGTTTGGTCAAAAACGAGATGGCCCCGCATTCCAGCCCTTTTGCCCGGCTGGATGAATCCGTCCGTATCGCCGTCAGCATGATAACCGGAATATGTCGTGTTCGCTCATCGGCTTTCAGTTGCCGACAGACTTCATATCCATCCATTTCAGGCATAATAATATCCAGCAGGACGGCATCCGGCTGATGTTCCCGGGCTTTTTTCAGCCCCTCCGGTCCGGATTGGGCGATCATGACGTGGCATTTCGGCATCAGATGTTTCAGCAGAGCGGACACTACGATCAAATTATCCTGTTTGTCGTCGACAGCTAATATTGTAGTCATAATTTATTAATTCATTTCAACCAATGTTCCATAGTGTTCAGCAGATGTGCAGGGTCAAACGGTTTAGCCACATAATCGTTGCAACCGGCCTGAAGGATTCGTTCCTTGTCCCCTCTCATGGCCTGAGCCGTCAAGGCAACTACTGGAATATGTTTGAGTTTCTCATCGGTTCGAATGCTTCGAACAACCGTAACTCCATCCATGCCGGGAAGCCCCATATCCAACAGGACAAGGTCCGGAATATGAGCCTCAGCCATCCGTAACCCCTCTTCCCCGTCCTGAGCTTCCAGAACCTGATACCGATTCCCCAGCACGGCCTTCAGGCTGATCAGGTTATCCGGATTGTCTTCAATAATCAGGACCGAAGCCGTCGAGCCTGCCGGCGCCCGGGGTCTGGTATCGACTTTCTCATCGAATTTATCTGAAGCCGTCGACAACATGCGTTGATGGGGTGTTTCAGGCTTTTTTACATCCGTTTCGACTTTTTCACGCCCCAGCATGCGTCGGGTTTTTGCCAGCAATCCCTCCCGATCGATATCCCCCTTTTGAACCAGTTGATGAATTCTACCGGCCCTGAGTTTCACAAAATCTTCCGATGTCAGATCCTTTGCCGTCAGGACCAGCACCGGTATATCCTCGGTTGCCTGATTTTGTCGAATTTTCGTCAACACCTGAAATCCGTCTACTTCCGGCATCATTAAATCCAGAATGACACCGTCCGGCTTCACGGTCTCCAGATAGTCAACGGCCGCGCGGCCTCCCCTGGCCACATCAACACCGTATCCCTCGACCTCAAGTATTTGCTTCAACTGGATAACAGCCGCTTCGTTATCCTCAACTACCAGAATCCGATACTTTTTTTCCTTTTCTACCGGTCTTCGAAACGCGCTCACGGTTTCAACGTCTTTGAGAATTCTACGGATTTCCCGGAAAAGCGTATCGGGCGTCCGGTCCGTCTTTGCCAGTATGGACGATACATTTCCGCTCAGTCGTTGTTTATCCGCCGGCGTCAGGTCCATTGCCGTGACGATAATGACCGGAAGGTTGACGGTGTCCGGATTCATCCTCAGACGCTCCAGTACCTGGAACCCATCCAGGCCCGGCATCATCAAGTCCAGAACCATCAGGTCGGGAAGAGATTCCTGCAACATCGACAGGCATTGGTTTCCGTCGTGCGCCGTCAGGGTCTGCATTCCGTGGTTTTGGAGGATTTCCGACATGTTCCGGCGCTCGAAGGGATTGTCATCCACCACCATGACCGTCAACGGCATGGGCTTGCCCAGTTTTCCAATTTCGGCCATCAGGGCCGCTTCGGCAACCGGTTTGGTGACATACCCCGTGGCGCCCAACGCAATCCCGGTCGCCCTGTCGTTGGACACGGATACAATGATAACCGGAATATCTCTGGTTTTAAAATCCTGTTTGAGATGCAGCAGAACTTCAAACCCATCCATATCCGGCATCAGTATATCGAGCGTAACGGCAAACGGCACATATTCGCGGGCCATTCGAAGCGCCTGTTTTCCGGATAAGGCGATCAGCGTGTTATATCCGTTTTCTCTTAAAAATCCGGAAATCATATTGGCTGCATCCAATTCGTCATCCACCACCAGCACGGTTTTCCGATCCGCCCCTTCCCTTACGTCGTCAACGTCAGGGACCGGCTCAACCACGGGAGTGATCCCTTTCCATTTAATCGGCAGGCTGAGAGTGAAGGTGGAACCGGCCCCCGGACTGCTGTCGACATTCAGGTCACCTCCGAGCATTTTCGCAAACTTATAGGCGATCGCCAGGCCCAGACCGGTCCCCTCGTATTTTCTGGACGAACTGCCGTCGACCTGCCTGAATTCCTCGAAAACATGCGGCAATTCATCCTCGGCGATGCCAATGCCCGTATCGACGACATCGATAAAAATTCTGTGCTTATCGAATCGACCGGATATCGTCACCCCACCCTCATCGGTAAACTTGACCGCATTTCCGATGATATTCAGGAGAATCTGTTGAACCCTGGTTTTATCGCTTTCAATATCTGGAAAATTTTCCGGAAATTCATCCTGTAAACTCAGGTTTTTCTGCACGGCAATCGGCTTCAGGCTCTCGATGATTTCAAGGATTAACGATTCCGCTGAGAATAACGACGGATGAACCTCCATCCGCCCGGCTTCTATTTTTGACAGGTCCAGAATGCTGTTGATCAATTCCAGCAGGTTTCTGCCGTTACGTTCGATAACAGCGAGATACCCGTACTCTTCTTCGGCAAGTTTGTCCTTTGTCTGCATGATCAATACGCGCGACAGGGCCATGATCGAGTTCAAAGGCGTTCTCAGTTCATGACTCATATTGGACAGAAAACAGCTCTTGAGGCGATTCATTTCTTCAACCTGATGACGCCGGCGTTCAAGTTCCAGATTCTGTTTTTGAAGCTGATCGGACTGCTGAATCAATTCTTCGGTCTGTGCCTGGAGTTCCTGTGACTGGGCCTCCAGCATCTCGTTTTTTCGCCCCAGTTCCGCTGCCATTGTTTTAATTTCATCGAAATACAGCAGATTGGAGAACGTCATATTCAGGGTCAGCCACACCTGATTCAGTATCTCGATGCTGTCTTCATCGTAGCCGGATATCTTTCCCATTAAAATCACGGATCGTGCCTGATTTTCGATGACAACCGGAACGGCGATCATTCCTTCAGGCACCAGGGTTCCGATGAACGCTTTAAACGTAAATACCGTATCTTTCGGAATATCTTTGATCTGAAGAATCCTGAGTGTTCGAAGCACTCTTCCGAACTGGCCTTCATAAGCTTCGGCATCAAACGATTCGAGCTTGTCGGAATGCATTCCCACCGACGTATACGGTTCGAAGCGACCGGTTTTAAAATCTTTCAAATAATACACGCCGAAATCCGATTCCGTAATCTCCATCAACTGGTTTAAAATCGTATTTCTAAACTCGACCAGATCCGATACGCCCACCATCAGTTCCTTGGTTCCCGCCACCTGATGTTCCACCCGAAAACGCCGGCTCAGAGAATCCGCCAGGCTGTTGAAGGACTCGGCCAGAAAACCTATTTCATCATCCGTCATTTTACGATTCCTCGCGGCAACATCTCCTTTCTGAAACTTTTTGGCGGTGTCCGCCATTGCCAACACCGGTTGCGAAATGGTATGGGAAAGCATCACGGCAAGACCATAAACTGCAATAAGGGATATGGCCAGCACCACCACGCTATTCCAGAGCATGTACTGAATGGGTGCATAAATTTCATCCAGATCCATTTTGGCCACAAACCCCCATCTGGTTTCCGGAATATAGGTGTAGGCCGCCAGAACTTTTTCTCCCCGGTAATCCTTCGCCTCCACGACCCCGGTTTTTCTCTGAACCGCCAACACGGCCGGAAGTGCATCGATTCTCAATTTCAAGGGAGCGCGGTGATGCCATCGAAGCTCACTCAAGGCGACGGTCTGATGGTTCACAATCAGAGTCTCTCCGGTATCGCCCAATCCCGTTCGATCCAGAAGCAGATCATAAATCGAGTTATTCAGATCGATCCTTGCTGCCAGAACCCCGGTAATATCAGCTGACGGCCGATGCGTGTCCCGAATGGAGTGTGAAATCACCATAGTCTCTTCACCCGCGGGCATTAACTGGTGGATTTCGGAAAAAAACAGTTTTCCGGTTTTCACGGGAAATCTGAAATAAGCTCGATCCGAAACGTCTTTACCGATATTGGATTTCTGAGTTGAAAACACAATTTTGCCGTTTTTCGGATGAATGATAAAAAACTCCCGGTAACTTTCGTAATTCTGCATCACGTTATCGAAAAACTCATATGCCTGCCGAATCGCTGTGTTTTCAGCTTCGTATCTCTCCGTTTTAACGGCCAGACGGGCTATATCATGAATCTGAATATCTCCGACAAATGTTTTGATGTCCCCTTTTTTTTCGTCCATCCACGTACGAATCTGGTTGACCTTAAGATCCCGAACAGCGCGAAGGGTTTGAAACGACTGGGTCTTGATCGATCGGGTATGCAGGACCAGTGTAAACCCGCTGACCGAAAGAAGTGGAACCAGTGCAACCAGCAGAAGCCAGAAAACCAATCGGCTTTTTACACTTTTGAATCTCAGTTTTTTCACCTGCCTTCTCCTGACTGAAACAGCATCTTTCCGGCTGAACGCTCCGTATCCATCTCTCTATTTCCCGCTGTTACAGCTTCTGATAAATGCAGCTTCCTTCGCAGACCATGATAAATTTATTACGATACGATTCCACCGGGGTTTCCGTGCGCCCCAGCACCAGATAGCCGCCTTTACTGAGCGACCGATACAATTTATCAAATATGATACACTGATGGGACGTTTGATAATAAATCAAAACATTTCTGCACAACACTATATCAAAACTGCCAAACACGCTTTCAGACGGTGCATAGGTCCGGGAATTTATCAGATCAAATCGACTGAACGTTATAAGCGAACGAATTTTCGAGCATATTTGGAATTCATCATTCACAGGATGAAAATAATCTTTTAAAAATCGGGTTTTTACATTTTCAATACTTTCATATCTGAATCTCCCGATTTTCGCCTTATCCAGAACATTCGTATCGATATCCGTCGCAAAAATATCCAGATCCAGTGCGATGTTTTTACGCGTTATCACGTCCACTAATGTCATTGCGAGAGAATACGCTTCCTCTCCGCAGGCACAGCCTGCCGACCAGATTCTGATGGTCCTGTTATTGGATTCGATTTTTTTTCTAATAATTTCAGGAAGAAGCATTTCCCCAAAATAGTCGAAAATCAACGGGTGACGAAATAATTTACTTACATTAATGGTAAGCAGATCAAATAACAGATTTAATTCATCCGAATGAATCAGGAGATAATAATAATATTCCTGAAGGGTTTTGCAGGCGGTTGCTGTAAATCTCTGTCGAATCCGTCGTTCGACAAACCGTGGACGATACCCTGAAAAGTCCACTCCCTTTTTATTTTTTACAAGCTCAAGAATGGCTTGAAGATGGTTGTCCATTCGAATGATTTACTCATTGAGTGACGTCTACGGGAAATTATTTCACATTATCCGACAACTTACGCTATCGGACCAGAAAGCCCGGGGCAAGGCGATCCTGTTATTCCGAAACTTGAATACAGCGTCCCCCGTGTGATATATAGTGTTTTACATCAATGACACGTTCAGACAGGTTAAAATATCAGTTCAGGTAATATATATCCATATTAGCATGATTAGCGGCAACTTCAACCATTTTTAACCTGAACACGAATACGCGACCTGACAACATAGTATGGCCGAGGCATCAAAACATTTAACGTCTAACATTCCAACATCAGGACGGGAAAAAATTGAACAGGCCCCTCATACAACATATGATAAAAAATGTTTCAGCGAGAAACAGATCGACACTCAATGAATATGAGGCCAAGCAGATTCTCAAGGCATTTGGTATTCCCGTGGTTACCGAAAAGAAAGTCGAAACGATTGACGACGCCATTCGTGCAGCTGATCAGATCGGATTCCCTGTGGCGGTCAAAGGCCTTGGTGCCGAGCTGGCGCATAAAACCGAATCAGGTCTGGTGGTTCTGAACCTGACCGATGCCGGTGCCGTTCGACGGGCAGCCGAAACGATTCGTTCCAGAGCCGGTCAACATCTGGAGGGATTTCTGGTCCAGGCACATATCGCCGGCCATCGCGAGTTTGTCGCCGGAATGTTTCGCGACAAACAATTCGGACCGGTTATTCTGTTCGGTTCAGGCGGAATATTCACGGAAGCTTATGCTGATATCACGTTACGACTGGCACCGATCAGCGACGCCACAGCAGCCGACATGCTCGAAGAAATTCAGGCAGCCCCGCTTCTCAAAGGCATCAGGGGAATGAACGCAGCCGACCGTACTCAACTGATACGCACGTTGACCGGCCTTTCGAAACTCGCCATGGATTTTCCCGACATCAGCGAGGTCGACATCAACCCGATCATCATCACTCCCAACGGGCAATCTGTTGCCGTAGATGCATTGATCGTTCCGGGTACCGAACCGCAACGGCAGAAGTATTCCGCTCCGGTATCGCCAAAGGTCCTTCTCGATTTCTTTCACCCGCGCTCCATCGCGTTCATCGGTGCATCCAGTGTATTGGGGAAATGGGGGCATTTACTGTTTACCCTCGTTAAAAGCAGAGGGTATAAAGGCGATTGTTATCTGGTCAACCCCCGGGGAGGGCGCATCGCCGGTATGACCGTCCATAAATCCATCAGGGAAATCCCCGAGCCGTTGGATCTCGCGGTGGTCACGATTCCGGCTTCCGGTGTTGAAGATCTGATTCCGGATCTTCAACAAAAGGGAATCCATCGCATGGTGTTGATATCCTCCGGGTTTACCGAAACCGGTGACAACGGCAAACGTTTGGAGCAACAGATTGTCGAAAAAGCCAAAAATGCGGGCATCCTGATTCTGGGACCCAATACCATGGGAATTTCCAATCCTCATATCCAATTTTACTGTACCGGCAGTCATGTATGGCCTGAAGCCGGTTCCACGACGGTCATTTCCCAATCCGGCAATATGGGCATGCAGCTGCTTCATTTCGCCGAACAGCAGGATATCGGCATTCGCGCTTTCAGCGGCATCGGCAATGAGGCCATGATTACGGTGGAAGACCATCTGGACGCCTTTGGCGAAGATGACCTGACCCGATCCATTATGCTCTATATTGAAAATATCAAAAACGGTCGTCGTTTTTTTGAAAGCGCCCGTCGGGTCTCCAGGAAGAAACCCGTGGTTTTATTGAAGGGGGGACAAAGCCGTATCGGCCGGAGGGCAGCCAGAAGTCACACCGGCGCCATGGCCGGTGACACCAGGGTTTTTGACACGGCGTGCCGGCAGGCAGGTATTATCAAGGTAGACTATTCCATGGACCTGGTAGACCTCAGCGCGGCCTTTTCATCTCTGCCGCTGCCGGCAGGCAATCGGGTGGGGGTAATGAGCTTCGGTGGAGGATGGGGGGTTATTACGGCCGATCTCTGCTCAGCGTGCGGTTTGAAGGTTCCCGATCTGCCGCCGGATCTGATAGAACGAATCGATCGGATACTGCCCCCCTACTGGAACCGAATGAACCCGATCGATCTGGTCGGAGAAGTCGAGGCGTCCATTCCATTGACGTTAATCGAAGAGCTGCTGAAATGGAATCAATGCGACGGTGTGATCCATCTGGGCATACTGGGCCGCAGCCAATTCACGGCCCGTCGTGCGGCATCGGCACTGATGGTCGATCCCGATATCACCCGGGAATTTGTTGAATCCTATAACCGCGAATCCCGAAAATCCGAGAAACAGTTTGTCACCCGGTCTGCCCGTCTCATGGAACAGTATCAAAAACCGGTGATCGGCGTGAGTCTGCCGACCATTGATACGCGAAAAACCGTCTACGCGGTCAAAAACTGTTCCTGTAAAGGCGTTTTTTTTCCGACGCCCGAACGCGCCGTCAAAGCCTTTGCCCGCATGTATGAATATAGGAAAGGACTGAGTGCTTAGGACTGAGTGATGAGGGCTGAGGACTGAAATTCGACGCGCTGGGGTAGGGGCGGACCCCTGTGTCCGCCTATTCCCGGCATTTGTCCGTTTTTCATGCAGCGTAAATGCTGCTCACAACACGCGGGCGACCGCCGGTCGCCCCCTGCACCGCAGTGCTCAGCACCAAGGCCCTACTCCTCACTGCTCAGCACTCAGCACTCAGTCCTTTTTTTTATTCCCCATGCAGCACGAGGCCGGTGGGCAGGGACTCGCCGAAAATCGAGGTTTCCTCCTGTTTTTCCAGAGGAACAACCTCCCGGATCAGCCGGATCGTGGTTTCGGGTATCTCGTGCTCACCCATCCATTGCGCCAGCCCGTCCAGAACCTCCGGTTCCAAATCTCTCATTCGATCTCCGGTACGGCGCCCCATCTGAGCCAGGGCATTTCCAACGGCTTTCACATTTCGCCAGGGCTGCTCCTGCAGCGTTTTCACCCACCGGGCGGTTTCAGCGGGCGAAATGACCCGATCCGCCGGACCGTACAACAGCTCCCGTGCGCCGATGCGCGACAGTGCCCAGAAATGCTGGGGTTTACATTTCTTGGGGGTAATTTCATCCAGCAGTACCCGTCCCCACTTGATCTTGTCTTTAACCATCAGCCGTTCCAGGTTGGCGACCGCCATCCAGATTTCGAGACGTTCCTGAAGGGCGATACGGACTTTTGCGCCTTTTTTCGGCAACATGACCGGCGTCAGGTCCTGAAGAAATTGTCGCTGTTGACCGGATTTCAAACCACCGGCGATTCGACGCCACATGATCCACCACTCGGAGCGAACCTGTGCATTGTTTTTAAAACTGACCCCGGCCCGGTAAATTTTCCAGATCTGTTTGATGCGATGCTCATCAAATCCGTCTCCGAATCCCGGTCTCAGGCAGAAACCAAGTAAATTCAACCACCGGCTTTCATGTTCCGGAGACAGTTTTCGAATATCCACCTGTTCGATCAGTTCATCCGCCATCGCACGGATCAGGCCTAAAGGCCATTTTTCCTTAGGTCGATCGACCACTTCGGAAATTTCCCTGACCAGCCCCGCGAGACGTTTTTTATCCCCGGTGCGATCAAACGCCTCACGCACACGTGACTGCACGTCATCGACTACCGACGTATCAAAGACTTCCATCGCGGACACGTCCGTTGAGCAGGTCTTCTCCCTCAACTGGAACTGAAGTTTCCAACGATGAGAACTGATCAGGGACCGACACCCGATGTCCAGGGTACCGACTTCCGTATAACCGGCCTGTATATGAACCGGAAGCGCCGTCTGAATCCCCTTTTTGCCGTAGGTGATCACCGTTTGCACCGGCGGCAGCGGTGTCAGCGTATCGTCCACATCCACCAGATCGCCGCACCGGTCCCCGCTGCGATAGCTGGAACTGTAAACATCGAAACACACCGGCTGATTGGCCCGCACCTCAAAATTCTTGTCTTTCAGCTCGATATCCGACCCTTCCTCCAGTCCTCTTTCGATCAGGCAGATGGCCTGACAATGTTCAACGGGTTGTGCCGCTTCGGCCTTGACGGAAACCCCCAGATAATAGGACCGCGCGCTGCCGCTGCCGACCCGGACGCCGATACCGGTTTTCACCAGCCCATAATAGGAGGCCCCCAGCGCCACGGCCAGATCCGGATCCGGATTTTCGAGAACCCTGGGCATATCCGGATTGTCTTGCTTAAACCAGTGCCGAATCGATTCACGGATTCGCTCCTGTATCACAATCGGCTTCAGAGAGCCTCCATTAAACAGGATCAGGTCCGGTGCATATTGATCCTTACCCAGGACCCGGCGCACCTCGTCCTTGTGACGTTCCAGAAACCACCCCAGATGCCGGGTAATGGCCGGTTCCGGCTCGTAGGGCAGCCCGAACTCGGTGATGCCCTTTCGGGCGGCGGCCTGTTGAACGCTGCGGGCATCCACCAGAGGAAAAAAACCGTCAATCACCGTCTTTTGCACCTGTTCCAGCTCCAGTTCGGAAGTCAGGGTCCCGGCAATGAGACGGCTGCCTTCACCGATCAGGGTGATTTTGCTCGATTCGGCACGCCCGTCGAGCAGAACTTCCTTTGCCTGCCGGCATTGATGGCACAATGATTTCCATTTATCTCCGCTGACCGACTGTTTTTTCTGCCGAAACTGCAGCTCGATGTGACGGGCCAGTGCGAGATCCACGTTGTCCCCGCCCAGAATCAGATGATCCCCGACGGCAATGCGTTCAAATCGGGGGGTTGAATCGACTTCCCTCAATGTAATGAGCGTAAAGTCGGTGGTCCCGCCTCCCACGTCGCACACCAGAATCAACTCCCCCGGGGACACAAAATCACTCCAGTTTTTTTCATGCCGGATCAACCAGCTGTAAAACGCCGCCAGAGGTTCTTCAATGAGCGTAATATGGGGCAGGCCCGCCTGACGGGCCGCTTCGACCGTCAGGTCACGGGCGACTTCATCAAAGGATGCGGGAACCGTAATGATAACGACCTGGTTTTCCAGATACAGTTCGTCATCATCTCCCTTGTCTGCATTCCATGCCTGACGAATATGACCCAGGAAGCTTGCGGCGGCCTTTACCGGTGATACTTTGGAGACATCTTCACCGGAACCCCAGGGGAGAATTCCGGCATGACGATCCACATTGGAATGGCAGAGCCAACTTTTGGAAGACGATACCAGTCGCGCCGGCACCTGGGAGCCGTGGTCCCTTGCAAACGCACCCGGGAAATTTTCATCCGCCGTATGCCACAATCGCACCACCGCTTCCCGGGAAATATCATATTTTCCCGGAATATAGAGAAACGACGGCAATACCGGCAGTCGGGCCACTTCTCCGGCACCGGTCAGCTGAGGAATTTGAAAAATATTAATGGAAGGCCGTTTTCCTTTTCCGGCCTGAAGATCCACATACGATACCGCTGAATTTGTAGTTCCCAGATCAATTCCGACTATGTAACGCTTATCCGAAAGGTCCACCTGTTTCCTTCTCCCGCACGTTAAATTCCAGATGCCAACGCCGTCCGTCTTCCCTTGACACGCACCACAGTTCAAGGGTGCCGACCTCGGTAATCTTTATTTCAAGGGTAACGGGAATCACCGTACCATATGCTCCGTCGAGTGTGGCTTCGACCGTGGTGATTTCTTCGATCTCACCTTCCCAGTCTTCCACCACCGTTCCGACAGGATCATCATGACGAACGGCTGATCCCAGAAAATCGAACTTGACCGGTTCTCCTACCACCAGGGCAAACTCCTGCGTCTCCAGCACGGCAGTCGTGCCTTCTTCCATTCCAAACGGCGCTACACACAGGGCTTTCATGGGAACCGGCATCCCGGGTACCGCCGGCAGTGACGCGGCAATGCCGATGTAATAAGATCGCCCCAGTCCACCGCGAATTCGAACGCCCTCACCTTTTCGCGTCATGCCGTAATAAGCAGCGCCCCGCGCCACGGCCAGATCCAGATCCATAGATTCAATATCGCGAATGGAGGACGAGTCTTCGGCCGACTGCCAGGAAGACAGCACCTCAAGCAGCCGATTTCTGACCGACACCGCCTTCATCACGCCGCCGTTGAACAATATGGCGGTGGGCAGCTCCATTTCCTGATCGCCGGATGCCTGCCGGGCGATAAACTGTGCCAGATGATGGGTAACAGCCGGATCGGATTCATAGGCCAGCCCCAGTTCCTGAATACCTGTTTTTTGGTGTTGGACTGGTCGGGCCGTGGAATCGCACATGGGGAAAAACCCATCGATAATGACCTGCTCGATATCGGCACGGGTAAGTTCGGTCTTCAGGGTGCCGCCGATCAGGCTGCTGCCGCGGCCGAGAATTGTCAGCGGAAACGTCTGTTCAGCGGATCGGGCAAGCAGGGTCTCTTTGGCCTTTCGACAGCTGTGCCACAAAGCCCTCAGTTGCCAGGAATCCAGCCGGGTCCCCTTTGCGGCCATTTTGCCTGAAACCGAATATGCCAGTGCCAGATCCATATTGTCGCCGCCGACCAGCAGATGGTTTCCCACCGCTATACGTTCCAGTGCCAGTTCTCCGTCTTCTTCCGACACCCGGATCAAACTGAAATCGCTGGTACCGCCGCCCACATCACACACCAGCACCAGGTCGCCTTTTTTGATATGATCGCGCCACTGGTCGCCCATGGCCTCTATCCAGGCATAGAACGCCGCCTGGGGCTCTTCCAGCAATGTGATTTGGGTAAGGCCCGCCATACCGGCTGCCTGGACCGTCAACTCTCTGGCGACCGCATCAAATGAGGCAGGTACCGTCAGAAAAATATCCTGATGTTCGAGTTGAAGCGATTCGTTTTCCCGGGCCATGATATGGTTCCAGGCATCCCGAATGTGTTTCAAAACAGCGGCAGAGGCTTCGACCGGCGACAATTTTCGACTGTCTTTGGGCGCATCCCACGGCAAAATGGAATCGTTGCGGTCTACCATGGTATGACAAAGCCACGATTTGGCCGAGGATATCAATCGATGAGGCAGCTCCGCACCCCGATTTTTAGCAAATTCGCCCACCCCGATACGGCTTTGCGCATCCCACGGCAGAGCCAGCGCACCCTCCGGCACGTCATGTTCTCCGGGCAACAGGATAAATGACGGCAGCATGTCCCGCTTTTCAACGGCCCCGGCATCAATTACCTGCGGAATTTCCAAGGTGCGAATGATTGGTTTTTCGCCTTTCCGCACTTGTGCCGGGGTATAAGACACCACGCTGTTGGTGGTTCCCAGGTCAATCCCGACGATATATTCAGAATCAGCCAATTCGTTTCATCCTTTCCACTGAATTTTCGCCTGCAGTCGTAAGTCGTAAGTCGTGAGTCGTGCCTGCCCCTTAATTTTCCGGCTGCCGGCCGACGGGCGGACACAGGGGTCGCCCCTACCCCGGCGCACCGTATCTCAGTCCTCACCACTCAGTCCTCAGCACTAAGCCCTTCAACCTACCCCACTTCCACCTCCGCCGGGGCGATGACATCCGGGCTTCCGGTATCCGCCAGGATCGGGAGTTCAACCTTGCCGGATTTCCATCCCCTGTGTCGTACAATGCCGGTGAAGGGGGGTTCGCCGGTCACGTTGCCGGTCAATCGAACTGCATTGGGATCAAATCCCTTTTCAACAGTAATCTGATCGCCTTCATTCTCGGATACCACAGCCCCGGGCGCCAGGTATTTATCCACGACTTTTTTACAGTTTTCCTGAATGCTGCGGACCGCCGCTCCGATCTGAGCGTCTTCATACAGGCTGAGATCCTCGGAGAAAAAATCCATCAATCGCCCCTCGCGCTGCAGCACGTTCAGCAGATGAACAAACAGGCGCCGATCACGGCGTAATTGCTCTTTTCGAATATCTTCGGTCGGCTCTTTTTTTCCCGGTTTTCTTTTTGCCCCGGCCGGCTGCATGGACCGTATGACGTTTGCCGTCGACCGTTTTGAAAAAAACCATGTCAGCAGTGTAAATATCAGAAAAGCGCCTCCCACCGACGGAATTATGATCCTGTGAAACATGTCATAAAATGCAGCGATATGCTGTGAGATTTCGTTACCGCCCGGTGTCTGAAGGTCTGCATCGGCAACGGTCGTCAGTATGCGCTCAGACATAAAATTCAACCCGAAATAAGCAGCCGCCGTCATTCCGGCAAAAACCAACAGCATAAATATCAAAATCACCCAAAACAACCGACGTGAACACGTCTTGACTGGATTCATATACCAACTCCTTGTTTTCTTCACTGCCTTAATCAGCAGAAACGTAATGACATCTCATCATACATTCGTCCACCGGCACGATAAACAGCCAACGCGGTTACCATAGCTGAAACCTGTCATTAATCGTTAAACAATTGGCTGTCAACCCCAAGTTGAACAAAATGCAGGGCCTTACTATCGGCGGGAAAAGACGTTTTAGTTTTTTCAATTGTTGTGATCATGCACATGTTATGGTAATCATATTTGTATGCGATTGCAAGAAAGGGTTAACCAACCCTGAATAAAATTCAAAACATTCTCGGAATCTTTGTGTATATGAAAAATAACAATAAAAAAAACCACACTCACCGATTTGATTTTGACATTGGTTACCTTGTAAAAAGCCCTTGCAGGGAATGCTCCGACAGAGACAAATTCCCCGCCTGTGCGGAAGACTGCCCCATGTTGGATAAAATCCAGAGCAAGCTGGTTGGATGCATTTCAAGCAGCCGAAGCCATTCTTTGAGGGAATCTTATACGGTCGGCCGCCATGAGGATTGATCTTTTTCAACGATGAAAGAAAGATACCCTGCTCTGCAAGAAAATCCGGCTTTGATGAACGATCAAAGCCGGATTTTTTTAGCTGAAGCACTATCGATCTTACATTTCAATCGCCGGTGACCGAGGCGCCGAACCCACATTCTGATCTGTTTGCTTTTTTCGGGTCCTGCCGGCGGATGTTTTTTTCTGGCTGCCGACCAGACCAATCAGATTCTGAATTACGGATTTCATTAATTCCGCCTGTGAATTCAACTGCCGTGAGGCAGAAGCCGATTCTTCAGAGCTGGAAGAATTCTGTTGAACCACTGAATCCATTTGAATCAACGTCTCATTGACCTGGGAAATTCCCTGGGCCTGTTCATCCGAGGCCACCGCAATTTCCGCTACCAGCGCCCCGGCCTTTGACGTGGATGATTTGACGTTGGAAAACGCCGCTTCCGTCTGCTGTACGAGTTCAGATCCTTCGCTGATTTTCCGGACGGTGCCTTCAATCAGCCCCGACGTATTTTTCGCAGCCTCTGCAGATCGAATCGCCAGATTTCGCACCTCATCCGCCACCACGGCAAACCCGGCGCCGGCATCCCCTGCCCGGGCGGCTTCCACAGCGGCATTAAGTGCCAGCAGATTGGTCTGAAACGCTATTTCATCAATCGTTTTAACGATTTTATGGGTTTCCTCGCTGGCCGATGAGATACCTTCCATCGCAAGAATCAAACCTTTCATGGAATCATTGGCATTATCGACTACCCCGGTGGACTCTTTCATCAGAATGTCGGCATTATCGGCATGTTCGGCATTCTGTTTTGTCATGACGGTCATTTCTTCCATGGAAGATGAAATTTCCTCAAGCGACGCAGCCTGTTGCGAAACTCCCTCGGCCAGAGACTGGCTGGCTGAAAGGATTTCCCCTGATGCGGCATCGATCTGGTCCGATCCATCCGATAAATCCCGTATGATTCGCAGCAGCGGACTGACGATATAATTACTGACCGCCAGCCCGATGACACTTCCGATAACGGCCAATACCAATGCAATGATCACGATCAGCTTGATCACGCCGGCGACATGATGCCGGGCATTTGATTTGACCGCTTCAGCGAGTTCGAGGAATTCTTTGGCCGGACCCGTTGCCGCAATGCTGCAGGTAAATTCTCCCATTTTCAATGGCGCAAATGCGATAAATTTTTCAACGCCCTCGTAATGGGTTCTCGCTGTACCGGTTTCGCCTTTAAGCATGCGTGTCTGAACTACGGTCGCCATCTCCTCACCGATCTTCGGGTCACTCAAGTCCTTTTTATCCATGAATTTATAAAGAGGATGACTAATCAACACTCCGGAATCATTAATAATATATGCATATCCTGTTTTTCCGTAAACACGATGCTGCAACAGCCGCCACACCAGAGACCAGTCCAGATTCAATACGGTAATTCCTTTGAACGCATCTCCCAGATAAACAGGGGCGGCGATTCGCACTTCCGCCATCGCGGTATTTTCAGCGGTCACCACGCCTGAATTGAAAATTCTGTCTTGTGCCAGATTACGGCAGGCCTGAAACCAGGTGTTATCTCCCTTGTATCTCAGATCTTCCGACAGTTGACCTTTTTGCAGTTTGACGATTTCCTGTCCCGTTTCATCAATGTACCGGATCTGATTGTACAGGTACGCTTTACTGCCGTCGACGTCCCTGACGGCACTTTCATGAAATGCCATAAACTCTTTTTTCAGCATTTCGATCGATACCCGCGCGGATTCCTGTGAAAATTCGTCCCAGTATCCACTGCCGCAAATGATCCAGTCCCAATCTTTCAAATAAGAATACTGAATAAATTTATTCCGGTTTTCAAACTGATAAGACACGGTTTGAACGCGGCCTTCCCGTCGCTTTGTCATAACCTCTTCAAATCCGGTCAGGTTCAAATCGGAAAGTACATGTTTTCCTGTCAGTTCACTGCGGGGATGATACAGTATATTTCCGGCCGAATTGATCACGAAGAGATAGCCGGATTGACCGATCCGTGTCTCTAAAATGGTCTTTACCAGATCCGCCGTGGTTTCCTTTTCCTTGATACCCACGTACAACATACCCAAAATCCGTTTATTCGAATCATATATGGGCTTATACGCGGTAAAATACCAGGCATTGACTACGAACGCCCGGCCCAGAAACGTCTGGCCGCTGATCACTTTTGAAATAACCGCATTTGGCGTCCCGTCGGGATTTAATGCGGGTATGTAGGTGCCGATGGCTCGCTTTCCATCCAGTTTTTTGACATTGGTGGCGATTCTGAGCATGTCGCCCTGAGGATTCATCTTTTGAAAAATCGTGCAGGTTCCTCCCAGAAGTTCCCGTGCCTCGTCCACGATCGGCGTTTTTTTCTGAAAACTGTCGTTCGAAGCAATGACCACGTCTCCGATTTTCATCAACGGCAGTTGAATCGATCTGGCCTGTTTGGAAAACTGATTCACAGCGTTCCAGTTATGACCTTTGCTCGTCGTTCCGATTGTTTTTTGATCCATCACCTTACGTTCGATGACGGCCAGATCGGACCGTAATTTCTTTTCCAGCACCTTCTGCTGAACGTGAGATGCGCCGACAATGCCCTCAACTACACGAGACACTTCTTTTTGCGCCATATTATTCAGCACTTCGTTTTCACCGGCTTTAGACTGCAGGTATCCGGTCATATTGGAGGATGCCGCCAATTTTCCGCAGTCCGTTCCAACCGAATCCAAAAGCGTTTCAACAGTTTGCCGGTCGCTTTCAACACCGGTCTGCAACGTCTCGAGTGTTTGTTTTTCCAGAGCCGAATACGATTCATTTGAAGTATCTTCACCAAAATCGTCAAATTCCTTGATACTGACGGATCCGATTACGAGAATCGGGAAAATCACCAACATCAGGCAAAGAACCGTCAATTTTAACTTTAAAGACAGATGTTTGAACATTGTTATCCCCCCTTATTCATCCCCTGATTTTCGGTTGCGTCATTTTGTTGATCTGGTAGTCAGGCAATTTTCAAAAAAGCTCAGTAGCAATAATAAGCAAATAATATGCCATAAATTCAAAGTTTTTAAAAATAATTTATGATAACGCTGCTATTCGGGGTCAACTCTTTAAAAGGTCTTGGCTCTTCCTGAAACAAGTCGTTGTTAGACCTGCTTTTTAAACCGGATTTTCAAATTTTTAACTGAGTTTTAACAACCCGCTACACGCATTTGGTTTTTAGCATACCGCAATTGTGCGATACCGCAAATAAAAAAGCTCTCCAGTCCATCGCTCAAAATGCAGAAAACATCCGGAACGAACGATTTTCTTTACCTGTGTTCTCTGCACCTCGACCGAGCACAGGTAATGAGTGGTCGAATCCGGGCAATTCATATATTGTTGTGGAAGGCAGGGAATAATCACGGACTGAGGGGCTTGAAATAAATGATCCGGCTCAGCGCAGGGGCCGGGCCGGATCATGGAAAGGGGACAACAATCGTTTTAATAGACAATATTTTATTAAAGGGGGATAAAATGAGTCTTCAACGATATGCTTGCAAACGTCCCCTTTTTCTCGTATCAGGCTTTCTGAATATGAGGCACGTGGATAGCGAATGCTGGATGACCGAGGAGATACACTTATTTTCCGGATGAAAATCGAATCAGAATGACAGGACTCTCGGTAGCGGAATTCATGACAAATCAGAATCAGAGCTATTTCAAAGAATATAAAATTATTTTTAACCCTCACAATAAATAGATAGCAATTTTCATACCAATAAACCGAACCATCTATACAATTTATCAATTTTTTTCCAATTTTAACTCTATTTACTTTATATACTATGACTTATGATATCATTCCGATACCGACATTTAAATCTGGAAATATCAATTTTTCCCATTTAGATAAGTTCTACTTGTCAAGTATAATTATTTTTTGCGATATCGCCTTTTCTTTTTGTTCGTTTTCGTAAATTATTTGTATGAATTTTTTTGATTCGACGTCGAAAACATACAAAAAACCAGGCAAGACCGTGGAATTTATTTTTTACGCGGCATTTACAGTTCCGTCGGTTCGAGTTGAAATTTTTAAATATCTTGGATTCTCGCGGCAATCGGATTGTTATAAATTCAGTTTTTCCCTGTGCCGACGGAATGAATAATAACTCATATTTAAATATCGGGCGGCCTTACTCGCGTTACCCTCGGCAACCCGAAGCGCCTCCCGGATGTAATAGGATTCCAGTGAGGTCATTATGCCCGTCAAGTCCAAGCCTTCCGACGAAAAAAACGGTATGTTTGGGAACGTCTTGACGCCGTCGGTTACTCCGCCATTTTCTCCTCGCCCCAGCCGTCCGTTATTCAATGTAAACTTCAATTCCGGACCGATGCCGATCAGCACCTCTCTTTCAATAAAATTTCTCAACTCCCGGATATTCCCTTTCCAATGATATTTCTTCATGGCCGCTTCGGACTCCGGGGCGATTCGGGTATATTTTTTTTTGAATTTCATGCTGAATTTTCTGAGAAAATAATGGGCGATCGGCACGATATCCTCAGCGCGTTGATTCAACGGGGGAATTTCAACTTTCAATACGGCCAGTCGATGAAACAAATCCGCCCTGAACAAATTTCGGTCAATCATGTTATCCAGGTCCTTGTTCGTGGCAGAGACCACGCGTGTGCGAATGCTGCGCTTTTTGCTGCCGCCGATTCGAAAATACTCTCCTTCTTCCAGAAACCGCAGCAGTTTTGCCTGCGCCTCGAGGCTCAAATCCCCCACTTCATCCAGAAACAGGGTGCCGCCGGCCGCCTGCTCCACGAGACCGGTCTTTCCCGTCAAACTGGCTCCGCTGAATGCCCCCTTTTCATATCCGAACAGTTCGCTTTCCACCAGGTCCTTTGGAATCGCCGCACAGTTCAAGGTGACAAACGATCCGCTGTAATTCGGACTTTTACAGTGAATGGCCTTGGCAATCAGCTCCTTGCCCGTTCCGGTCTCTCCAAGAATCAATACCGGTGTATCCGGACTCTGAGCAATACTTTCCACATGACTCATCATATTCTGAAACGGCCGACTGACGCCGATCAGACAGGGGAAATTTTCGTCGATATACTGTTGCTGAAGGCTTTGAACTTCCTTTTGAAGCCGAATCGTATTCAACGCGTTCTGTATATTGAGTTTCAGGGCTTTCATCTGAAACGGCTTGGTCACAAAGTCATAAGCCCCCAGTCTCATGGCACTGATGACGGTCGAAATATCCTCGAACGCCGTAATCATGATCACACAAATGTCTGAACGAATCGACTTGATCCGCTTAAGCGCCTCGATACCGTTGATCCCCGGCAATGAAATATCAAGCAGCACAAGGTCCGGCGGACATTCATGAATCAAATCCAGGGCATCTTCGGCTTTTGAAAAGGTTTTGATATGGTACATCTTTCCTAAAGCCAGCTGAGCACCGTCACGAATGCTTTCCTCATCGTCAACGACATAAATTGTAAATAATTGCATGAAGGCCTCAATTTAAAGCATAAGGAAGTCGGATAGTGAATTCAGCGCCTCCGGATTTACCGGTACCGACCTCGATCGATCCGTTATGGTCCGTAATGATTCGATGACTGATGGTCAGACCGATCCCGATGCCTTCCGCCTTTGTGGTCAAAAACGGATCAAATATTTTCTTTTTGAGATGCCGGGCCACCCCCGGCCCTGAGTCACTGAACCGGGCAAACACCCATTCCCCATCCACCCCGGTTTCAACGACTATCTGTTTAGGGCCGGTGGTATCTTTCAAGGCCTGAACCGCGTTTGTGATAATGTTGATGATGACCTGCTCGATCAGCAATTTATCACAACGGCATTCCGGCAATTTTTTCATCAGTATTTTTTCTACTTCAACATCACTCTTCCTCAATGTCACTTCGCACATGTTCAATGCGGCCTCCACCGGCGCATTGAGACTGATTCGCTTGAATTCCGGTGTTGAGGGTCCGGCAAATGCCATGACCCTGCGAACCACATTTTTAATCTTATCGGAAACAGCCTGAATTTTTTCGACAATCTGCCGGGCCTCCTCCGTATCCCGGGCGTCAAGATTTTCCGATTCATTGAGCAGCGTGCAAAGCGCCTCCACATACATATTTACCCCGCCCAGGGGGTTTCGAATTTCATGAGCGATCCCGGCGGACAATTTCCCGAGTAACGCCATTTTATCCTCCACACGCACCATATGTTCGAGCGCTTTCATTTGTGTAATATCCTGCATATTGAATAAAACAGCGTCCCGTCCGTCATAATCGATTCGATTACCCCGGCAGTGAATCCATTTCATCTGCACAGGGTTTTCAGTTTCTAATTTCGGGTAACACCGAAATACCAAATGCAGCTGTTGAACTTTTCCCGAAGCAATCTGATGATACAGAGTCCTGAATGCCTCGTAATCTTTCGGATGTATAAAACACTCGAGTTCGGAACTGATCCTTTTGGGAAAATGTCTGAACATCCTTTTGTGCTCGGAATTTCGATAAATGACATTGTCCGCCTGAACAATGACGATACCGACCATGGAATGCTCCACCAGGGTTTGGTAAAAACTCATTCACACATCCTCAAACTTTTCGATCTGCTACTTTTAAAATAAATAACAGCTTCAATTTGCCGGAGAAATCAACTCGCCGATCAATTATTTTTTAAACCGGCAGGTATCGACGGTCGTTATGAGATGTGCGACAAAGAAAGAGAGTAAGCCGTAGGTAAGCAGAAGGCAGAAAAACCGGCTCATGAATGCGGGCGAATTTTGTCGATACCCCACCTGATGTTCAGGCCATCTATATGCGTTCAAAAGTCATAATAATGTATACTATAATTAATTCTTTTTCAAGATATAAGGGCCTCGATAAAATTACGCCGTACTACTCCATAACGAACCCCTGAGGGTATAAAGTGCAATGAGTATCAAGCCCCCGGCCCTGCTGTTTGCCAAATCGGCACATCTATGGTAACAAATCGAACTTCAATAAATTTCAACCCTGGAGGCGGATTTTGTCAGGATTTCAGGAAATTCTTTTAATAGCCGTAATTTTTCTGTTACTTTTTACGGTTCCGCGCATGACGTCAAGAGGGCAGGCCCAAAACCACATCCGACCGGTTCGGATGCACCCGAAAATCGCCCTCTCAGGCCGGACTCGACTGGCCGTGGTTCTTTCACTGCTCTGGCCGCTCGGATGGGCGGCCCGTCTCAAACCATGGAACCAGGATATGTTTTCCTTTCTGCTGCTGGGCTTAGGCCCCGTGGCTTTTTCATGGGCCCTGGGATGGGTGATTCTCGGCTTTAAAAAACATAGAAAATAGATAGACGGTCTGAAGATTGAATTTAAAAAAAAAGACCCGGTTAAGGTCTTTTCCTTAACCGGGCCGCCGTTGGCTTTCGAAAAATCGAAGGCACTTTCACGTTATCATTCCTCCATTATGGGTATCTGTTTGAGTTTGGCTGTTTCGGCCAGGGGGACTTCGATCTTCAGAATGCCGTTGTTAAACTGAGCCTTGATGTCATCGCCCTTCACGCCCGCCGGCATCAGGAACGACCGACTGAACGAACCTCGAAACATTTCCCTGCGAACATATCCGTCCTTTTTTTCCTCATTGTCGGATTTACGCTCGCCCTTGAGAGTCAACACATTTTCTTTCAGTTCAATGCCGACGTCTTCCTTATCAACCCCGGGCAGCTCCGCCTTGATGACAAGGCCCTTTTCGGTTTCCATTACATCCACCGAAGGTTTCCACTCCCTGGTTGAATGCTCTTTCGAAGACACCGGACTCATAAATTCACCCAACACATGGTCCATCAGATGGTTCAGGTGAGTCATTCTCCTGAACGGGTCCCATTTAACCAGTTCCATCATACTTGCCTCCTTTGGTTTCTTTAACCTGTTTTTATTAAAGTCGCACTTCACCTATTAAACCATAACTACTTGTTTTTTTGTATTTTTTATTTACTCAAAAAATAAACATTTTTTAAATGGCGTCAAGGGGCAAAGTAAAATAAAATTTGGGTTTGGTTCTGATGGCGGCCATATTTTCGTAAATTTAACTGCGGAGTCCCCGCCCATTCCCGGCGGTCAACATCGCGTGATCCGGGGAATGGGCGGGACGGAGCCGGCAACAACGAGGCCGAAGATATAATCAAACCCCAAAATTTTTTTATAAAAAAAATACCCGCCTGAACACGCTTGGCATTGCCTTTGGTATAGGGTATAACGCTTGTTCGGCGTTGCGTTTTCAGCGCCTCGAGCGATGCGGGCGGTAAAAGATTATGCCAAAGCCCGTATACCGTCATCTAAAAAAACGGGATTGGTTCTAACTTCGGCCATATTTTCGTAAATTTAACTGCGGAGTCCCGCCCGTTCCCGGCGTACGGCATCCCCCGGATTGCGCCGGAGAAGCCGGGAATGGGCGGGACGGAGCCGACAACAACGTGATCGAAGATATAATCAAACCCCAAAAAACATTTGGCCTTAAAAATTAAGCATCAACGCACACAAGGATGCGTATCCATGTTAACCAATACATTCCATCACATTCCGGGAATCGGGGCAAAAAGCGAACAGAATCTCTGGCAGGCCGGCTTGACGGACTGGTCGTGTATTCACGATATTCAGGGTTTCAAATTGTCCCCTAAAAAAAAGGATATGCTGCGCCGACACCTCGAAGCCTCCATTCAACGCTACGAGGATTGCGATCCCAGCTATTTCGAACAGGGGCTTCCCTCCAACCTTCACTGGAGATTTTTTCCCGAGTTTCGGGAACACGCAGCCTACCTGGACATCGAAACCGACGGGTGCGATGTGTATAACGGCCAAATCACCACCATCGCCCTGTATGACGGCACATCCATCAAATGGTATGTGAACGGCGTCAACCTGGAATCATTCAGGAAAGATATCGGCAACTACAAGGTACTCATTACCTACAACGGCAAATGCTTCGATATCCCGTTTATCGAACGCTTCTTCGGTATGAATCTGCCTCAGGCGCAGATCGATCTGAGATATGTACTGGCGGCGCTGGGATTCAAGGGAGGACTTAAGCGGTGTGAAACGGCCCTGGACATCGATCGGGGAAAACTCAAAGGCATCGACGGCGCGCTGGCACCGATCCTGTGGGAGGACTATTGCCGCCGTCATGACGAAAAAATCCTGGAAACACTGCTGGCTTACAACATCGAAGATGTGCTCAATCTGGAAATACTGATGGTCAGGGCCTATAACATGAACATCCGGTCCACTCCCTTTGCCGTGAGTCGCCATATCGACGAACCGGATGTGCCTCCGATTCCCTTTGACGCCGACGACACTGCCATCGAAAACGCAAAGCGCCGCCTGAATGAGTTCATGTCGTATTGGTAAAAATATCAGCATTCCATGATACTGAAAGTTCCCCCTCTATGTGAATTAAAGGGGGAATCTGATGATTCTATTCCGAATAATAAATAGCCGTTTATGCCTTTAAAACGGCTTAAAAGCTAAGACGCATACCGGCTGACAGTTTATGGCTGTTGTAATCTATCTCAAGTCCTGATTCATCCAGATTGGCATCGTCCGTGACAAAATATCTGTAGTTCACATCCAGCATCAGGGTATCTGAAACGGCATAACCAATGCCGAGCTGCACCTGATAGGCAAACACCGTATCATCATCGTTCCCAATGGAAAAAGCTCCAAAGGATAAATCATTCATATCCACCTGGGCAAATCCGATACCACCCCCCGCGTAGGGAGTGAACGCGGTATTCATTTCAAAATCATACAACAGGTTCAACATAAAGCACCAGGTTTCCACATCCCCACCGTAATCTGTCGTTATGCCCGAGGCCGTTGTTTCATCGATATCATTTTTAAGATAACCGATTTCTCCCTCCATGCGAACACAGCCGTAATCATAACCGAGCGTCAACCCTAAAGCGATCCCCGGATCATATGCGATTTCAGAACCCGGTGAGTTCGACACGTCTGAGTCGTTCAACAAATTGATTCCAATACCGGCACCAACATAGCTGCCCTGACCGCCAAAGGCCTGTGATGCTCCAAATACCAGCAGAGAGATACAAATAAACGCCAGGATGTTTTTATTCATTCCATACTCCTTTGTGATTTTGAATTTTTTCAGGATATAATAGAGACAGGATATAATAGAGAAAAGACGTTTATTTTACAGAAGCAAAACCGATGCCAAATCACTCAGAATATTTTTTTATTGTACTTTCAGATGGATATATGTTTTTTTAAATCTCGTGCTTATCTCTGTATGGCGCAGGGGTTCCATAGTTATGAACAAATTTTCACAGGTATGTATTTATTTCCACTGTCTGCTTCAAAACATAAATTCACACCGCCGGGTTTACCGGTGTTCCCAAAAACCGTTGCGCTACGTTGTCAAACGCCGGTTCCACGACCGAATCGGTCGACTATTCCGCACAGTTACAGTCCACCGCCCTGTCTATCGGCATACATCCACTGCCACATGATCCAGTTCCATAAACGCCGAAATCATTTTCAACGTTGGAATCGCCCGTATCACCCGGCCTGAAAGCGGCAGGTTGCCGATCATGAGGAAATTTGCGTCCCCGGCCCGCCGGATGATGACATCGTCATCTTTCTCCCGGGTATCAAAGGCAATGCCTTGATTTCAGCGATGGTATCAGGCGGCTTTCATAAACCCGTCGACATCCATGTTGTTGATCCGGATCATGAACCGGATTAATTCGATGGATTCTTCATCGGTGGAGGCTTCTTTCCAGGATTTCAGGACGGCTTTTGGATCTTCACCCATGCCCTGAAGTTTCAGCAGAACGTGATACAGGTCTTTATATTCTTCGGTTTTCAGCTCAAACAGGGATTGGCAATACTCTGAAAATTCCCGGTGGGAATTGAAATGATTCAATTTTGAAGGAATGTTCGAATTTTTTTTCACTAAAGACATAATCTCCTGAAAATCGATCTTCATCGCGGCAGTGAATGACATTTTGCAAGGAGAATCGATAATGACAATAAACTTTGTTTATATAATTCAATTTTTTATTTTTGGCAATAAAATTACAATCCGAGTTTTCAAGTGGCCGGTGTCGGGGGGGGGGGGGGGGGGGGGGGGGGGGGGGGGGGGGGGGGGGGGGGGGGGGGGGGGGGGGGGGGGGGGGGGGGGGGGGGGGGGG
>Ga0272441_10001008_pt1 | contig 60806 bp, 41 predicted proteins | sample SSMProp6N_FD_193582 | JGI IMG/M metagenome (GOLD analysis project Ga0272441, IMG submission 193582) | Marine sediment archaeal communities from Little Sippewissett salt marsh, Falmouth, MA, United States - SSM-Prop-6N | ecosystem: Environmental > Aquatic > Marine > Wetlands > Sediment ...
AGGTCGGTCCCTATCTGCCGTGGGCGCAGGAATCTTGAGGAGATGTTTCCTTAGTACGAGAGGATTAGGAAGCACTGACCGCTGGTGTACCGGTTGTGTCGCTAGATGCACCGCCGGGTAGCTAAGTCGGGAAAGGATAACCGCTGAAAGCATCTAAGTGGGAAGCCCCCTCCAAGATTAGGATTCCATTGCCGCACCTATTTCTGCTCAGTAGCGATTACAACGTTTTTGAAAGGTTTTATTATGAAAGCCATTTTGACGCTGTAGTGCGCTCGCCAATTGCTGGATTATAATAAACCATGCCGTTGAGCGCACTTACTTCGATTACTGGTCGGAAATAGGTGCGGCAGAGAGAGCCCTGGAAGACTACCAGGTTGATAGGCCGGGTGTGTAAGATACGAAATTATTTTAGCTAACCGGTACTAACGCTCGATTACTTGACCATATCAATCCTTGGTTGAACAAAAAAGTGCATAAGAGCATAAGCGCACAGGAGCATAAGTATAGTATTTACTTATGTACTTATGACTTATGACTTTTGCACCGGCTGAAAGGCCACGCTCATATACGCATCTGCATTTTAATATTTGAGAATTTCAGACTGAAAGGTCTGATTCACGAACTTCCTGGTGACTTTACTGACGGGGAAACGCCTGATCCCATTCCGAACTCAGAAGCTAAGCCCGCTCAGGCCGATGGTAGTCCTTACGGGTGAGAGTAGGTCATCGCCAGGATTTATAAAGGCCGGTTGTGAAAGCAGCCGGCCTTTTCCTTTTTTATACCGGCATATTCACTCAATAACAGGGATTTTTGATAAACACTGCAACAATTATATATTGACATATCCATCCAAAGATTATACAATTAATCTATAGGAATTAGGGAAAATCCACCGGAAAGATGTCAGGAGAGATTCTGTTCAATATGGTTTACAATTTACCTTTTTAAAATGAAGGCGATCTCCTATTATTTTGTGTCACTTATAATCTTTACCGGTTTTATACTGGTAGGTTGTACCGATCAATACGGAGCCTACAAACAAACAACAAAAAATGATATGCTTGTTTCAAACGAAGTACAACGTATTCTTGATTCTTATAGAAACGACTCAATACCTCAATTTAACGATAATGTTCCGAAAAGAAAGCAAGAAAATACATCGACCTCACCAATGGTCGAGATACAATCAGATTGGATGGAAGATTTTCTTCAGACATTGTTGGACCGGAATGAAATTCAAATAGAAACAATCAATGACATAAATATTCCTATAGAATCGAGATTTGAAATTAAAGGATATCATGGCTGCATAGTAGCTTATCCATATAATATAATTATTCATCAAAAAGGCGAAAACGTCACAATTACGAGTATAACAAATCGAGATAGAAAAAAATATCAGCAAGATTTTGATAAATTTCTAATATTCTGGCTTATATATTCTTCTATTGACATTAATTCGCTTAAGGAATCCTATGGAAAAATGGCAACTACAGCGGATTTTGAAGGAAAATTATCTATCAATATAACAACGAAAAAAGAACAACTAAGCAAGGATATAGGAATCGTCGCTGGAACATTAGAAGACAAAGACATAGCAAAACTAATAAAAGGAATGACCTGGCTGGTTCATGGAGACAATCTTGTTTTCTCTCACTTTAAACAACTTTGGGAAAAGATTAAATCCCCAATGTAACATTGAGGGCTAAACATAAATTAACTTGCCGATAGATGTTATCATCGAAATATGGAAAAATTGAGTATTGGGCTTATAAGATTATGCGAACATTCATTATGTCGTTGGTACTTACGGTATTTTACACTTCCGTAATCCACGCAGATGTGGTTCCACAGGTAGTAATCAACGAGATTCACTACGATCCGGACGTCAAAACCGAGCAGGTAGAATTCGTCGAACTCTACAACCCCGACGATGAAAGTGTCGATTTGTCCGGATGGTATTTCTCCCGTGGTATCGATTTCACATTTCCCCAAGGTACTTCGCTTGCATCGGATGCCTACTTAGTCGTCGTTCAGGATTCGAATATGTTTGACCCGAATTCCACCAGCGATGCGGACTTCGTCGCCAAGTTTCCCGGTGTTACTCCCACCGGCGTATTTTTAGGCAGGCTCTCCAATGACGGAGAAAATGTCGAACTGCGTAATGCGCAGGGGCAGGAAATCGACCATGTGGATTACCAACTCGGATTCCCCTGGCCGACAGTCGGCGATCCCGTACCGTTTGCATATGAACCCGACGGCAACGGACATTCCATCCAGCTGGTCAATCCCGGCCTTGATAACGATCTAGGGGGCAGCTGGCGTTCGGGGCCTCCGACCCCTGGGGCGCAGAATGCAGTTTACGCCGACAACATCCCCCCGCAGATTCGCCAGGTAAACCACGACCCCGAAGAGCCTGCCTCAAGCGACACGGTAACTATCACCTGCAAGGCTACCGACCCGGATGGCGTCGCCTCTGTCACGCTGCGCTACCAACTGTTAAATCCGGGCAGCTACATCCCAATTACACTTCCGAACTACAGCAAAATTCAAAGCCCAATAGTTAACAAGGCCTATGAAAACCCCGCCAATTGGAGTTCCGCTGTAACGATGTACGATAACGGTACGGGAGGTGACCAAATCGCAGGTGATGATATTTACACCGCACAAATATCCGCCTTTACAAACCGCAGCCTTGTCCGCTACCGCATCACGGTCGAAGATAACGACACCTGCAGCGTTACCGTACCGTATTCCGACGACCCGGTGCCTAATTTTGCATATTTTGTTTATGATGGTGTGCCGGCCTGGAGCGGTGCAAAAAATCCGTCCGGTTCGCCGTCGGATAATACGGTCATCACTTACGGCACGGATGTTCTGACCTCGCTTCCGGTTTATCATTTTATCAGCAGAAATTCAGACGTCGAGGATTGTACATGGAACTATACGTACGGTCTGAGCAGCTCACATCGAAAGGACTTTAAGTGGGCCGGGACACTGGCGTGATGGCGGTCACGGGATAGACCCGTTCCGCAAATACGGTCTCTGGGACAACAGCAGTCTGGAGATTAACCGCAACAACCGTATACGCGAGATTCTGGACCTTCTGTTTAATTTCGAGCAGGAGAACCAGTTGATTGACGAATATGCGGACATCATAGACGAACCCAATGCCGGAGGGCTTTCTTTCGTGGATGCTGATGTAGCACTGTGGGATTACCACCCACAGAACAATTATCAGGGAGATTTCTTCCAGACAGTAAAGTACACCGGGGATTTCGATGGTGTGATTGACAGAATGAAAAACTTCATACGTCATCGAGTTGTTGAAGGCGATCCGAATGAGGGTTCTGCGGAACCGGGACTTAGCGAGATTTGTGATGACCCGGCTATACCGAATACGCCAGTGATTACTTTTGTCGGTGACTCCAACTACCCCAGAAACAATCTCAGGTTCCAAACCAGCGCATTCAGCGATCCTCAGAGTTCAGGGACATTTGCCGCGATGAAATGGCGCATCGCCGAGGTCGAGCCGTGGTCTCAATTACATACTCAGGAACAAGAAAAAGATGTTAGTCTTATTCATAACGTGCTTGATAGAGAAGGCAGGTATGAAATCAATGCAGTATGGGAAAGCGAAGAATTGTCGGAATTCAACAGTAGCATACAAATACCGACTAACGTGGTTAAGGCAGGCAGTACATATCGGATACGCTGCCGAATGAAGGATAACACAGGTCGATGGAGCCACTGGTCAGAACCGGTTCAATTTTTGGCTGGTGAGTCTACTGCGGGCAACGTCCTGTCTGACTTGCGTATCACTGAGTTGATGTACAATCCGGCCGATCGGGACGCTGCCAGCGGTGAGCCTGCTGTGGACAACGATAATTTTGAGTTCATTGAGCTTCAAAACATCGGAGCGGAAACAATTGATTTGGATATGGTAAGCTTCACCGATGGGATTGATTTTACTTTTGATAAATTCGAACTTTTAACTAGGGAATATGTCGTTATTGTTCGTGATCGTGATGCCTTCGAGTCACGATACGGCTCAGCTGTTAATATAGCGGGAGAATATACCGGCAGGCTGAACAATGACGGTGAGAGAATCATGCTGGAAGATGCCATAGGACGGGTGATACTGGACTTTGACTACGAAGATAACTGGTATGATAATACTGATGGAGATGGTTTTTCTTTGGCGATAATAGATCCGACCAATCCTGATCCGAACAGTTGGGGCAAGAGAGATTCCTGGTGTGCAAGTGAGTATGCCGGCGGCTCACCCGGATCATAAAACCCGGCGGTACCTGCAAAAACAACCTTTGTAAATGAGTTCATCTCACAGAGAAGATTGCCTCGATTCTCAAAATCCGGGAACACCTTACTTATTTGCTTTATTGTTTTGTCTTTCAATGACAGCGGGTTATAAGTCATGGACATTTTTCGGTTACCCTGTTAGATAGACATAAACTGTCATCTCATGGGGTAAAAAATCGCTGTTTATTATTGCTTTAAGGGGATTTTTGGGTAAAATTATATAAGACGTTTAGTATATCGTATGTAGTATATAGTTTAGCGGAGAGCGAAAAATCAATCGTCCATCGTAAGAATTAGGGAAAATTAACTTTTTGATTAACGTAACTCTTTATAAATCAATATTATGCGCTAAAAACTGAGAAAATTTCATTCTACGAAAGAATACGTACGAAATTTTAAGCAAATTTGAAAAAACGAACCCAATTTAACGCCAGAATTCAGAATACAGGAGACAGAAGTCAGAAGGAAAAAATTGAAAACGAACCCAATTTCAAATTGGGAAAATAGCGCAAGTTCTTTGAAATAAAAAGATTACGGGAAATCCGGCTTCACCTGCGGCTACGCCGTGATAAAAAACAAAGCCAATTCTTCGATAAGCTCCCAATGTAAAAAATGGGCGTGTCTTTACGTTTGTGGCAAAGTCCGGAAAAAGTTCAGGTAACGGGATTACAAAGATTGTCTTTGGACCAAAGCTCGAAAAAAGCACCATTTTTTTTGGCCATTACACGATTTTGCCGTATACTTTATATGTGGAGTTCTAAAGAAGTATCTGCACAAATGGTAAGGGGTGGAAAACTGTCCGACTATGAGTTTAAAAACATATTAGACGCCGCTCATGGTGCTTATGTTGTCAACGGGGCTTATAGTGGCGTCAGCAATTCAATTCCAGGGCAACCGCCGAAGCACAACGCAGTAGTGGCAACAATCCAGGAGATGCTCAATGGTAACTTCGCAGACGTGCGCTTGAGCGCCAAAGAAGCCAGCACCGCTTTTTCAATAATCCAGACGTTTGCAGATGCCGTTAATAATATCAGTGCCAAACTGGCAGATATGGAAGCGCTGAGCAAGAAGGCCAGCAGCAGGGATTATTCAAAAGTTCAGGCCGAAGAAATGCAAAAAGAATTCGAGGAGCTGGCCGCTGATATAAATGAAATAGTCAAAGGCACAGAACATAACTACAATAAAATCTTCACGGCCGATGGTAAAGCCATATCACTTTCTATCGGAAACGGCTCAGGGGTGACTATATTCGCAAAAGATTTAAGTATTGACGTCGAGGGTCTGGACCTGACCAATGCTCCAGAAGATGCGCAGTTCCATGTGAGAAAGCTAATAGACTTTGTGGCCGAATATAACGATTACCTGACCAGCCAATTCAGACGTGCCGAAAACGCTGCAGCAGTAATAGAGTCTGAGATGGAAAGTTCAGCAGGTGTCGATCTGAGGGATTTTACCCTGTGGCTCGCCGGTGAAACAGCAAGCAATCTCTCGAACAACATCTTGCAGGATACATCCATGTCCCTTGCTACACAGGCGAACATGGAATCATCCAGAGTTTTACAATTGTTGAAGGACAACAACTAACTCTAAATTCAGAGCACAACTTATGACTTGTAGATTTCGATTATTCGCTTGGTTAACGGCTGCAGCATCCGCATGGTCGATCTTTACCAGATAACTCATCCCGATTTATTGCGGCCGTTAAACAGTCGAAAAACAGATATCTATAAAGCCTAAGTCATATCCGATCCAATCCTGGGCTGAGATGTCAAATTCCGAACATAAATCCCATAACTGTGGTATAATACGACAATGACTGTAAACAAAGTCCATCCGGGTAAATTTCTGCCGACAACCCTTGAGGAGCTTCGGCGGCGTGGCTGGGACCAGGCGGATGTTATCCTGATTACAGGCGATGCTTATGTTGACCATCCCTCGTTCGGCGCGGCATTAATCGGGCGATGGCTTGAAAAACTCGGATACCGTGTTGCCATTCTTGCCCAGCCCGACTGGCGAAGCGTCGAGCCGTTCCGGGCACTCGGCCGGCCGCGACTTTTCTGGGGGATAACCAGCGGCTGTATCGATTCGCGTCTGAACGATTACGCCTCGCTTGGAAACCGCAGAAGACAGGACGTCTATAGCCCCGGCGGAGCAAGTGGATTACGGCCATCCCGACCATTGTTAGTTTACTCGGCCAGGGCACGAGAGGCCTTCCCCGACGTGCCGATTATCCTCGGGGGCCTGGAAGCAAGCCTCCGACGATTGACGCACTATGATTATATCGAGGACCGGCTCAAACGCTCCGTCCTGATTGATGCAAAGGCGGACCTTTTGGTTTATGGCATGGCGGAAAAGGCTATTGCCGAAATTGCCCGAAGGCTTGACTCTGGAAAATCCATCTATGATCTGACCAACATCCCGGGGACGGCTTATCCCATCCGGAAAGGAATTGTCGTACCCGAAAACGCAGTTCGCCTGCCGTCACTAAGTCAACAACAGGATGATTCTTCGCTGGTCATGGATGCACATCTCAAATATCAAGCCCAGGCTTTTCCGAATGGGCTGCCGATTGTGCAGGAGCAGGATCCCGGCACAATTGTAATCCTGCCGCCCGCCGAATCCTTAACCGGCGAAGAGCTTGACAGGCTGTACGATATACCTTTTACTCGATGTTGGCATCCTCGTTACGACCAGCAGGGCGGTGTGCCGGCACTGACACCTGTGAAGTTCTCTATTACGACACATCGCGGCTGTTTCGGGGGTTGTTCGTTCTGTTCGATTGGCTGTCATCAGGGAAAGCAAATCAGCTCACGCTCGCTGGATTCGTTATTGAACGAGGCCGAGGCAATCCGCAGACATCCACAGTTTCGCGGCACAATCGAGGACATCGGCGGACCGACCGCCAACATGTACGGAATGCAATGCTCGCAGGAACAGATATGTTCACGCCCCGGTTGTTTGTCACCATCTGTATGTAAGCATGTCAGGCTCGATCATAATCCGACCATCGAGATGATGGAGGCCTTTGTCCGGTGGAGCGGAAGTTTTCCTAAGAAAATTAATATCTTTATCGCCTCCGGCATCCGTCACGACATCGCACTTGAAAGTCCCGAATACATCGATATGCTCGTCCGGCATTTTGTCGGGGGACATCTTAAAGTAGCCCCGGAACATTACTGCACAAACGTGCTGGATTTGATGGGCAAGCCGCGATTCGAGATATTCGAGCGGTTCGAGCAGCGATTTACCGAGGCCTGCCGTAGGGCGGGCAAAGAGGCCTATCTTGTGCCGTACTTTATCAGTGCCCATCCCGGCTGTCGTCCAGAAGATGCGCTGCAATTGACCGAGTACCTCGTCAATCGCTCGTGGCGGCCGCGGCAGGTACAGGATTTTGTCCCAGGCCCTATGACGCTCTCGACGGCGATGTATGTCACCGGCAAAAACGCCAAAAGGCGAAAAATTCACATCCCGAAATCACGCAGGGAAAAACGTCTCCAGGCGGCACTTCTGCAATACTATCAGCCCCGAAACAAAAAAATCATCGGCGAATTTTTACGACAGCAGGGCTGCAACGAGCTGTTGAAAAAGATTAATCACCTAAACAAGCCAAAACACCGCCGAAATTAACAATTCATAAGTCGAATTGTTGATTTGTCGATGGAATATCATAAAGAGTTGTATGTTGTTTTTTCCGTGTATTTATGTTAAGATAAATATCATAATGGATGGAGCATATACAATAATAAGATTATTACTGCTTTCGATGGTTATTATTTTATTCCCGTTTAGTCATGGGGCCGTCGTTCGAGCTGACACGTCACTTGTTATCAACGAATTGATGGCTTCCAACACCAACAAAAGCGGAATCACCGACCCGCAGGGTGATTACGATGACTGGATAGAAATCTACAATTGCAGTCAGACTGCCGTCGATATAGGCGGGATGTATCTGACGGATGATTCGGAGGATCTGGACAAGTGGAAGATTCCGGATAATTCACCGTCCGAGACCACTATTCCGGCAAATGGATACCTTTTAATCTGGGCGGATGGTGAAACCGGCAACGGTCCGTTACATGCCGGATTTAATCTGTCACGTAACGGCGAGCAAATCGGATTGGTCGCTTCTGATGGAAGTACTATAATTGACAGTATTACTTTCGACGAGCAAGTTGCCGACATTTCATACGGCCGTTATCCGGATGCCGGCAGTGACCTTCGTTATTTCGTTAAACCAACTCCGGGAGCCGAAAATAATGAGCCATACTTAGGCATAGTCGAAAATCCCGAGTTCAGCTGCGAGCGGGGTTTTTACAACAGAGATTTCAATCTCACAATTGCATCTATAACGGATGGAGCACAAATATATTATACGACGGACGGCAGCGAACCTGTTCAAAACGGACAACCATCGTCAACTGCCAGTGAATATAAAATCCCCGTTCAAATCGACTCAACAATCTGCCTGCGTGCGGTAGCAACAAAAACCGGCTGGATACCGTCGCGAACAGTCACGCATACATACATATTCGATGCCGGTGACGCCATCAGATCTATGCCGGTAGTTTCCCTCGTCGGTGACGAGAGCAAGACCTTTTTCGAACCGGACGGCATCATGGCCATCGTCGGCGGTTATTATAACAACCAGGGCGTATGGCGGGCAAGCGGCCAGGGCAGCTACAACAATCCAATACAACGGGGGATAGAATACGAACGTCCGGTCTCTTTCGAAATCATCGACCAGCGTACCGATACCAATCTCCAAATCGACTGCGGCATCCGTGTCCACGGCAGCGACTACACACGACCGCGTTATACCCGCGGCGAAGATTGGGTCACCTGCTGGCACGGCTGGCCGAGCATGAACAGCAACAAGTTCAGCTTCAATCTCTTCTTTCGCAGCAGCTACGGAGATAACCGCTTCGAATATCCATTCTTCCCGTTCATTGATATCTACCGTTTCCAGAGCATTGTGCTGCGGGGCGGTCACAACGACGCATGCGCCCCCTTTGTCAAGGATGAATGGGCCAGGCGGCTTTTCAGGGAAATGGGAGCGATCCAGGTGACGGGAACATTCGCCAATCTCTATCTCAACGGCGATTACAAGGGCTTCTATAATCCGAGCGCACGGGCCGACAAGGAATTCTTCCAGGAATGGTACGACACCGACAACGAGTTCGACGTGATTACCCAGTCCGGAACACGGGATGGTGACACAATTGCCTGGAATGACCTGCTCGATTATGCGGACAGTCACAACCTCGCAAATTCCGCCGAATATGAATATGTCGCCGAAAGGTTCGATATCCCGACGTTCGTGGACTTTCTTATCCTGGAAATTTATATCGCAAACTTCGACTGGCCCGGCAACAACTGGGACGTCCATCGTAAGAGGTCGCAGTCAGGAAAATTCAGATTCTCCGTCTGGGACGCCGAAGGTCTGGCCGAAACCTGGGCGGTCGGTAATAATTTCGAGCTGACGGCATTCGAAGATTTTCCCACATGGTCTTCAAATCCGGGATTAAATCACATGTCGGATCCCATCTCCAGACTTTATCGAGCATTGAAAGACAACGCGGGTTTCAGGCAGCTTTTTGCCGACCGCATTCACAAGCACTTCCGCAACGACGGCATCCTGACCGAATCGCATCTGTTAGACCGATGGTGGGAGGTCTTCGCCGAGGTCTCCGCCGTTCTGCCGGTGACTTCACAATATCCCGTGAATTTCGTCCCCGAACAATTCATACCGAACCGCGAAGGGCCGGTATTTGAGGCCTTCGCACAGAACGGCCTGTTCAATCCCGATTTGGAAGCACCGATATTTAACATCAACGGCTCCTATCAGCACGGCGGTCAAATTTCCGCAGGCGACATTCTGACCATAACGAATCCAAACAGCTCAGGCACAATTTATTACACCATTGACGGCACTGATCCCGGCGTCCCCGGAACGGCCGCACAGCAGGTTACAGGTATGACCATTTTGGCCGAGGAAGCTCCAAAACGCGCACTGGTTCCGACCACGGAGATTAATAACGCGTGGAAAGGTGCCGGCGATTTCGACGACTCCGGATGGTTGACCGTCACCGGCTCACCCGGCGGCGTGGGATATGAAACGGATTCCGGCTATCAGAACTATATCTCGCTCGATGTCGAATCACAGATGTATAATAGATACCCCGGCTGTTATATAAGGATACCATTCCAGATAAACGAAGCTCTCCAGGTCTACGATTTTATAACACTCAGGCTCAGATACGATGACGGTTTCATTGCCTATATCAACGGAACTGAAGTTCAAAGGGCACTGGTCAGTGGCACGCCGAGGTGGAACTCACTTTCTTCGGGAAGTCACGAAGCGGGCGGTCTGCAGGATTTCGATATATCCGAACATGCCGACATCCTGAAAGAAGGTAACAACATCCTGGCGATTCACGGTTTGAATACGTCGCTGAGCAGCTCCGATTTTCTCGTATCGGCGGAATTAGTCGCCGGGCGGTTAATCGACGGCACAGCGTCAAAACCCTCGGAAACCGCAATTCTGTTCAACCAGCCAATAAGGCTTAACAACAGCACACAAGTCGAAGCGAGGATTTACACGGGCGATGAATTCTCTGCGCTAAATGAGGCCGTTTACACCATAGGCCCGAATTAAATGCTCCTGTGTAAAATAACTCTCTTACTCCGGCTTTGTTGGGAAATTATTGAGGCCCTTCACGAGTGGGGCATTATTCCGATTCTCATGAGACTGTATTGAAAATTTACACACTTCAAATACGCCTCCGACACTAATCAGCGATTCTCAATGACCGGTTGAAATAAAACCAGCTTTCCAATTACTTTGACACGAACGGACAGGGCTGATAATCGGCATTTTATAAGGACCAGGAAGTTATAGGCAGTTGTATAACGTCTGAATCGTTTTTTGCCGATATAAATCCCGTTGCGAGGTTTTAATAATACCAAAAGCAGGAGATTTACATATATGAACAAGCTCTTGAAAATAATCGTCTCGCTCGTCCAAATCGGCGGCGGATTATTAGGTCTGGGTCTGATTGTGTTGTCTTTCCTGAATGAGCAGCCCACACAAATGGTCATTAAATTCCACATTATCTTTGGCTGTGTGTTTTTATTCGGTGTTGTCGCGGGTCTGGTCCTTATCATCAGGCCAAGAAAGGGACTCGTCTTAAGTGCTTTGTTTCAGGCCGTTCAAATACCCTTATTCATAAAATCAGGCATAGCTTACGCTATGTCTTCCGGAGCCTGTGTCAACCTGTACAAGCACGCGAGCGGGTGGGGATTTAATTTCTTCTTCGGCAGCCGCTATTCTTTTTCACTTAACAGCGAGAGACCATGGTTGATAGGAATCAACATCGTTGCTTTGGTTTTATTCGTTTTTCTTATCAAGGAAATCTGTTTTTTCAAATCATTTGAAAAATCCCGTGAGTTTCGGTCCGTTCGTTCATATCCGGCACGTCGTGTTCCACAAGCACAACCACATCTAGAAAATAGCAGCCCGCTTAGGCACATTTATCATTAAGGGGAATGAATATAAATTTGGAAAGATTTGGGGATTTAACCTGAGCTTATTCTGAGTTATAATCAGATATACGATCATTATTTCGGCACAGGTATTTTATGACAAAAACGATTCTCGGCAGATACGAGCTAACGGAACAAAAACAAGTTGTTATCGATGTTTCCGTCCGAACAGTGGAAGATTTGTACAATAACTTCGACCGAACCGCCCCATATATGAAGAAGGACCTGGACCAGGAATTCGTCGATTATATCATCGATTCCGTACGGGAGATCGGTGATAACGATTTTGTGATCCGGATAACACTATCCAATATGCCCGAAGAGATTATAATGGATCGGGTACGCAGCAGTATATATACATTCTTTCAATATTTGAAAGATATGGAACACAGGGCGCTGGATAATATGTTCAGACGGTCGTTTATGCTTTTCGGAATCGGCCTGGTATTACTCGCAATTGCAATTGCAGCAACTCGGAAGTTTTCGTCAAGCGAAGGTGTCCTGACGGAAGTATTCGTACAGGGATTGACAATAGCGGCATGGGTTTCGTTGTGGGAGGCAATTGCCAATCTATTCGTCGAGTGGCGCCCGCACAACAAAGATATAAGACTGTACGAAAAGGTCATGAATTCTCCCGTGATTTTTCGCCATATTCCTACAAAATAAAATCCCCCGGAGCATCATGCTATATTTGGTTTAAGCGACCTCGGGCAGCTCGTCCCAGCAGGTGGTAAATTTTTTGGAGCGCCGGCGGAACTGGACGTGCCAGTCTTTTCTTAATCCCTCGGCGGCCCAGTAAACAGGGGAGTCCATTCTGGCATTGACCCTATCTACTGCCCGCATCAGACGGCGGGACTTTTCACGGTCGGCCTTATCGAACAGATTCCTTTGCACACGGTCCTCGGGGACGAGACCGAGCAGGACCACGCCGCACTTTTTGAACTTATAGTTTTTACGATAGAGGCGGTCTATACTCGAATGTGCCGCTTTGATAAGCTCCGCGGTATCGTTTGTCGCCGTCTCGAAGGCAAAAGTATGGGAATTGAAATATTTGTTTTTGATAAATCTGCTGGTGGTGACAAAGACGGTCTGTAAGTTTACCGCCAAGTTGTGCTCTCGCAATTTTTCACCGGCCCTGGCGGCGTAGGTGGCTGCCGCTTCCTTTAGCTGCTCGATAGATTCTACCGGCACCCCGAACATGCGCGAAACGACTATAGATTGCCGGGCGGGGGGATTGTCCTCCAAAGGATAACAGCAGCTTCCCCGCAGCTCATAAACGGTTCTGACACCCACAACGCCGAACCTGTTTTTTATCCAGGTAATGTCGGCCCTGCTCAAATCGAGGGCGGTTTTCATGCCGGCCCTTTTTAATTTTATTGCCGAGTGGATGCCGATGCCCCAGACCTTTTCCAGAGGGACCCCGGCCAGGACCTGCTCGATATCGACCGAGGCGCTCAAGTCCAGGACACCGTCTAATTCCGGCGAGCGCTTGGCCAGATGGTTGGCGATTTTGGCTAATGTCTTTGTCCCGGCAATACCTATCGAGACCGGCATGCCGGTCCACTGTTTGACGGTTCGCCGGATTTGCCGGCCGTAATCGGCCAGGGGAGGTTCGAACCCGGCGAGATTCAAAAACGCCTCATCGATTGAATATATCTCTATCTCCGGCGTAAATGTCGCCAGGGTCTCCATGACCCGACGGGACATATCGGCATAAAGAGTATAGTTCGACGAGAAAACCTCGATGCCGTGCTTTTTTATTAAATCCGCCACCTCGAAAGCGGGGACCCCCATGCCGATTTTCAGAGCCTTTGCCTCGTTCGAGCGGGCGACTACGCAGCCGTCGTTGTTGGATAAGACCACCACCGGCCTGCCGGCCAGCTTCGGATTGAAGACCCGCTCGCAGGAGACGTAAAAATTATTGCAGTCAACAAGTGCGAATATCTCTTTCATAACTGGTGAATGACGTTGGTGACAACGCCCCAGACCTCGAATTCGGTTTCGGCGGTGATTTCCCGCGCGACGTAATCGCGGTTCTCCGGCTCCAGGATAATTTTCCGCCGGTTTATCCGGATTCTTTTGACGGTCAATTCGCCGTCCACAACAGCGATAACCACGTTTTTGTCCCTCGGCTGCAGCGAACGGTCCACCACGAGAAGGTCGCCGTGATGGATTCCCGCCCCGAGCATGGAATCGCCCGTCACCCGGACAAAGAACGTCGCGACAGGATTTTTGACAAGATGCCTGTTCAAATCGAGCTTGTCCTCTTCGTAATCGGCGGCGGGGGAGGGGAATCCCGCAGGAACCACCGCCTCGAACAGGACGTGCTGCTCTCGAGCTGATAAATCGGGAGTATGGGTCGTATGTATTTTCGTAGTCATTTTCTATCTCACTGCCTCAGGGCGATTCTTTCCAGTTGCGGGTATTGCCGCAAAAGCCCCTCCGGCACCGGCTGCTTCTGCCCGGTTATAAGGCATCGCAGTTCCAGAGCGTTGGCTAATTCGGCTCCGCGGTAGTGATTGTTCGTAATCACGGTCAGGGTCCGCAGAGCTTTGGCCAATTCGCTGACCCGCAGCTTTATCCGGGACAATTCCTTTTCGTTGTAGTAGTAGTTGTAAGTTTCATCCCTTGACGCCTTGCTGAACCATGCCGCGGCGTTCCTGCCGTGCAACCGAAAGTAGCCGTTGCGTCCGACGGTGCACTGCTGCAAATCGAATGAGTTCCGGGCCGTCGGGTAATCGAGGTTGCAGACGGCAACGCCGAGGCCGTCGAGAAATTTCAGTGCTTCCGGCGCCTGCCATGATTTGTGCCGGACCTCGACGGCAAGGCTAAAGCCCGCGGAGAAAATCTCCACGATTTTCGATAGGTGCCGGCGGTGCGAATCGATGTCGTCGAAGTCGTATCTGAACTGGACGAGCAGGTGCCGGAGCTTGCCCGCTTCGAGGAAAGGCTCGAAGCCTTTGTAAAACTGCTTTGCCGTTTCGGTATCGATTTTGCCTTCGTGGGTAAAATCCCTGTGCAGCTTCGCGGTGAAGAAAAAATCGGGCCTGCCCGAAGTCCTTTCCAGCCACGACTTTGTGGTTTTCTCGAAGGGCGGCCGGTAAAAGGTATTGTTGATTTCTATACAATCCACAAACCTGCTGACGAACTCGAGTTGGTCGATTTTGGAATCGGTATAGACGATTCCCTTCCAGTCCGGGTACGACCAGCCCGCGATACCGATATAAATTCTGCCGGTTTGCTGTGTATTCATAATTTCCTGAAACACCCCGTGACTTTCCCGATGATCCGGACGTTGCCGGCGCCTTTTTTGATATACATCGTTTTATATCCGGCGGCCTTGTTGGCCGGTTCGAGGGCGATATCTTTTCGCCGGATATATATTTTCTTGACGGTCGCCTCGTCGTTGACAAGGACTACGCTTATCCGGCCGTTGGCAATCTCCGACGCCGGCTCGACCACAACGAAATCGCCGTCCATAATCCCTTCATCGACCATGCTGTCACCGGTGACTTTGAGGATAAACGCCCCGGCCGCCTTACGGCATAATATCTCGCCCGGGTCCAGGAACTGTTCGATATTCTCTTCGGCCAATATCGGCCGACCGGCCGCTACGGTCCCGACGACGGGCAAACCCCCGGGCTTTTTTGCCTTTTCGAGATATTCTTTCGAGAGCCGAAGGCTCCTGTGCCCGGATGAAGTCTCAAGATAGCCTTTTTTCCGAAGGTAAGTTATCAACTGAAACACGGCGTTCTGGGCCAGTCTGAAATGCCGGGCGATTTCCCTCTGGCTCGGCGGATTGTTCTTTTCCAGCCGGTCTTCGATATATTTGAGCAACTTCTGCTGTTTTTCCGTCAACGGCCCCATAATTCACTTCTAAAACAGACCTTTTCATTCCCGCGAAGGCGGGAATCTACAGAAACGCCACGTATATGGATCCCACCGTTAGGTGTCCCTGACGGGACTGCTTTCGCAGGGATGACAGTAAAAACCGGTCATTCGAGCAACACAATGCACAATATATGTTCATTTGACCATAATGTCAATAAAATATTTCCGGATATTTTTCTAAACTTGATTCTTTATTCATGCTCCGGTTAAACCGGATTTTGTAAAGCGAGACAGCAGGGAAAGCCACATTATAAACGTTGCTTGACCGGATTGCCCCTCGGCAGGCAACGATGCCTGCACAAATTTTCCCAAACTGTAACTACAAATATAAGGTAAGTAAATCCCATGAAATCCGAAGAAGCTGACTACTCCAACAAAATTGAATTTGAGAAGAAGCCGGGAACATTGGTCTGTTATCGGACAGTTCTTAAAATCCCGTAATACAAGGTTACATAATTGCGAGACAAATTGCCGGAACAGCCCCGAAAACCTTATGAATTACTTATAAACCATGCAATAACTGCCGATAAATGGCAGGCGGACTCATAAAAGCTTCAAGTAGTGAGGAATAAAATTATGATCGATAGAAAGCACTTTATAGACATAGCTAAAACCAAGGTAAAAGGCTTTTCTACAACGAACTATACAACTTCGCCCAATATCTGGATGGAAATCAATCAGGTAATGAGCAGGGATGTCGCCAAAATCTCGCCGCAGGAAACGGTCGCCTCGGCGGCTATGACAATGGCGGAAAAGAATATTTCCTGTATCGTTGCAATAGACGGCGAAAATGTCACAGGAATTCTCACCGAAACCGACCTGCTTAAAAAGACTGTGGTACAGGGCAAAGATACACGCAGGACGACAGTGGCCCAAATAATGTCGTCCCCTGTAGTAACGGCACCATCCGATATGTCGGTGCTCGAGGCCGGTAACATAATGGAAGTCAATAAAATCAAGCGATTACCCATCCTTGAAGGGAATAAACTTGTCGGTATCGTGACACAAACCGATTTGACGCACGTTCTGACCTCCTACGGGATGTGGAGGGACATTTCGGAAATAATGAGCAGTGACGTATATAAAGTACAAAGAAACGCAACCGTGGCGGAAGCCGCCCGGGTAATGGCTTCACAAAATATCTCATCGGTCGTCGTCACAGATGCTGTTCGTGTTACAGGTGTCCTTACAGAAAGAGACCTTTTGAAAAGAGTTGTCGCATTAAACAAGAATCCCGACAAAACGAAGATAGAAGAGGTCATGTCTTTTCCCGTTTTCAGCATTCCACCGAATTATTCGGTTTTCAGCGCCAGCCGTACGATGGAAAACAAGAATGTCCGCAGACTGGTTGTGATCGATGGGAATAAGCTTTGCGGCATCGTAACACAGACGGATATCTTCAAAGCAGTCAAAGACAAAATTCAGGCGGAAGAAGAAACGATCCTGGGATTTATGGATGAGTCCAAAATCGGCTTTTACATGACCGACCTGAAACATGTTGTCACTTATGTCAATCCGGCTTTTGTGAGGCTCCTGGAGGTTTCCGAGCCGCAGGTATTTATGAATAGAGAATTTCTCCCCGAGCAATTCTGGGCCGATCCTCAAAAAAGAAAACAGTTTTTAAGTGAGCTGGACAATGAGTTTATAAAAAGCAAGGAACTCTCTCTCAAAACATCCAAAGGTAAAAAGATTTATGTCACCATTTTTTCAAGCCCCACCACGGGTATGTGTGGCCAAATCAACGGATATCAGGGAATAGTTTACGACATCACAGAAAAGAAAGAACTTTCTGCTTTGAGGAAAGCGGAAGAAGCCCTGGGAGAGAGTGAGAAAAAATGGCGGTCACTGGCGGAAAACGTTCCTGATATTATTCTTTCCGTGGATAAAGACGGCAGAATCCAGTTTATTAATCGTTCTGTCGGGGGCTATAATATAGAGGATGTAATTGGAACTACAATCTATGAATATTTAACTCCCGATCAGCACCAGACGGTGAGGGAATCTATTGAAAAAGTTTTCCTAACCGGAAAACCGGACAGACACGAAGTGACAGGTACGGGTAATCATGGGCCGGATACAAGATGGGAAACTCGCGTCGTGCCTGTTATGGTTGACGGACAGGCTGCCAAAGTTAACCTGATATTAACCGATGTTACCGAGCGTCTGGAAGCTCAGCACAGACAGACACAGCTTCTCAACCGGGTGCAAAAAATCAACAGCGAATTAAATGATTTCGCCCGTATCGTCTCACATGACCTCAAAGAGCCTCTGCGAACAATTAAAATTGCAACCAAGTGGATATTGGACGATTATAAAGATTTATTAGATGATAACGGTAAAAACCATCTGGAATTGCTATCGAATCAGGTTTCTCAAATGTATGATTTGATTGATGGAGTATTAAAATACTCAAAGGCGGGCCACCTGAAAAATCAAAAGGAGTGGATCGATCTTAAAATACTTGTACCGAAGATTATCAATATGATTCAAGTGCCCGACAACATAGAAATCACAACCGACGGCGAAATGCCAACCATCGAGTTCGAGCGGACACAAATATCTCAGGTTTTCCAAAATTTATTGAGCAACGCCATAAAATATATCGATAAAACACATGGTCGAATAAAAATCGGCTGCATCGAAAAGGGCGACAACTGGAAGTTCAGCGTCACCGATAACGGCCGGGGAATCGAGCAGAAGAATTTTGATAAAATCTTCCGTATGTATCAAACACTCGAACCGCGAGACGAGTTTAAAAGTTCCGGCATAGGTCTTGCGCTCGTTAAAAAAATTATTGAAACATACGGGGGAACCATTTGGGTCGAATCAGAATTAGGCCGGGGTAGTACTTTTATCTTCTCATTACCAAAACAGGATAAAACTGTTGGCGCTGAAAAAATCGAAACCGGCAGCATATGTTAAAAAAATACGGATAACGATAATTCTGCCGTGCTCAACTAAAAACATAGACTATATCTCAATTTTTTAACAAACCAAAATCGCTTGATTAGTTCCGGATATATAAGTACATTTATAAGGTAGAATAATACTTTTCAATACCTACGGAAACAATGATTGAAATTACAGGCGACATCTATATCCACAAGGACGAGATGGCCTTCAGGGCGTCGCGCAGCGCCGGCCCGGGCGGACAAAATGTCAACAAGGTCAATACCCGAATAACACTGTTATTCGATGTTGCCGCAAGCCCAAGTCTATCCGACCGGCAAAAACAGTTAATCCTTTCCCGTTTATCAACGCGGATCGATAAAAACGGTCTTTTGCATGTTGCTTCACAAAAGTTCCGAACGCAAAAAGCAAATCGCAATGCAGCCATTGGGAAATTTCAAAAATTACTTGTCAATGCTCTTAAGATCAGACCGGTAAGGAAAAAAACAAGGATTCCTTTTACTGCCAGACAAAAACGCCTGGAAGAAAAAAAGAAACGCAGCCGGCTCAAACGCCAAAGAGCGGATAAGGATTTTGAATTTTAGGTTTGAAAAACCAACTGTGCTTTACTGACCTTTTCAACTGCTGCTGTGTGAACATCCTCGTTCAAAGGTCGTAGGAAAAGGTTGTTTAGCGGGGTGGATATGAATCGAAAGGCTTAATTATGATAGAAAAAGAGAATCAATACTATGATTAAAAAATATTTGGAAAAACTAACACCAAGACAAAAAGTCTGGTTTATCATAAGCGTAGCAGCGGTATTTTTCATTAGCGCCCTCGGCGTATTATTTGAACCTGACCAGTCCTCTCAAGCCGGAATACAATTCACGGTAAATATGAGTATCAGGGAAATTGCTCCGGAACTGGATGTCACCGGTAAGGGCCTTGCACGGGAGCTTGGATTACCGCTGGATGTCTCGAAGAATAAAGCCCTTAACGAATTGGGAATATCACAGGAACAACTGGATCACGCTGCTAAACATATCCTTTCCCATCACTCGACAAGTCTAAAATATTTTATATTTGTGGCAGTAATATTATTTGGTTTGACATATCTTACCCGCTTTGGTCGGCCGGATAATGCAGGTGTTTCCGAGAGGAAACTGTGGTATCCACGAATCCCATATATTACATGCCTTATTGCCGTAGTGCTTGTATGTGGTTTTGTGCTGGGCAAGTCACCGAATCCAATGGAGGGAGTGGTCAAAGTCTTTAAGTCTATGGTAGGGTTGTATCCATCTGTGATTGACAAATTACTTCCTTTAGTCTTTTTTCTTGTATTGTCCGTTGTTGGAAACAAGATTATCTGTGGATGGGCTTGCCCGTTCGGTGCGATGCAGGAATTAATCTACAGCATTCCGGTACCTCGAATAATGAGGCGGTGGAAAGCTCCATTTTGGCTGACTAATTCAATAAGAAGTGTATTGTTTTTTGTGGTGTTGTTATTTCTTTTCGGGATTGTCGGCGGCAGGAAGGGATTTGTGATTTATCATTATCTCAATCCGTTTAATTTGTTCGATCTGGATTTTGAAAGTTGGATTATCCTGACTACCGTTATTGCCGCTCTTGCGCTGTCGTTTTTTATATACCGGCCGTTTTGCCATCTCATCTGCCCTTTTGGTTTTATTTCATGGATTGCAGAAAGGCTCAGCTTAACAAGGGTAAAAATCGAACATGACAAGTGCACGAACTGTGGAGCGTGCATCCGTGCATGTCCGTCAGAAGCTGCAAAAGGCAAAGTTTCGGATAAGCTATTCGGGGCCGACTGCTTCAGTTGTGGCCGCTGTCTGAATGTATGTCCCGTGGATGCTATAAGATATGGTTCTGTGTTTTCGAAAAAATCTCGTGAGATGCCTCGAAAACAGCAGACTCCAGAGAAAAAAGCGATTTAGATTATGAAGGAAAACCCGAATTACCTTTGCCGTTAAGCAGAAACTATTATATGAAAAGATAAAACGTATCCGGTTGAAAAAACATAGAGATCAAAAGCACCTTGACGAATAAATTTCTTTTCCGATGATAATTGAAAACCGCCGTTTAATATGGTAGAAAAGAAAGGAGTTTTGAATTTTTAATCAGGGACGAATTTTATGGCGGTTCGATTTATTCTTGGCAGAAGCGGCACGGGCAAGACCGATTATTGTATTCGGGAGATTATCGAGGCACTGCTGGTCTCGGGATCCGAACCGTTAATTCTGCTTGTACCCGAGCAGGCGACCTATCAGGCCGAGAGGGCGATTCTAAGCGATGAACGAATCGCCGGTTACCACAGGCTTAACGTGCTTTCATTCGACCGTCTTCAGTTTCTGCTTTCCGGTAAAAATACGGCTCGGCCGGCTCTTTCCCGAATCGGCAGTCAGATGATTGTCCACAGAATCCTTCACGATAATAAAAGCAACCTGAAAATTTTCGGCTCATCGACTCTCTGGCCGGGCCTTTCCAGACAAATGGCTCGTACCATCGATGAGCTGCACCGGTACGCAAAAGCACCGGATGATATCGAGAAATTGTTAAACGAACTTGAAAAAGACCAGGCTCAAAAACTGACCGCCTTGAAATTTAACGATATCGCACTCGTTCTCAATGAGTATCTGAAATTCGTCGAAGAAGATTTTTACGATCCCGATATTCAACTGACTTCTACCTGCCGGGCGCTTGCTACTGCGGACTTTGCAAAAGGTGCGAAGCTGTGGATTGACGGCTTCGCCGGCTTTACCGAGGCGGAATTTGTCTTGCTGACCGAATTAATTAAAGTTGCTGACGAAGCCAATATCACCTTTTGCATTGACCCGTCGAATCTGGATTTATCAAATCCGTCGATAGATAAAATAGATCCGGTCGGTCTTTTCGCACCGACCGAACGAGCCTTTTGCAGTCTTTTCCAGACAATAAAGAAAAACAAGCTGCCGATAGCCCGGCCGATTCTATTAAATAAATCCCTGAGATTTGCCGCCAATTCGCCGCTCGCACACATCGAACAAAATCTGTTCCGGCATAAAACACAGAAATTAAAATCGGCGGAGAATATTCATATAATCTCCGCCCCGAACAACAGAGAAGAAGTCCGTTTAGTTGCCCGGGAGATTCTCGGCTTAGTCAGGGAAAAAAACTGCCGGTATCGTGACATAGCGGTAATAGCCTCGGATATCGATCAATACCAGCATTATATCAGGGCGTATTTCGACGATTACGAAATCCCGTTTTTTATAGACAAGCGAAAACCGCTAAATCAGCACCCGGCGGTTCAATTGATTTGCTCGGCCCTGCAAACAGTTACGGGCGGTTTTTCCAATAGTGATATTTTCACCTGCCTGAAAACTGATCTTGTCCCGGTGGAACGCATCGATATCGACCTGCTCGAAAATTACTGCGTAGCATTCGGCGTTTCCGGCAGCGACTGGCTTGAAACGGGTCCGTGGCAATTCGCAGGTAACGAGGATAAAAAATTCGACGAGCGACGGATAAACAGTGTCCGGCAAAAAGTCTTAAAGCCTCTGCTCGAACTCAAACAAAATCTCCGCCTCGACGGCAAACAGGAAAAAGTCCTGGCTGCAGAGCAATTTACACATGCTGTGTTCGAATTTCTCGATGAAATTGATATAAAAAAAACACTCGGGACATGGATAGAGGCGGCCGAAAAGCAAAACGACAGTGCCGCTATCGAAGAGCACCGGCAGCTTTATAACAAGCTTGTGGATATTTTCGATGAGCTCGTCGAAGTGTTCCGCGGCAGAACTATGAGTTCGGAGGATTTTATCGCGATACTCAAATCCGCTTTTTCACAACTGACCATGGCCTTTATACCGCCGACTCTGGACCAGGTTCTCGTTGGCTCGATTGAACGCAGCCGTCACCCGGATTTAAAAGCCGCCTTCCTGATAGGCGCAACACAAAAGCAGTTCCCCGTTCCCCTCGGCCCTGAAAGCATCCTAAGCGATGACGACCGCGAAGTGGCCGAAAAGGCGGATTTTACCCTGGCTCCGACAACGCAGCGCAGTCTCGTAGACCACCGGTATCTGGCTTACATCGCCTTTATCCGTCCTTCTGAGCTTTTATATATCACGTATCCTTCGGTGGACGAAAAAGGTAGTGACATACCTCGCTCGCAGTTTATCACCGCCCTGGAATCGATGTTCGAAAATCTCTCAGAAGAATCAATCACCGGCAGGCAGAGTGATCTCGAACAAATATACAGTGAGACCGAGCTTGCCGATTTTCTGTGCGAGCGGCTCGGCAAAGATACTCTTTCGCAGCAGGAAAATGACGAACAAAAAGCCGCCGCCTTACTGGATAATATCTGCTCGGACCCGCAGCTTGGCGGATTGGGCTCGAATGTCCGAGTTGCTATCGAATACGACAATCGTGCGCAGCTTGCCCCGGAGCTTGTCGAGGGCCTTTTCGAGCGACATATCAAATGCTCGGCGACAAGGTTAAGCACTTTTGCCGCCTGTCCCTATCGACACTTTGCCAGGTATATTCTCGATCTGAAAAAAAGGAAAGAGTTCAAGCTCGAACCTCTCGATCTCGGCAATTTTTATCACGGCATTCTGGATTCGCTTTTGAAGAGGTTAACCGCCGAAAACGAAGATTTCGCCGAAATAGAACACAAATTACTTTTGAGATTTTTAAACGAACAAATAGATAGTTTCATCAACGAAAATACTTTCCTGTCGAATTTCATTAAACGTCGTGAGCACAATGAATATATTATCCGTTCGGCCTGTGATGTCCTTGAAAGATGCGTTCTTGCCGTTGCGCGAATGGTCACAGCGGGTAGTTTCAAGCCGGCTCTCTCGGAAGTTTCTTTTGGCGATGTGGCCGATTCTCGCCGCTCTATCGGCAAATACGAAATTACGCTTGCCGACGGCCGATTAATGTCGTTATCGGGCAAAATCGACCGCCTCGACTTCGCAGAAATTGACGGTGAAAAGACCGCTGTTGTTTTCGATTATAAACGCAGTCAACGGTCGTTTAGCTGGTCGGAATTTTTCCACGGCCTGGACATGCAGCTTCCGATTTACATGCTGGCGGTTCGTAATTCAGCAGGCTCGGAGAAAATTATTCCCGCCGGTGCCTTCTATATGCCGGTCGAGGTAAATCCAAAAAATGCTCCATTCACGGAGCTTACAAATAAAATGGAAAGTTTCGATTATAAGGCGAAAGGAATATTCAACGGCAGATTTTACGGGCATCTCGATAATACAATCGAATCCGGCTGGAGTAAGCTTTACAGTTTCGGCGTGACATCGAAGGGCGAGCAATATGGCTATTACCCTAAAAGTGCGGCACTCAGGCCGGACGACTTCCAGCAATTGCTGAAAATCGCCGAGAATAAAATTATCCGGCTTGCCGGGGAAATTATTTCCGGCAAAATCGACATTACGCCTTACCGACTGAATCAAAAATCTCCCTGCAGCTTTTGCGAATACGGCCCCGTTTGCCGGTTCGACTGGCAGATCAATGACTACAATGCACTGGAATCGCTCGGTAAACTCGAAGTCCTCGAAAAAGGGGGGGGATCTAATGGCTGAGAAAAAGATACAATGGACGGACCAGCAGAAACAGGCCATAACCGCACGCGGCAGTGACGTGCTTGTCACCGCATCGGCGGGAACAGGCAAGACGGCTGTTCTTTCCGGCAGGTGTGTCGATATCATCTCCGGCAAAGCGAACGTCCGGAACTTTCTCGTTCTGACCTTTACCGACGCCGCCGCCGAGCAAATGCGGCTGCGAATCGACCGGCAGTTAAACGAAGCCTTTCTCCAAAAGCCGGACAAACATCTCCGCTATCAGATTATCCTTCTGCAGGGAGCCGATATCAGCACAATTCATGCCTTTTGCAAGCGTCTGATCACCGAATATTTCTATAGTCTCGATATCGACCCGACTTTCGGCATCATCGACGGCGACGAGCAAAAACTGCTCAAGTCGGACGTCCTGGAAGAAACTATCGACTGGGCATGGCGGCAGAGCAATCTCCGGCCCGACCTCGAACTCCTTCTGAACCGGCGAAGCATGCGTACGAATGACGGTTTTCCAGCCGCAATAGTGCGGATCAGTGATTTCCTGGACGGTGTCGTCTCGCGCCAAAACTGGTACGAAAGGGCCGAACGGCTTGCTGCAATTGCAAACCAGCAAACGACGCAGCTCGGCCAAAAACAAAAGCAGATTGCCGCAAACAAACTAAAAGATATTCTGGCCCGGATTCGATACGCGATCGAGTTATACGAAAAAGAAACCGGCGGAGGAAACTGGGCGGAAAAATGGACGGAGAATTTTAGAGAGCCGGTCGCTCGATATATCGAACTTATAGAATCCGGCCGCTGGAACAAATTCTCCGAAGAAATCCGAAACTATAAAAAACCATCGAGATACGAATATAAACCCAGGGGTGTTTCGGAACTGCCCGCCGAGATTATCAGAGACATCACAAAAAAAGCGAAGGTATCTTTCGATTCGCTTTTCGAGCTTGCGATATTGAATCCGGATTATCTCGACAGTATCGGTGGCACAGCCGGACTACAAACGAAAGTTCTTATAGAACTAATCAGGCAGTTCGATATGTTTTACAGCCGGGCCAAGCGCGCAATAAACTGCATGGATTTTGCCGATCTCGAAAATTATGCGCTGAGACTTCTGATAGATGAAAATTCACCTGCCGATAAACCTCGGCCATCTCAAACGGCATTGTCACTGCAGCAAAGGTACAAACATATCTTCGTGGACGAATATCAGGACATCAATTCCGTACAGCAGCATATACTTCAAATGCTAAGCGCCGGGGGAAATATACTTCACGTCGGCGATATCAAGCAGAGCATCTACGCCTTTCGGGGTGCCGAGCCCGATATTTTCCTCGAAAGACTGCAATCAGCATCAAATGACCCTAAAAAAATAACCGGCGGACTGCGGGTTGACCTGAACGCCAATTTCCGCTCTGTCAAAGGAATCCTCGACTTTGTTAACAAGATATTCTCCCGAATAATGACGGTCTCTTTTGCCGGGATCGACTACGATGAATCCGCCCGGTTGACCCCGGCACCGGGAAAAGTATCGCAGGCACCTTCGGAGGACAACAATAAAACTGCTGTCGAGTTTCATATTCTGGACGAAACAAACATCGAGCCCGACGAGCAGGACGAGGAAACAGCCGAATCCGCGGAAGAACAAGAGTCCGACCTTGTCAGCTCCCGCCGAAGACAAGCGGCATTGATTGCGCAACGCATCAGGCGAATGGTCGGGGCGGATACCGGCAAGGCTGAATTCCGGATACACGACAGGCAGACCGAACGTATACGGGACGTGGAATATCGTGACATCGTCATCCTTATGCGCTCTCTGGCAAAAAAAGCCAACGATTACGTCGAAGTGCTGCGACTGGCCGGTGTGCCTGTCAGTTGCCAGGCAACGGCGGGATATTTCCAGGCTACGGAAATAAACGATTGCCTGGCCCTATTGAAAGTACTGGATAATCCACAACGTGACATCGATCTGGCGGCGGTGCTGCGCAGTCCCTTTTTCAGGGTCGGTGACAGCAATCTGGCGAAAATAAAGCTTCACGGTAGAAAACAGCCGCAGCAGGGCAATTTTTATAGCTGCGTGCTCGGATATTCCAAAAATGGTCCCGATAAAGAACTTGCCGATAAGCTCCGGCGAATCCTTGCCCGAATCGAGCAGTGGCGGACCATCTCAAGGCGGGGAAGTTTAGCGGATTTAATCTGGCGTATTTACCGCCAAACCGGATTCCTGTCGTTCGTATCGGCTTTGCCGAACGGCCATGCACGAAGGGCAAACCTCCTCAAACTCCACGAGAGAGCCATTCAGTTCGAGGGATTCGCCGGCAGCTCGGGCATCCCATCTCTGACGCGATTTGTGGAATTTTTCGAAAAGCTCCAGGAGGCCGGGCAGGATTGGGCTCCGGCGGAACCATCCACTTCTGCCGGTAATGCTGTTTGTATTTTGAGCGTACATAAAAGCAAAGGACTCGAGTTTCCCGTTGTCTTTCTGGCGGAGCTGGAAAGCCAATTCAATAAAAAAGACGTTCAGGCGGATTGTCTTGTCGATGCGGAAGATACTTTGGGACTGCAGATTATCGACCGCCGGTCCAACAGCAGATTAAGCACGCTTGCACACCAGGTTATCGCCGAACAAAAACTCTCGAAGGCCCTTGCCGAAGAAATGCGGATTCTTTACGTCGCAACAACGCGAGCCGCGGACAGGCTCGTTTTAACCGCATCGCAGAAGCGGACAAACTGCCGCCGGATTATTTCGCACGGTTTACTCATTGGTGATGAACCTGTCCCCGACTGGCAGCTTCGAGCCTGCAAAAATCCCTTAGAATGGATTCTCCTCGGACTTTCCGACCAGAAGGTTCTGCATGAGGCCTTCGATACCGGCCTGTCTGAAAATGCCGCCGGAAAAGATTTATTTGACTTCAGGCTTTATAATCAAGCAGACCTGAGAAAACTTTCCGATTTAGTAATCGAACTGAAGAAAGAAAAATTAAAACGACGATTCGTATCATCGAAACAATCGGGCTCGAAACAGGCGGATAAAAAACTCCTGGAGATAGTGAAAAGCTCCCTTAACCGGCGTTACCCTTTCGGCGATTCGCCGAAGCTTCCGGCAAAAACATCCGTTACGGCATTGACTCATCGCAGTGACGAATATTTCAGGCCGGATTACTCGAAAGCGTTCGACCGCCGGCCGAGTGCTGTTATCTCGACCGAAAAGGGAGCAGTCAAAATCTTCGAGCCGAGATTAATAGGGACGGCGACGCACCTTGTAATCTCCCGTCTCGATTTAACCGGGACTCCCGATAATAAAACAATAACAAAAACGATAGAACAACTTTTAGCCGATAAAGCAATAACTCTCGACGCAACGGATAAAATCAATACGGATTCGATTGCCAGGTTTTTCAGCAGCGAGCTCGGACAATTGATATTCGATACCGGCAATAAGGTCATGCGTGAATGGCCATTTACTTATGCTTTGCCAAGTTCCGAATGGGACAAAGAATCCTCGCTTCGGGGCACGAGCGGCGAGATACGAGATACGATTATCGTTCAGGGTATTATCGATTTGCTGATTCGAACGCCGCAAGGGCTGGTGATCGTTGATTTCAAGACGGATAAAATTTCCGCCGCCCAGGCGAACGAACGTGCGGAATTTTACCGCAGACAGTTGGAGCTTTACGGCAGGGCGGCGTCGGCTATTCTTAGAACTAAAACTCTTTCCAAATGGCTGTATTTTTTAACTCCGTGTATTGCTATTGAGGTATGAAGATTATGAACATATCCCTTTTCGGGAAAAAAATCGCTACAGAATCTGGAATCGGCCGGCTCATGGAGGACCTTGGCACCGCTTTTTCACAGGATCGTGATATGCTCATGCTTGGCGGCGGTAATCCCGCTCACATTCCGCAAGTGCAGAAGTATTTTCGAGCGAGCATGGAAACGCTTATGCAGGACGGCAGTGAGTTCGAGCGTGCGATCGGCAATTATGACCCGCCTTCGGGCAATCCGGAATTCATCGAGGCGATTGCCGCACTGCTTCGAAAAGAGCTTGGCTGGGACATAGAATCTAAAAATATCGCCCTGACCAACGGCAGCCAGACGGCGTTTTTTATCCTTTTTAATATTTTCGCCGGTGCTTTCGAAGGCGGGATAGAGAAAAAAATTCTCCTGCCGCTGGCCCCGGAGTATATCGGGTACTGTGACGTCGGCCTGGCCGATGATATGTTCGCAGCCAACGCGCCGAAGATCGAGCACCTGGATGAGCATATTTTTAAATATCATATCGATTTCGATCGAATAAATGTCACCGGCCAGATCGGTGCTATCTGTGTCTCCCGTCCCACTAATCCGACGGGCAATGTCATAACGGATACGGAAATAGATAAGCTAAGCGAACTTGCCGGGGCGAATAATATCCCATTGATAATCGACAACGCTTACGGGACGCCGTTTCCGGATATTATCTTTACCGACGCAAAAGCAAAATGGAACAGGCAGATTGTCTATTGCATGAGCCTCTCGAAGCTCGGTCTCCCGGCCGTTCGCACGGGAATTGTCGTCGCCAACGAAGAAGTTATCGAGATGGTCTCCAGAGCGAACGCTGTGATGAGTCTTGCCCCGGGTAGTATGGGAGCGACGATTGCAACAAATCTATTTAGAACCGGCGACATTATCAACTTAAGCCATGACATTATAAAGCCGTTTTACCGGGAAAAAGCAAAAGCGGCTCTGGAGCACGTCGTAAAAGAATTGGGTGGTATCGATTTTCATGTCCATAAACCGGAAGGGACGTTCTTTTTGTGGCTCTGGTTTCCGGGTCTGCCGATTACAGACATGGAACTTTACCAGCAGCTCAAAAATAGAGGCGTGCTTGTTGTCCCCGGAAATTATTTCTTCCCCGGGCTTAAGAACGACTGGCGGCATAAAAACGAATGCATCCGAGTAAACTATTCCCAGGATGAAGGGACATTCACATCCGGCATAAAAATAATCGCCGAAGAAGTAAAAAAAGTCTACCAGAACAAATAAGAACTAATAAAAATACTTATGTTACCACTCTTATAAATATTTTCTTCGATAAGCAGCATTTTCGCCGGTCGCGGCAACGACATCGAAACTATTATTCAACTTCTCCAGGTTCAGTACTTATTATGTCAGACGTTCTCCCGATGTCACTGCGGCCACAATTGTTGTTCGCGCCATACCTCCGCCAAAGCGGCAAAGTCACTCAAGTTGACCGTGTTGTCCGTGTTCAAGTCAGATATTAGATCGGAACCGCTGGTAAGCCACTCGGCCGCTATTACAGCGAGCTCTTTATAATCGATTCTGCAGTCCTCTACGAAGTCGAATCCTGCAAAATCCGCGGACCGACGCGAAAGGATGCATCTGGCCGGATACAACCGGATATCGTCAATGTAAAGCAGTCCATCGGCATTGCTGCCGTCGATGCCGATACTTAATTGCGAGATATTTGTAAGCGAAGCACCGCTGGAGGTCAGGTCGATTTCCCACGGTATCCAGGCTTCGGCGGCAATATCAGTACTATCGCCGGAATACGGGATCTTAGTGTTCCCGATTTTCACATACAGCCGGCCGGTATTACCTGTAATTCCATAGAAGTGAACGAGAAGTGTCGTAATCCCCAACTGTGTCCAGTCCTGCACCGGACTAAAGTTCCGGTCCGTTTGCGCCGTACCCGAATTATCATAGTACAACGGCATGGATTGAGAGCCGCCGTTAACGATAACGGTCTCCATGACCGACTGTTGATAGTGTGGACTATCGAAAGTCCAGATGTCGTGACCTGCAACCGATCCTGTGCCGTTGCCGTTCTCATTACCTACAGGCCCCTCGCCGTTATATTCGTAACCGTCAAACCATGTCTCGAATATCAGATTCGGAGAATCATTATTATACGACTCAAAATCCTCCACTACCAAAAACTCCGGCGTAGAGAAACTCATGATGTCACTTTCCCATGTCGTAGGAATCTCGAGCGTGTTTACTTCCTTAACCTGCCAGTAGTAGGTCTGCCCCAACAGGAGATTCTGTTCGGTGGTATCGTAATCGGCAAAGGGTACCCCTGTGACTGTATCAACAAGAGGCAAGCTTCCGGGATTGCCGCCAAAATACACCTCATGTGTTTCGGCCTCACGACCGCTGCGCCAGCTTAATAAAACATCGAGATCCACGTCTGTGCTGCCGTCCGCCGGAGACATATCGCGAGGAAACAAGGGAAGAACCAGAAAACGCACCTCGCTGAGACCGTACTTGTTAAAAGAGCCTCCGAGACTCCAGTTGCTATTTACGATAATCCTGACCTGTTTTATCATTAAATCATTAAAATCAACAACGATATCAGAAGTATAATCGCTCTCCCCCGGCGCCCGGGCAAATGCTGGGACATTTTCCAGGGTCGTCCAGCTGGTACCATTAAGCGAATATTCAATCGTCGCATTTCTAACACCATATCGATTATTTGACGAGCCCGACCTGTTATAGTTCCATACCATCATTTGGTGAAGTTTATACGGTTTGTCAAAATCATAGCGTATCCAGGTCTCGCCCGGGTCACTGCTGCCGCTGAGCCACATGGTCGAAGTACTTGTTCCATGCCGGTCTTCTTCGTCGAGTCCGGAACCATCAATGGTATTGACGGCATCTTCGTTGTTGCTGGAGGCCGTGACCGTGATATACTGCCCGGCCAGTGGGTATCCCACCGGCTCGACAGTGAAGCTCCAGATAATTCCCGGGTCCCATCCGGTGACGCTGTTGGCTTCATCTACCCGCCAGTAGTAGGTCTTACCGAGATCAAGAGGGCTGTTGATAGCATAGTCGTTGGCATCCTGAGTCACGCCGCCGAGACCGTCGTTGACATCGTTAAAGTTATCGCTGAAGAAGATTTTGTGTTTTGGCGACGATTCCTCTACATGGAGCCCCGGCGTCCAGCTAAGAACCGGCATCTTATATACATCGTCTTCATTCTCGTCCGGATTAGGCTTTATTGCCATGTTACTTGGCCAGACTTTTGCTTCTATGAAAGGTCTCCATGCTTCTTCGGCATGTGTATGCGAGGCAAAATTCATGTAAGCAGTGCTGTTATGGAGAACAAACTGAACGATCCCGTCCGTATCAGATGCAAGAACCTCGGTCACATCAATTGTATATGTATCGCCGGGGGTTCCACTGCCGAGGTTTATTCTGCCAAGCTCGGTAGTTTTACCCGCGTCAAGGCCGCCGATACTGTTGATGTCGTTGCCTGGTGCATTGTTCCATGTGAGACTCTCTGAGTCCCAGTCAATGTTGTCAAGGCAGTTGTCGTTGACATAGGAGATATAAACACCCTCAGGGCCCCTATCATGATCCAGTGTAATGGTAAGGATTGCCGTTTCAAGCCTGCTGACATCAATATCATTAATGTCGAATTTGATCCAGGACTTGTAAATCCTTGTAGGATCATCTACTGGTGTTGTCCTGACTGTAAGTCTGCTGTCACTTACGTTTGTCTCCGGACTGCTCTGTTGGATTCTGGAACTCTGAGCCGCCGTGATGATGATATTATTTGCATAAACAACAGGGGCAGAGAAAACACTTAACATTCCGGCAATGCACGCCAATACAACTAATCTTTTAGATAGCATTTTTAGCCTCCTCCTGAAAACTTTGATTTAACCTGGATTTCCTATTCACACTCCTAAGAATCATAAATTCCTCCATGCGAATGTACTAATTTTACAAGAATCTGCCGCAACTGTCAATATTTTCCTGTTCCTGGAAGAAAAGGGGGTCGGGAGCAGTTTTTTAAAAAAGATATTTCAGGGAAAAAACGGCGATTTTCGTTGCGTTAGGGCGATTTTTCTTTATAATAGTCGATGAACTATGGAGGGCTCATCTACACAAATGCAAAAAGCAAAAAGCACAATGTAAAACCACAAAGTAAAAATTTAAAAAAAAGCCAATCGGCCTTAGGCAGACCTCATTATATTGCGGAGTCCAGTTTTTGAATTTTTATATGTAATTTTGATATTTGATTCTTAATATTTGATATTTCAACGATTATGGAGGATTTTTGGTAGATGTAGAGTATCTTCTACAAAATGACCAAAAAATGCAAAACGAACCCAATTGTAACGGCAGAAGTCAGAAGAAATATTGAAAACGAACCCAATTTGGATTGGGCCAAAATTTGCTTAAGCTCTTTTAGGACAAGTAAATACGAGGAATTTAGTGATTTTCGATGAAAAAAAACGAACCCAATTCTAATGGCAGAATCCATAATTCAGGAAACAGAAGCCAGAAGGAAAAAAATTGAAAACGAAGCCAAATTATCCGAAGAAAACGGCCATAAGGATGCCTGCGGCGGCGACGAAAATAGTGGGGGGCAGGACTTTGAGAACGATTTTGGTCAGGGGGGCCTCGAAGTAGCTGGCTGAAAGGGCAAGGCACAGGTGCACGGGTGTCAAGAACAGCCCGACTATCAGGCCGGAAAAAGCGAGAGTTTCGAGTCCCATTTTGGCCTGTTCGCCGGTCCCGATGAAGGGGATGAGAAACGGGAACGTGATCGCGACGGTCGGCATTGTCAGGCCGGTAAGGTATGAAACCAAAAGCGGCAAAAGGAAAATCACGACATATATCGGCACATTAATCTCGGAGAGGAATTTGACGACGTCGTCGATGGCGTGCCCCGCTTCGAGGTTGAGCTTAAACAGCAGGGCACCGAGAATCAAGAGGACAAAATCGAATTCGAATCCCGATTTGAAAATCCCCGACCAGCGATTCAATGTCACCTTATGGAAACAAAGGAAAACAACTATTGCAAAAAGCAATCCGGCGGCGGGGGGGATATTCGCCGCGGCGTAGAGTGTCGCCACGACGACAATCGGCCAGAATGCATGTGCGAAGTTTTGCAGGTTGTGAGCTATCGGCGCGTGGGATTGTTTTTCCTTGCTCCTCGGCGGGATTCCGAAAAGCAGAAGGAAGATTATGCCGCTTGTTGTTCCGAATATTGTGATAGCGATGTTATACGAAATCAGGGTGAGTACCGATATGCCGAACATGCTTTGTATCAGTAGCACGGCGGGAAATAACGGCCAGACCGTTTCCCACTGGTGGCGGAAGAAGAAATTTATCGCCGCCTGTCGCGAGCGTTCGACGCCGATGTGGTCGCCGAGGTCACGCACCATCGGGGCCGAGAGCATGATTCCGCCGGGAGTCGGCAGCAGGCCCATGACCATCGGGATAGTTGCCATGGCGAAACGCCGGCTTCGGAACAGGCCATGGAGTGCCGGCACTAAGCGCTTCGAGACGCCGGTTTCTTTCATCGCCGTACCGAGTACATTGACAAGCATAACTAAGGCGGTCAGTGTAATGAAAAGATATTCGGTAGTCTGGCTCAATGGCTTGGTGTTCCACTCATTGACGGCGGTCGCCCAGAAACGTCCCGGGGTGACACGAAGTAGTGCTGCAAGGGCGATAGATGAGAGCAGCATTGCCCGCCCCAGCTTAACCTTTACGTGCAGCAGGACAACAAGCAGTGCCAGAGCCAAAGCCATTGAAATCAGTGCATACATGTTTTGTTTTTATATTCTCCTGAATTTCTGTTCGGAAATCTTATTATCCGGTTATGAAATAATTATATATTTTACAAAATCGACAATCTAACGCTTATTATCGGATGCTGCAAGAAGTATGTTAGGTAATGAATTGATGAAACGTGGTTATTTTTGTTTTTTGGTGTTTCTTTTTAATCTGCGTAAATATTTTAGGTCTTCAATATCTTTTGATCGCGAGGCTGCTTTTTTCATTTTTATCAAATCATCGAGGGACGCGAACCATACGTATGTATCTCCGAACTTTGCCTTTACTTTATTATTCCAGATTTTATCGAAAGTAGTTCCTGTAACAAACGGATGTATGTCGGTTTCTATCAGATACTGGCGAATAAGCACCTTCTTTGTTAAAAGGTCTTCTACTTTCAAGTCTGAAATATTGTATCCGAATTTTTTAAGAGCTTTAAGCGTTCTTTTAGCGTTATCTTCATCAGGTTTTATAAAGATATCGATGTCCAAAGTCGCCCTTGAATATCCGTGAACAGGAAAGGCCGTGGCACCAATTATGACAAACTTAACGCGGTTTTCTTTTAATAATTTCAGTAGCTTTTCTGTTTGCATTTGGTTTCTTAAGAAGGTTGAGCATTTCCCTTGTTTTTGCGAACATTATCTGGAACCGCTGGCGAGTTGTTAAAGATGCAAGGTAATCCAGTTCGAATTCGATTTCTCTGTTTTCGTCATGTGTGTTTAATTTTAGGATTGCCATATAAATCCTTTTTAACAACGTCCAATTTGACCTGAACTTAAGTTTTATAATATTTTAACAAAAGAGCAGTATATTGTTAATAAATAAATTTGCTTTATCAATGTATTATCTGTTTAATTTTTCGGCCTCCAAGTTTGCGACGACTACTGTACCGCAGGTGTCTCCCCAGACGTTTACCGCGGTTCGGAGCATATCCAGCAACCTGTCAACGGCGAGAATCATGGCAATACCTTCGAGCGGAAGATTGACCGCCCTGAGTACGATTACCATAGTAATCAGACCGGCCCCAGGAATAGCGGCGGCACCGACTGAGGCGAGCGTTGCCGTGAGCATAATGACCAGTTGCTGCCAGATGCCCATCTCAATGCCGTACGCCTGCGCGATGAACATTGCGGCGACCGCTTCATATAGAGCCGTGCCGTCCATATTAATCGTAGCGCCCAACGGCAGCACAAAGCTCGTAATTTTGTTGGATACGCCGGTGTTTTCCTGCAGGCAATCCATGGTAATCGGCAGTGTCGCGGCGCTGCTGGCCGTGCTGAAAGCAGTTGCTATCGCGCTGAATACATCTTTGAAAAGTTTCACGGGAGAAAGTTTGCCGAAAATTATCAACAACGTCGGCAAAATTATTATGGCGTGGATTAACAAGCCCACAATTACCGTTACCATATATAACAACAGCGGCCTCAGGACGGATAGGCCCATAGTGCCGACCGTATATGCCATCAGGGCAAAAATCCCGATGGGCGCCAGCCGCAGAATCCAGTCTGTAATTTTCATCATTACGGCATTAAAGGCTTCAAACAGAATTGCCAGCGGTCTGCCTTTTTCTCCTATGCTGCTGATGGCAATCCCGAGCAGGATGGAGAAAAATATAATCGAGAGTACTTTATCTTTTGCCATAGCATCGAAGATGTTTTCCGGTAGGATGTCTGTAAGAATAGAAACGATAGTCGGTGCTTGGCGTTCCGAGAGTTCTGCGGCCGTTTCGGATCCGATATCGACACCCACTCCGGGATTTATCAGATTGACCAGTATAAGACCTAAACCGACCGCCAGGGCTGTAGTGGCCATATAGTAAATGAATGTTTTGATTCCTATCCGGCCCAGTTTTTTAATGTCACCGAGGCTGACAATGCCCGCGACCATCGAAGCCAGAATCAAAGGGATAATAATTACTTTGAGCAGGCGGATGAAAAGGTCGCCGAGGATTTTGATATGAGCGGTTTTTTCGCCAAATACAATTCCCGCCGCAAGCCCGAGAACAATAGCGATGAAAATCTGTGTGTGAATCTTCAGTTTCAAAACCGACTCCACTATTACAACTGCTTTTGCATTTCCCGGGCTTTTTCAATAAGCTCCTCACGGCTGATTTGCTGCTTAGGTGAAAGCTCGAACGTCCATTCGTATGAATCGACGATTCTTTTCGGATATAATATCTGGGCGAAGAAATCGAACGGGAAATGGTCGTACCAGGGACGTTTGAGATTGCGATGGGTGTTAAGAGTTTCGAAACCGGATTTGCTTATCCTTACCCGGTAATCGCCGTACCAGTTGAAGGGGACCGCCACCGGCGAGGTGCCTATTTCCTCGTCGTTAAGCTCGACCAGAGCGCCCTGGGGCATGGTATTGATTGTTAGCTCACGTTCGACACAGCCGTTCAATAAAGAGACGGCGATTAATAAAACGGCCGTAATAGCGGGTATTTTATGCTTTGCCATAAAAATAATCCTTAAATCAAATAAAGTCCTTTGAATACTATATTATAAGGCGTGCGCGAAAAGATGAAAGTCCAAAGATTTGGGTTTAATATTAATCGGCCGGTACGCATCTGCCCTGTGCCCAGTCCCGCAGACATTCGATACGTTCGGCAAGGGTGACCGAAAGCGGAGGTGAATCTTTGAGCACGGCCAGAATTCTTTCCGTGCTGAGACCTTCCCTGTCGGCGAACGCTTCATGCAGGGCCGATATGACGGCCTGCTCGATTTCCGAGCCGCTGTACCCCTCGGACGCCTCGGCCAATTCTGCCAGGTCGAATTTCATAGGGTCTCGCTTGCGTTTTTTCAGGTGAATGGCAAATATTTCCTTTCGGACGGCCCGTTTCGGCAGATCAACGAAAAAGATTTCATCGAATCGTCCCTTACGAAGAAGTTCGGGAGGCAAAGCCTCGATATCATTGGCGGTTGCCACGACAAAAACAGGATACAACCGCTCCTGCAGCCAGGATAATAAAGTCCCGAACATTCGTTTGGACAGGCCACCATCGGTGCTTTGACTGGCGGCGGAAGCAAAACCCTTTTCGATTTCGTCGATCCAGAGAATGACTGGCGACATCATCTCGCACTGCCGCAACGCCTGGCGAAGGTTCCGTTCGGAGGTGCCAATGTAACTGTTATATAAAACGCCCGGGTCCAGCTTCAAAAGCGGCTGATGCCAGGCGGTCGCTATCGCCTTGGCGCAGAGACTTTTGCCGGCTCCCTGGACGCCGAGCATCAGCAGGCCCCTGGGGGCCTCGACACCGAACTGTATCGCTTTGGGGGAGAATGCTTCTTTCCTCTGGTTGAGCCATTTTTTCAGGCGTTTCATGCCGCCGATTTCGCTCAAGTCAAGTGGAGTCTCGATATACTCGAGCACTCCCCCGTGTTGGATCATCCTTCGTTTCCCGGCAATGATTGCGTTAATGTCACTGTCATCGAAACGCTGGTCACTGGTTACCGTATCGGCAATAATTCTCTCTGCCTGCCGGCGAGTCAGACCGCGAAGATTGCGTACGATAGACGCCAGGCCTTCTTTAGTTATGCCTACCTCTACGGGTCTTTTACGATGGATTCGCTGCAAGGTCCTGCGCGTAATATCTTTTAATTCATTTTCATCCGGGAAAGATATTTCGAAACGCCTTGTATAGGATTTTATGACCTCTGGCAGGTTGTCTTTGCTGTCGATCATAATCAGTGTGCTGCCGTTTTTCTCGAAATGATCGATAAGGTCACGCAGTGCCCGCAAAGCCAGTCCTGTTTGCAGATGTTCGGCCAGGTCCAGTGTAACACAAAGTGTCCCCGGTTTTGCGCCGGAGAAGTGTACAAGACCGGCCGCAGGTGTTTCGGTATCGCCGATGAAAAGGCTGTCGGAAAGCAGCCCGTCTTTTACGCCTCCGGCAACCGACCATATCAGCATGCTTCGTTCGAGACCGAGAGCCACCTGGCGCACGGTTTCGAGAGCGTATTGCTCTTCTAATGTGACGATGGATATGCAGCAGTTACCGCCTTTGATTAGTTTTTCGAATCGCTGAATGTCATCCATTCGATACCGCCTCACCTGATTCGTTAATTTAAGAATACGTCTCGCCTTTAATCAGTATATTTGAGCAGCATAAAATTAATGAAAGCTGCTTTTATGAAATATAGTTATTTTTTATTATATCGACTAATCCGAAAAAGTAAATGATAAAAGTCGATTACCCCCCGGCTATTGTTAATACTGCTTTGCTTTTAATAAAGCCAGTGATATTTTATGTAGAATCAAGCCTAAAGTAGCCGAAGAAAGTGACAGAACGATAAATTTTAACAAATATTGTTTATTATTAATGTTGAGATGTTTTTTTCCCGTCGTTATAATTTGAGGCCAGAGTAGCATCGATATCGGGAAATCTTGAGATTTCGAATGAGAAACGGATTTCGAAGAATCAACTGTATATTTCACTTCATCGGGGGTTTGCTTTTAATATTGTCTCTTATTGTTCTATTTCCTCTTATCGTTGTCACCGCTTATTGGGGACAGATGGGAGACGGCCGCAGTACCGCAATAGCTTTCATAACTACATCGATAATCTCTTTCTTACTGGGAATTATATTACGCTCAATATTTAAGCCCGAATCACTCGATACGACCGGTGCTATGCTTTTATGCGGTCTCGGCTGGATTTTTATTTCCGCCATAGGGGCCATACCGTTTGTAATGATAAATGGCGCGAATTACCTCGATGCTTATTTCGAATCTATGAGCGGTTTTACCACCACCGGGATCACGATTTTTTCCGGTCTCGATGATATGCCGAGAAGCATATTATTCTGGCGTTCTCTTACACAATGGCTCGGCGGTATCGGAATACTGTCCTTTTTTCTCGCCGTAACCTATCAGGCCGGAGGAGCTCATCATGTCTTCGGGGCCGAGAGTCATAAAATTTCATCCGGCAGACCCAAGCCGGGACTGTTTAGTACGCTTAGAATACTCTGGGCGATTTATATATTATTTACCTTACTGGCGGCGGCGGTTTTTGTTCTTGAAAAGATGCCGGTTTTCGATGCCCTCTGTCATGCTATTTCGACTTTATCAACCGGTGGTTTTTCGCCGCATGACAGCAGTATTGAGTTCTACAGCATAACAGGACATCCTAATTACAGGATGATTGAATATACTGTCACTTTCTTCATGATGCTTGGCGGGATAAATTTTCTAATTCATTATCGCGTGATGACAAGAGATTTCAAAGCACTCTGGGACAATATTGAAATCAGATACTGGTGGCGGCTAATCGCCGCATTCACCGCTGTTATCATAATCGATCATCTCTATAAAACCGGAGCTTTGAGCGAGTTGTTTACCCGCGGCACACCGGTCAAGCTCGCTGAATTCGAGCGATCTTTTCGGTACGGAATATTTCAGGTAATTTCCGTTATGACCACGACCGGTTTCGGGACAAAAGATATCGGCTCCGATTTTTTCGGTGCAATGTCAAAACAATTGTTCCTTGTTATGATGGTGATCGGCGGCTGTGTCGGTTCAACAGGAGGCGGATTCAAGGTTTTGCGTATAGCCATACTGAACCGGCTGATGTTCAGAGAGCTTTTCAAATTGAGAGTTTCCGAGAAAGCTTCTGCGGGGCTGGTGATCGATAAAAAAATAGTAACCGATGACGAAGTGCACCGAGTGGCGGCATTATTTTTCACATGGACGGCACTGTTATTAATAGGAGGTGGGATTACGGCTCTTTTCTCGAACCAGGGGCCTTGGGAATCGTTCTCCGGGATGTTTTCCGCCGTGGGTAATATCGGCCCCTGTTATATCTCGGTAAAGGATATGATAACGATTCACCCTGTAGTGAAGCTGACTTATATATTCGGTATGCTGGCCGGAAGATTGGAAATTTTGCCGGTCCTGCTTTTATTTTCCAGAAAAGCCTGGAGATAAATACTTTGTCCGCTAAACAGAATAAATTATCCATATTTGGAGGTCAGAAAGATGTACGTTGTTGTTGCCGGCGGGGGTATGGTTGGCGGTTTGCTTGTTCGCAGACTGCTGGATAACAAGCATGATGTGGTCTTGATTGAACAGAATAAAACTATCTGTGATAAGCTGTACGCCGAAAGCGGAGTGGTCGCCATCAACGGCGGGGCCACCAGCATTGAGGCGTTGAGTGAGGCCGGTATTAAAAAAGCCGATGTGCTCGTTGCTGCAACCGGTTCCGATGCCGATAATCTTGCCTGTGCGATTTTGGCCAAGAGTTTCGAAGTGCCCAGAATTATCGTCAGAATGAGGCATCCTGCTTATAAGAATGCTTATCGAGTTGCCGGGGTGGATTCGATTATTCGTGTGACAGACCTGATGGTGAACCAGATGATAATGGAAATCGAAAATCCTGAGGTCAGGCGAATAACCTCTATTGGTGGTGGAAAAGCGGATATTTTTGTAGTTATGGTTCCTGAGGGGGCAAGAGTTGCCGGTAAGAACATCAAGGATATTGTCGAAAGTCGTCATTTCCCGCCTCAATGTGTTTTTATTGCGATATATAACCAGAAGACGGAAGATCTCTCGATTCCCAGAGGAACACAGGTTATCAATGAAGGTGACGAGCTGTTTTTAGTTTCGACGGCGGAGAATATCAAAAAGGCGGTGGATTTTCTGACCGCCGGACATAAAAATTAGAGCCAATTGATAAGGTTTTTCAACAAATGCGATGTTATAGTATTTTTTCCACCTTTAAGGCATAACTTAAAAGGAACATCCAAAATCGTTGACAGTCATACCTGTAAGCTGTAAGTTATTGTCGATTACATTGTTTTTTTCTATTAATGGTGCCTTTTTATGAAAATATCACTGGATTGGTTAAACGATTATATTGAAACGGGCCTCGAGGCCGAGCGTATTGCGGAGATTTTAAGCGATCAGGGATTCCCCTGTGAAGGGATAGAGCAGATCGGCGGCGATTTTGTGATCGATGTCGAAGTCACGAGCAACCGCGGGGACTGCCTGAGCTATATCGGCATAGCACGGGAATTAGCTGTTGTGACCGGCAAGGAATTAAAAATTCCCGAAGCCGAACTGGACGAATCAGAGAAAGATGTTACGGAATTTGCCGATGTCGAGATTCTTGAGACGGGCCTATGCGGCCGCTATACCGCACGGATTATCGATGGGGTTAAAGTCGGTCCGTCGCCGGACTGGCTCGTCAGGCGACTCGAAGCCGTCGGACTTCGAAGCGTAAACAACGCAGTCGATGCGACCAACTATGTGATGATGGAAACTGGACAGCCGCCACATGCCTTCGATTATGCAAAAATAAATCAGGGAAAAATAATTGTAAGAAAGGCTGTTGCGGGAGAACGTCTGGTAAGTATTGACGGCACACAGTGTGACCTTAATCCCGATATGCTCGTTATCGCAGACCCGCAGGGGCCGGTGGCAATAGCCGGTGTTATGGGGGGGCTGGATACCGAAGTAAGTGACGCGACCACTACAATTCTCCTGGAAGATGCATATTTCGATCCCGTTTCTACGCGAACTACTTACCGCAGGCTCAGTTTGCCTTCGGAGGCGGCATTCCGATTCGAGCGGATTGTCGATATTGACAAAGTGGACTGGGCATCACAGCGGACAGCACAGCTCATAACTCAGGTTGCAGGCGGTAAAGTGGCAAAAGGCCTCGTGGATGTCTATCCCGGGAAACAATTACTGAAAAAGGTAAGCTTGAGGCTCTCACGTTTGAATAAATTGCTTGGTATCGATATCCCCAGCGATAAAGTGGTACAAATTCTTTCGGCTTTGTGTTTCGAGCCCAAAGCGCAGGATGGCGTAGTAAACTGTGTTGTGCCCTCATGGCGCAGCGACGTATACCGTGAAGTAGATTTAATCGAAGAAGTCGCCCGTATACACGGATACAGCAAAATTCCAACAGAGAAAAAAATCAGTATCGAGGTAGTTCCCGTTAACAAACGGCAAAAGATGATCGATTCTGTCGGTACATATCTGAACGGTTGCGGTTTTTATGAAACGATCAACGTCAGTTTTACGGACAATTCGGCGGCCGAGCTTTTCAATGAGAAAGGGGATGCGTACTTGTCTGTAAAAGACGAGTCGAGGAAAAGTGCGAATATTCTTCGTCAGACACTTATCGGCTCTTTAATGGAAGTGCTCAAGACAAATCTGAACGTGAAAAATTCACCGTGCAGGATATATGAAATAGCGGAAACTTTTGTGCCGATGCACGACCAGACCGGAGTTTTGCCGGTAGAAACGACGAAACTTGCTTTGGCTTGTGACGGCGATTTGAGGGAGCTTGGCGGTGTGATAGAAGGCTTGATAAATAATATTTCCAGGGATGTAAAGGTGACATTGGCGCCTGCGGATATAAAATGGGCTCAAACCGGCGCGCAAGTATTAGTAAACTCCCAGCCAATCGGAACGGCGGGGATTGTCGGCGGGGACGTGAAGAAAAAATTTGACTTCAAAGAAACGTCACCCTGTGCAGCCGAGATGGATTTTGAGTTCCTGTTAAATCTCAATCGTGACGAATTCGAGGTAAGACCTATTCCAAGATTTCCCGCCGTACAAAGGGACCTTTCTATTATCGTGGATGAAGCCGTTCGCTGGGTGGATATAGCAGAAGCAGTCAAAACAAAGGCGTCCGGTGAACTTGAAGGTATTAATTTTGTAGGAATATACCGCGGCAAAGGAATTCCCTCCGGCCGAAAGAGCGTCACATTATCACTGCAATTCAGGGATGAGCAAGGCACACTAACGCACGAGACAGTCGATAAATTTCAAGCCGATATAGTGCAGGAATTAGCCCAATCCGTCAGTGCCGTCCTGCGTGATTCATAAAATTGGAATCAGGCATGTCACTGCTATATTTTCATCATATCGAAAAATTCATCGATAAAAAAGCTGAATATAAGAAGTGTTTTTACGAGATATTTTATTTATTGTATAATATTTCTTCTGTTTGAAGTGAATAAGATGATTCAGACTTCGTGGTTTGATAAATTTTAGGCTTTTGCTCTCTGCGCAGACACCAATCAATTACATCTTCTTTGTGTTTTTTGCTAATTTGGCAACCAAGATATACAGAAACCATTGCCGTTGGATGAAATTTTTTTAAAGTCCTTCCTTTTTCAGGTAATACAATTCGCCATTCTTGCTCATACTTCCAGTATAGTGCCTTTGTTAAAAATAATTTAACAATTATTTCCTCATCGTTTCTGTCGAGGTAATCCCACAATGGATACTCATTTAATTTGGGATAATTTACTTCATGAGCACATTGAGGAGTATGGTTGAACGTAAATAATAATTTTTCATAGTCGAATCCTATACAGATTCCCCTGTGCGAGTCTGCATAGTGACTCCACATTCGAATATCCAAAGGTTTTTTAGATAGTGAAAGAACTCCGACATTTTGCAGATTGCTCTTTTTGTATTGCTCGTATAATTTTTGTTCAATAGTTTCCATGTCGTTAGAATTGACATTAGCGATAGCCGAATTAATTATAGCTAAAACGTTACAATCATTTGTTTTAGATTTGATTTTCTCTAAATGAGCGAGGTATTCCTTTTTTGATCTATTCTTCCGAGACGGTGGTATCTTGCAATCAAAGGGATCGTTGATCTGATCCGGATGCGGAAAATATAATTTATTTTGCAGAAATATTTCCCTGGTAAATTCATAATTGTTTTCAGAAAGTGACCTGTATTTATAAAGTGTTTCCGGCATTTATGTGAGGGAAGGCTTTTTATGCAGCTCCCGGTGTCGGTTTGTCTTTGCGCTTTTGGCTTTTATTTTTGACCAGACGTTCTTCATCCAGCTTTTCCTGGTCATGGTAATAATCGAGAAGCTTATTCAAATTTCCATCATGTGCAGAAAAAAGTTTTTCACGGGCAGAGCGAACCTCCCGGACAATCGGGTCATTAATTTTCATTATAAATCCTCCAGCGATTCCAGTATCTCTTCCGGTGTAACAATAATAGGCGTATGTCTTTTAACAACGGCGTTTACAGCTATCAAGCGTTTTATCATTTCACCATTTGCAATGTGTGCACAATTCCATGTTACGAGATAGTCCATCTGATAGGAAACAGCAAAAGCAAAATGGGGAATATCCGCCTGAGCTTTTCCTGATAATCTCAGGTTTTTGAGATAATGAATAGTGAGCGCCCGTACATCTTCATTTATGGCAAGCACCGGTAAATGCTCGATAACCTGCAGGCGTCTGCTCATAGCTTCAGGATCACCGGCGCGAACTTCTGCCAGCACAGCTTCGGACACATATAAATCGAATCTTTCATTAGCTTTCTGCCACCAATCTTGGGTAATCTTTTGGTGTGCCGCAACGATTAGATCTCCACTGGCCTTTGCAGCGAGGTAACTGGGTATAGTTGTTTCCAAGTAAACCGTTTGCATAGTACTATCTTACAATATCTTTTTCAAAAATGATAATACTTTCTCAATATAAGTACCTCCAAGTAAACTTCGGGATGTTATAATATTTTATAATTAAATAATGGGAAATTCGCTTCAGAAAAAGGGCCTTGTGAGCCGAAAAACCATATATGCAAGGGGCAAAAAGTAGTAATTATTTGTCCTGAAAAAAATGTATTTTATTGACTTTTGTGTAGGAATTTGGTATATAATATAGTTGCGGGCTAACCCCTGCAGTGTTCGTATTGAAAGTATGTGTTTGAAAGAACCGATACCCGTACTCAGGGAAATCAGGCCTTGATGGATCGGAAAAGCCTACCCGATAGGACTTTCGGACACAAGTAACGATTGCCCACTTGGAAGTAATGGGTTCTTCTCGAACTCTTTCTTACGACACTCGCGGAGGAGGGCCACGCAACAGAATAAAAGGCCTGTGTTTAACGGGCCTTTTTTTATTGTCGCAATGGGGGGCAAACAATATAGGACGTGAAAACCTGTCTTTTACACCGCTTTTTGCACTTAAGCCGTGGAATATTTTTGTCGATTACAATTATTAAGAAAATATATAAGATTAACTTCGTGGAGACAAGAATATGGCAACAGTGCGCAGCTTCACCGTTGTGCCGGCACTACAAGATCCTTTGTCGGAACTCGATACTATCGCCAGGAATATGTATTGGACCTGGGATTCTGAATTTGTTGAATTGTTCAAGCGTATTGACAGCAATATGTGGTCTGCATGCGGGCATAATCCCGTCAGACTGCTTGGCAGCATTCCGCAGACAAAACTGGATGCCTTAGCTGAAAATCAGGGTTTTTTAAATCAATTACAACGGGCCTCGGAAAAATTAAAGACCTATCTTGTTGAGCAGACCTGGTATGACAGGGTATGTTCGGAAACGGAAAAACCGACCATCGCCTATTTCAGTGCGGAATTCGGGGTCCATGAATGTTTGCCCATTTATGCCGGTGGTTTGGGAATTCTCGCCGGAGACCACTTGAAAAGTGCATCCGATCTCGGAATTCCTCTTGTCGGCGTGGGATTGATGTACCAGAAGGGTTATTTCCGTCAGTACCTAAATATCGACGGATGGCAGCAGGAAGTGTATGTCGAGAACGATTTCTATAATATGCCGATAGAGCTTGTTCGCAAAGAGAGCGGCCGACCTTTAACCATCAGCGTCGAATATCCCGGGCGTTGCGTAGTTGCCAGGATATGGTGCGTGTACATCGGAAGGGTAAAATTATTTCTGCTGGATACCAACCTGCCCGTTAACTCCCCAATAGACCGTATGATTACAAGCAGTCTCTACGGGGGAGACCGTGAGCTGCGGATTCGCCAGGAGATTATGTTAGGCATCGGCGGATTAAAAGCTCTGTCACTTATGGGTATCAAGCCTACGGTTTGTCACATGAATGAAGGGCATGCCGCTTTTATGGCGCTCGAGAGAATTCGGGAGATAAGAAGCGTTAACAATATGACATTCGATGAAGCTGTCGAAGCTACCAGGGCGGGTAATGTTTTTACAATCCATACGCCGGTTAAAGCCGGTCTCGATGAATTCCGTGTGGAATTGATGGACAAATATTTTGGCGGATATTTCCCGAAGCTCGGGATTAACAGGCAGCGTTTTCTATCGTTAGGCAGAATTCTTCCCGACGATGACGGCGAACCCTTTAAGATGCCGGTTTTGGCGTTAAGGCTGAGCAGCTACTCGAATGGTGTAAGCCAGCTTCACGGGCAGGTATCGCGTGGAATATGGGGCAGCCTTTGGCCGGGAACACCTCTCAACGAGGTGCCAATAATTTCAGTGACTAACGGCATACACATAAAGAACTGGATTTCCGATGAGCTTAACTGCCTTTATGACAAATATCTCGGCCCCAACTGGGCGGATGAAGCGATGGACAATACTCTCTGGGAATCAATCGACCAGATTCCCGATGAAGAGCTCTGGCAGATACACAAACGATGTAAAGAGCAGCTTGTTGTCTTTATTCGCAACAGGCTCAAAGCCCAAATGCAGCGCAGGGGCACATATCATACCGAATTGAACCATGCCGAAGAGGTTCTCGATCCCGAAGCGTTGACGATTGGTTTTGCCAGGCGATTTGCCAGCTATAAAAGAGGCAATCTTTTATTGAAAAATCCCGACCGGCTCATGAAGCTGTTGAATAATAATGACAGGCCGATGCAAATCGTATTTTCCGGCAAGGCCCATCCCAAAGATACCGAGGGTAAGGATATAATTCGTCAGATCGTACACTTTGCGAATCAAAACAGCGTCAGACGGCGTATTGTCTTTTTGGAAAATTATGATATCGACATAGCAAGGTTTTTAGTCAGCGGTGTTGATGTCTGGTTGAATAATCCTCGCAGGCCGATGGAAGCCAGCGGTACAAGCGGTATGAAAGCAGCAGTCAACGGCATACTGAATATGAGTACTGCCGACGGCTGGTGGTGCGAAGGTTATACGCCGGAGGGCGGTTGGATTATCGGTGCAGGTGAAAGTTGCGATGATGTGGACTATCAGGATGTTGTAGAATCGCAGGCTATCTATGATATGTTGGAAAATGAAGTGATCCCACTTTTCTATACCCGTTCGGCGGATAATCTTCCGCGGGCATGGATTCGCAGGGTGAAAAATTCAATTAAGTGGATAGCACCGCGGTTTAACACTCACAGGATGGTTGCCGATTACACGCAGAAATTTTATCAACCATCTGCGGCAAAATGTTCCTATTTGAATGCAGATGAATGTTCCAAAGCCAGGGCTTTTTCGAGCTGGAAAACCCGGATGAAAAATGAATGGCCCGAGCTCGCTGTATCGGATGTGATTATGGAAGTCCAAAACGACGATGGCCGGCAGGAAGTCAATCCTAAACAGCCTCTGCTCAAAGTAGGCTCACAGTTATCTATCAGGGCACGAATTAAACTCGGGAGCATTCAGCCGAACGATGTATCGGTTGAGCTTTACCATGGCCCGGTTGATAACTGGGAGAACATAAAAGACGGCTCAGCGGTGCAGATGAATTATGAACAAGCGACCGAGCAGGAAGGTGAGCACTGGTTTGTCGGTTCAATGCCGTGTAGTGAGACAGGGCAGCGCGGTGTGACGGTTAGAGTTTTGCCGAAACATCCCGATTTGACCAATCCCTATGAGATGGGCCTGATTCTTTGGGAAGCCAAATAGAGGCTTAATTGTTCTCTTGTTCGCTCAGCAGCTCGTAAACATCTTCAGCGGACCCGGCATTTTCGAGTCTGGTTTTGAACTCCTGATTTAACATCAGCCTGCTTATTCTCGCCAAAGCCTGAATATGCGGCCCGGTTTGGTTCGCCGGTGAAACCAGCAGAATTAGAATTGTTACCGGTTTGCCGTCGATACTTTGAAATTCTATCGGCTCTTGTGTAATCCCGATTGCCATTACAAGCTCTTTAACGGCATTACATTTTCCGTGGGGAATGGCTATTCCTGCACCGGTTCCCGTACTTTGTGTTCGTTCGCGTGTCAGGACTGCATCCAGAGCTTCATCTCTGTCTAACAGTAATCCCTGGGCATCGAGCAGGTCCACAAGTTCGGTTATTACAGCCTCCTTATCTTTGCTGACGACCGGAACTTTTACGCAGTTGGGCTGCAATATTTGTGTAAGAATCATTTTATATTTATCCCATAATATATGACTTATACCTGTTTACATATAAGCTTTTTATTATACTTTATTTTTTACATTTACCCATCTATTTTCCGAAAAAATATTTAATTTTTTATCTATATCTCGGATTTTCGGCCTCTGAGCGGTTCTTTTTTTTATTCTTTACATAATCTGAATATTAGAATAGTATCTTGTTTTTTCGAATTTATAAATTGAAGAATTAACGGTAATATTGATGGAAAAGATAGAGCTTTACGATACTACTCTTCGTGACGGTATGCAGGCCGAGGGCGTAAGTTTTTCACTCGAAGACAAAATAGCGATTGCCCAGTGTCTTGACAAGCTGGGCATCGATTATATCGAGGGCGGTTTCGCCGGTTCCAATCCCAAGGAGATGCAGTTTTTCTCCGAGATTGCAAAGCAGAACTTAAACAATGCCAAAATCGTTGCATTCGGTAATACACGCAGAGCTGGTTTGTCGGCCTCCGACGATCTCTCACTTAAATCCATCCTTGCCTGCAAGACACAGGCCGCCACACTGGTTGGTAAGACGTGGGATATGCATGTAACAGATGTCCTGGGGTGTTCGCTTGATGAGAACTTAAAAATATGTGCCGAATCTGTTGAGTATCTCAAAAAAAACGGACTTAGGATATTCTTCGATGCAGAGCATTTCTTCGACGGTTACAAGGAAAATCCCGAATATTCTATGAAAGTCCTGGCCTCCGCTGCAGAGGCCGGCGCGGATGTCCTCGTGCTTTGCGAGACAAACGGCGGCTGTTTGCCTAACGAAGTTTATGATATCGCCGGTGCCGTCTGTAAGCAATTCAGTACGATTACTATCGGCATTCATACCCATAATGATACCGACTGTGCGACAGCCAATACTCTTGCCGCCGTGCGCGCCGGGGCGCGACATGTCCAGGGTACAATTAATGGTCTCGGCGAACGTTGCGGCAACGCAAATTTATGCACACTCATTCCTAATCTTGCATTCAAACTTGGTTTCGAAGTTCTAAATCCCGAACAGATCTCAAATCTGACCGAGGTTTCCCGCTATATTTTCGAGATAGGCAATCTGACGCCGATTATGAATATGCCCTACGTGGGTGAAAGTGCTTTTGCCCATAAGGGGGGATTACATGTAAACGCTCTGAGGAAAAGCAAACGGACTTATGAGCATATCGCACCGGAGCTTGTCGGGAACGAAAGGCGTTTCCTTATTTCTGAATTGAGCGGCAGATCTACCGTCCTGGACAAGCTCGAAAAAACACAGATTGCCGAAGATAAGGAATTGGCCGGAAAAATACTGAATCGTGTTCAGGAGATGGAGAACCAGGGTTATCAGTTCGAAGCCGCAGACGCGAGTTTCGACTTGTTAATAAAAAAGATAATCGGTTCATACAAACCGTTTTTCGATTTGATTAAATATCATATAAACGTGGAAAAACGTGCAACCGGCCAGATTGTCACCGAGGCGACCGTCAAGCTCAAAGTGGGGGACCAGATTGAGCACGTTGTCGGTGAAGGTGACGGCCCGGTTAATGCGATGGATGCCGCTTTACGGAAATCACTGGATAACTTCTATCCGTCTCTCAAGGATGTCCACCTGATTGATTATAAAGTTCGTGTCGTCAATGCCGGTGCCGGAACGGCGGCACGCGTCCGGGTAATAATCGAATCAAGGGATAAAAATTCCATCTGGGGAACGGTCGGTGTTTCCGAGAACATAATTGAAGCCTCCTGGCAGGCCCTGGTCGATTCCGTCGAGTACAAACTGCAAAAAGACAGTCAGTAATCCTCTGTAGAATCGTCCTGTTTGTTCGGATTTCGGTATTGTGGGATTGTTCCGGTTTTCAATTAGTCTCTGCCGATTCTGCGCCGAAATTTCCTTGCTAATTATAAATTGAATCGTTTTTCAAACGAATTAATAAATCCGGGTTTTTGTCTGATTTCTCCTTGATATAGTCCTAAAATATTTACTGTTTTAGTAAAATAAATTGCTTCCCAATCGTAACTCATTATTAAAAAGCTATTTACATCATATCATAAAAATCTCAAATCTTATTAACTATATTGCACATTTTATCTATTTTAACTCATGAATTTTATTACAGTCCTCCGATAGGTATATAACCCGTTGGTTAAAATTGCCCATTTTAACACATTGGGCAAAAATTAAGGCCGTTCAAATTTACATGATGATAAGAGGCCTGAAGCTAAATTGATGTTTGGAGATTGCATTATGGTAGAAAAAGATGTTTTAGCACGCTATCTGGAACCTTTGTTACGAGGGGATAGAAAAGCATGTCGTTCGGTAATTGAGGAAGCTTTACAGAAAGGAATTCCCGCAAATTCTGTGTACATACATATGATCTGGCCGATTATGATTGAAATAGAAAAGCTGTTGCGGGAAGAAAAGATCACACCCGTACAGGAACACCTGGCAACGCGAGTTAATCGTACCATTGTGGACCAGCTACAAAATAAACTGCCGCGAAGACCCTGCAGGAGCAAAAGGATTGTTGTATGCTGTGCGCCGGACGAATTACAGGAGCTTGGCGCCCAGATTATGACGGATTTATTCGAAAGCGACGGCTGGGAAGTACGATTCCTTGGTGGCGGTTTGACCAATGACGATATCCTTGCCTATATAAATGAAAATTCTCCGGATATCCTTTTAATCTATGGCACTGTGCCCAAACAGGCGCCCGATGTAAGGCGATTGATCGATACAATCAAATCTGTTAATGCCTGGCCGGATATGCGCATAATGGTCTCCGGCGGACTTTTCAATCGAGCCGAAGGTCTGTGGCAGGAAATGGAAGCGGATTTGTATGCAGCTACCGCGGTTGAGGCCCTTAGTGTCGCAATGGAAGATAAGCCGAAACAACAAAATGAACAAAGGACAATAAACAGGAGAAAGAGAAGACACCGGCTTATGGAAGAAGAATTAACTGTGCAGGTTTAATTATCTCCGGCAGCATCCAGGGCTATTTGTTTTTCAAATAGCCCTCCGGGGGATTAGGAACTTATAAAAAATACAAGACAGCTTAATTACAAATAAAATTCCTCTGCAATTGGAAGCTACCAATCCTCTTATTCTTTTCTATCCCAGGCCTAATCGACTATAAGGGCTATCTTACTAATAGTCGTTTTTTTTAAAGCTTAGTTTATTCGGCCATATGAATCTTGCCCGGGTAGTGCTTATCCAGCCATAAGAGGTCCTCATTGGGCGGATTGAACTGCACATTTTTGCCGAACCCCATTGAAGCGGCCTGTTCCCGGCTCGCAAAGTAGATGATGGTTCGATCGTCTTGCCATTTAGTCCTCTCGGAGTGGCCGTCCATAAAACCGAACGTGGCGGCATTATTGTGGAAAATCCCGAGCGGATCCCAGAGCGAGTTGGAATTTGGATTGAATGACCAGCCGTCGACATTGTGGTTGACGCCGCCGGCATCGTATATCTCTTCTACAAAAAGCAGTTTATCTGCCGGTTGCTTGAAATTAGATAGTCTCTTCGGGTCTACAGGTCTGGTCGCATAAAGATAATCCGGCATAGAATAACTGCGATATACCAGATGCTGAAGACTGCGGCCCAGACTGGTGCCTTGTCGTATTCGGTTGTCACCCGGGCAATGATAAGCAGCCGTGTTCTTGATATAAGGAAAAAGAACGCCTTCTCTTAATCCGTTTAATCGCTCTTCCAGTGTGACATCTCCGGAGGGCTTCTGGATATATTTGCCGCTTGACTCATAATTCAGAGGCGGCATAACCCAGGGGGGGACACCATTTTCGGGCGCGTACCTTGCCATTCCACCACACATCTTATCATTACTCTCATTGGCATACATTATATAGGCCAGCCCCATAGTTCTCTGATTGTTCATACACGCTGCTCCTCGGGCTATCTCCTTGACCTTGTTTAAAGAGGGCATGAGAATTCCCATAAGCAGGGCAATAATCGCAATTACAACCAGAAGCTCTATTAGTGTAAAACCTTTATGTCTGTTCATACTACTCCCCTTAATATACGAAACTTCCTGTTTACACATTTAAAAACCGAACTTTCTACCGGAAAACTCAAGTTTATTGTATAATAATCCACGTGAAAATTCAAGATTTATTTCTTTATGGCCGGCATTTCCTAAAATGTACTAAAAAACCGAATTTGTTTTATTTCTGCGAGTCCTTTACAGACCTCGGCTCTGATTTTGACCAGTTTATACTGTATTTTCTGTAGTTATCAATCTTTTACCAATTTGCAGGAAGCAAACGCCGCTATAGGTTCCCAGGAGCAGGTGTGAAATTTAATATTATTTCATGTTAGAATATGTTTCTCTCGGTCAACAGAACCATTTATAATTACGGTAGTTACGTTTTTTTTACCATTTGAAGGCAAATACATGCGATTTTCAGGTACCAAGCCGGTTTAGGGTAAAATTTTTTATAAAAAAATAGAAAAAACTCTTCAAAAAAAGTAATCTAAAAGAGGTTTTTTACAACCTGTGCTTAAATAAGGGGATTTATTACCTATAAATATCGTATTTATAGGTTGTTATAAAAAAATATTTGTAGATATAATCGCAAAAAAAACGTTATATTTCGTGATAATGATGGCACTTAATATTAGTCTGAAAACGTGTGACAACAATAGGGGCCCTTTATGGATCTGCAGTTGCATCAGATCGAATTAGTCCGGGGGGCTCAAAGAGGCGATAAAGAATGCCTCAACCAGTTAGCCCAGCAGGCGCGTGAGCGCTTGAGAACGTATGTCTTCCGTATGACTCAACAGGAAGACTTAACACAGGAAATTGTACAGGAGAGCTTGTTAGAAATGTTTAAGGTAATAGGCAAGCTAAGAAAAGCCGACCGTTTCTGGCCCTGGCTTTACGGTATAGCCACTAATAAGCTGCGACGTTATTACAGAACCGAATCGACGCATCGCAGAGTGGCCGCTTCCAGCGTCCAAAATAAACGCACGCCTGGGAACCGTCAAAACGGGTTTGAGAATCTGGTCGGCGAAGAGTTGAAACAGATTGTTTCAGGGGCGATGAAAAAATTGAAGACGCGGCATAAAGCTATTCTGATTATGAGATGCTACGATGATATGCCTTATTCCGAAATTGCCGAGTCTATGGGCTGTAGCGAGTTTAGCACGCGGATGTTGTTTATGCGCGCTAAAAGGGCTTTGCAGAAGGAACTTTCGCGTAATGGTTTTGGCAAAGGCTCTCTGTTGGCCGCTCTGGCGCTCTTCGGAAAGATAACGGCCCCGAGCGAAGCTGCCGCCGCACATGTTTCGGTTACTGCCGCTACTGTGAATACAGGTCTGTTGGTCACCGCTGTCGGCCTGGCGACTACGAAAACTGCATTAGTATTGACAACCGCCGGTGCTTTAACCGTAGGAACCGTAGCCGTGAAAACAATCTCACCGAAGCATGGTGTCGAAGGTCCGCATCCCCCCATGGCAATCACCAGCGGTATCGCGCTGGACAACAGTGAGAAACAGGAATATAGATATTATTTCCCGCTTGGACCGACAGAGCCAATGATGTTAAGGGCACAATCAGGTTCCGTGGGGGATAGTTCCTACTGGCAGGTATTACAAAACCATCGCGGGAATTATTATTTCCATGACAATAAAGTTTATATTAACAACTATAGAATGTATGCCAACGATTTGAGTGTTATCAAGATACCCACGGATGATGCTAAGTTAACTGATTTTATCTGCAGCGTCGAGGGCAATGCGAGCACAATGGCTCCTGTATCCGCAAGGGGTAAAGGACTGCTTGTTATAGCCGCCCGTGACGAATCGACAAACGGCAATCAGCCGTGGGGTATCCGTCATTACAATGTATTGGATGAGGATTATTTCCAGGCCGACTGGCCGGTAACAGCCAAAGTTATTGACAAACGTGACCAAATGCACGAGCGGGGCTGGACTTATTTCAGGGTTTCCGGGCAGATTAACGGCCGAAACGTAACCGGCTCGGGCAGAATTCCGTTTGTGTACTTGGCCAGTTTAACAAACAGTCCATGGCTGAAGTTACAGGTGGGACAGTTAACGGTAGTCGATACATATGACAGTGCTTATACATATCGTTCGCCGCAGGCCCCTCTGGGGATATACAAAGGAGGCAGTTTCTTCAAGGGATTACCCAGACCCTGGTTGGGACTGCATACGATTGATACGATTCGCCGTGATGCCGCCGAGCAGAAGATCGCTTTTGATACGAAACATACGCCGGGCAGCCAATATGCGACTGTGGAGATAATTCGGGGCGATATAACAATCACTTACAATATTGATCTGGAGAAAGATATAGTTGACGAAATAACCTTCTCCAGCGACCAGGGTAATATAGGAAATCTTAAATTCGAGTATTTGGAATCTATTGAAGATACTGGTAATGAGTTCGTAACTCCGTCAAGACCGAGACAGCAAACAATTGCAAGAAACAGTTCGTCTGTCTTGTGGCTTGTACAACTGTTGGAGGATTCGCTCCAGTAGTTCGGAAATTGTTCACACGGATTATTCCTTTAGGTATGGAGGATGGCGTTAATGAACAGTAGATAATCTTAGGATTTTGTTGTTCATTAGAAAATATTTTGGGATGGGTGGGCACTCACGAACCAGGAGCAACAAAGATGAAATCTCCGGGAACAAATTGGTTTTGGATTGCTGCCGTTATTATTGCATGTGCTGTAGTATGCCTGATGCCCAGACCAGTCGAGGCCGAGTGGTCTTTCGATTACCAGTACTATGATAATTTCAGTACTCAACAGGCCGAGGAGCAGGACAGCTATGCTCATTCGATTTTCTGGCCTCAGGGGGCATATCCTCCGTCGGGGGAATCATATCTGTATTATTTTAACACCAAAGGGTTGAAGGAATTAGGCTTCGGAGATTATAATGATGACCCGGCCTTCCTGGCATATTGTTTCCCGGTCGATTCTGATAATCTTATGGGCGCTATTCATGGGGAATTGTGGATTGATCTTCGATTTGCCTACAGGTCTGACATAGCATCGTCGGGTTATTTGCAGTATCAGCTCTCATCCGACGGTGTCAACTGGTCCGGTCCGATGCAGCTTGAAGCCGGTAGAAGAAGCATCCCTATCGAATCGATCAGGGGCAAATGCTATATAAGATTTTGGGGAACTAATGTCTTAATCGATAATTTGAATGTGCATCTCAAGTCGTACCCTGCCGATATTAAGGTCCCGCAGGATTATAGCACCATCCAGGATGCAATTAACGCTTCGAACTACGGTGAAATTATCGAAGTTGCTCCGGGGACATACAGCGGTCCGGGTAACTGGGATATTGATTTTAAGGCCAGGGCGGTCACCGTCCGCTCCGAGGCCGGACCTCAATACACGACTATTGAGTGCTCCGAAGGGCATAGAGGCTTTCATTTCTTCCGTGGAGAAGGGCCGAACTCTATTTTACGCGGTTTTACAATAAAAGGTGCCGTCATACCGGGTTCGGATATTCCTTCGGATTCCGAGAGCTGGAGCTCGAATACCACGCATCCGATCGGCGGCGGAATTTACTGCGAGTTCAGCAGTCCGACTATTATCGACTGTGTTATTAAAGATTGTTCGACAGAGCTGGGCGGGGGGGTCGGCTCTGTTGGTGGATCGCCGGTAATTATTGATTGTCTGATCGAGCAGTGCCGTGCAGGAGGCTGGGACTCGGTCGGATCCGGCGGATACGGAGCCGGTATCGGTTTGATCAGAGGCTCCAACGCCACCATTATAAACACGAAAGTTACTCAAAACGTAGGTTATAAAAATTCTCGCGGTGCGGGAATATATTCCCGGCAAAGTTCTGCAAGCCTGACTAATTGTGATATTTCGAATAATTATGCGCAGAACAACGTCAAAGGCGGGGGCATTTACGCTGAGGGCTCTTCGACGAACCTTGAACTGGAGCGATGCACAATTTCACACAACACCGCCGAAGCGGGCGGAGGTGTCTTTGTCGATTCCAGTGACGTAAGTTTGACAAACTGCACGATTGCCAACAACAATGTATCGACTGCCTCGGCGGGAGGCGGCGTTCAATCGCAGAACGGCGATGTCGATGTAAGTAACAGCATTATCTGGCATAATGACGAATCGGCTATAATGCGAGATTCGGCATCGAGCGTATCCGTCCGATATTCGAATATCGAGGGAGGTTTTTCCGGATGGGATAATATCAATGAAGATCCCCTGTTCGCATCGGCTTCTTCGGGTGACTATCACCTTAAGTCGGTTTTGGGTCGCTATAACCCGGCACGGGACGACTGGGAGACGGATTATTACCAGAGTCCCTGTATCGACACCGGTGACCCCCAGGACCCCGTAGGTTCCGAGCCGTTCCCGAATAACAAGCGGATAAATATGGGGGCATACGGCGGAACAAGCCAGGCAAGTAAAAGCACCGGCCCCCTTATCTTCCACGTCGACGGCTCCAGCGGCAGCGATTCCAATTCGGGCCTGAGCAGGGACGATGCGTTTAGAACGATTCAGAAAGCCGTTAACGGCCAGGACGGGGCTATCAACGGCGATATTGTAATGGTCTGGCCCGGTCTTTACAGGGAGGAAGTGACATTTGAGAGCAAGGGGATAACTCTCCAGAGCGCAGGAGATGCCGCCGTGATAGAAGCCCCGGGAAGCGGAATCGCTTTTTCTTTCTACGGCGCAGAAAGCTCGAACAGCATTCTGCGTAATTTTGTCATTACCAATTGCGGCGAAGCGGCTGTCCTTTGTTACAATGCATCACCTGAGCTGCTGAATTTGACCATCGCTAATAATCAGTTCGGGATTACCGTCTATGAAGATGCCAAGCCGATGATTAAAAACTGCATTCTCTGGGACAACACTCTCGGCGATTTGTCAATCGACCGGTATCAGCCTATCGATATTATCAGGTATAGCTGTATCCAGCAGGAGCTTGACTCTTTTACTATGTCATCTAATAGTAATATTGGAGATGATCCCCTGTTCGCCGATCCCGGAAGCGGTGACTATCATTTGCAGTCACGATATGGCAGATATATTTCCGACATGGATAATTGGGTGACAGATTCACAGTCGAGTCCCTGCATAAATACGGGTGACCCAAGCATGCACCGCGGCCGCGAGTCTGACGGCGGCAGGATCAATATGGGTGCATACGGCGGAACTCCATACGCCAGCTTGAGCAGCTCACCGATATGGGCGGAAGTAAATGACTCCGAACAGCAGGCTGTTTCTTTATCGACAGTGGAAGCTCTCGGACAATAAATTAATATGAAAAAACAAATGGAATTGTTACACCGGCCGAAATTTAAGAAAAAAGCCGATATTCGGACAGCTAATATTATTATAAATTTATTGATATAAGTATTAGTTCTCTTAACTTCTGAATAATAAAGGTTTTATACCTGTCAGATGCGTGACGACCTAAAAAATTGCTAAAATCTTCAAATCCGCACAAATCTGATAACAAGCCTTAATCGTATATAAAACCGAAAGTTTTGTTTTTTTGGGCTACTCAGTCCAATAATAAAGTTTTTTTCGGGTTGACATGGATTTTAAGGCTGTGTATAATAAGGAAAATTTATTTCGGGCGCCGGCGATGCGCAAAAGGTGCCGTCTCGGCTCGTTAGGAGGATGTAAAATCTGCGTCCGGTGTAAACAACACATGCAGGTAGGTGACGGATATAAGAGGGGGTTTACCCTCATCGAACTCCTTGTAGTCATTTCCATAATATCCTTACTTATGGCTATCGGCATACCGGCATTGAGCGGGGCGAAGCGGCAGGCAAATTCCGTCGTAAGCATGAGCAACCAGAGGCAGGTCACCTCCGGCATGAATCTCTTCGCCGCCGACAATCACGACAGGTACCCCGAGTCCGTCGCTACGATCGGGTTCGACGATAACTGGAACTGGTCGGATCCCACCCGGCTGACCGGCAACCGACGCCGCAGCCCGCAACTGTACCGGGCCATGAGCCAGTACCTCAAACAATATATCCCCGATGCTAAAGTCATGTATTGCCCCAGCGCCCCGCGCCAGTATGCGTACCTGCAGAAATCCTGGGACGCCGGCGACGACTGGGACAATCCTGACACCGCATTCCCCGCCGATCCCGTCGGCGGCACATATTGTTTCTACTGGAACTATCGCGGCTACCTCGGCGAAGGAAAAATATTCCGCGGACCTTCAGGACCGGCAAGCTCCGGCAGATACAGCAAGTTAATAGTCAGTGACTATTTCGGATACGACCATTGGCGAAGTCCGGACGCGTTCGGCAGTTGTGAAAAATTCGCAAGGGCGGATATTACTCCCGAGACGTACCTGCTTTCTTCCTACTGGTCCAAAAAAGGTACTCCCGGGAATGTCCCCGAAATCACTCTTCATGCCGGATATACCGACGGCCATGTCGAAACGTATTCGTCCACCGAAGTTGTGCCGATGCAGGTCTCTCTCACCGCCGACGGCAAAACTCCCTATCCCGAAGATGTCGGACCCGGATATTTCTTCCTGCCACAAAACGCACTGCGATAAGTCACCCGCTATGCGGATAAACCTGTAGGGTGCGAAATTTTCGCACCAGTTTTAATTCAACATTCGAAATTTAACATTTGATATTTTCCCCCATAGTTTTTCCATTTTGCCTTTTTACTTTTGATTTTCTACACCCTATACCCTATCCGCTACACGCTACACCCTATTCTATCCATGGCCACCATGGTCTATCGCTTGCGGCGTCAGGTTGAGCCTGTCTTGCGGGACCTGTCGATTTTTGCTTTACTAATCCTTGATGAGGTCGGCTTTTTATAATCGCCGCGTCCCGCTGCCGCCGCTCGCAGAAGGTCCTCTTCCAGTTGTTTTAACTTGGCGTCTTCTTCCTGCTCACGGGCTTCGGCTCTGGCGGGGCCGTAGTACTTATCGTATGCAAGCTTGGCTCCGCAAAGCAGTATTATCAGGCACAAGAAAATGAATATTCTTTTTATGGTCATATTGAATCCCTGTTCGGCGAAATAGCAAGTTTCCCGGCTTGCCGGGTTTCAGAAGTTTTGCGTTTTTACCCGTTCGACTCCGCTCCATTCGGCCCGAGCTCATGGCCGAGGGCAGGACATGCTTTTTCCTTTTAACTTTGTTTGCAGCTTCATCATGTCCGCTATATCTTTGTTATATCGGCTGATAGAGACATGCGATTTTCCTTATGTGGTTTTTAGCCTTAAATCCCCCATTTTCGCCGGATTTCATCCCGGCCAAATTACTCCCAAGTCCTATATTATTTACTCACGACACTGTCCTGAATTCTCACACTTTTATCCTCTACATTGCAAGGAGTCTTATCCATAGGTAGTGAAATTCTCGTACTGATTTAATATCGTAGTTAGCAAGGCATGACGCGACAAACTCAAATTCCTTTTAGCGGTTGCCCATATTTTTCATTAGTAGTCTAACTTTTTCTATCTAGAATTCCACTTTCGTTTCAATTCTATTAGCCTGCTATCTGATTTCAAACTCTCTTTGGCTTCGCTTATTTTTCGAAGAATGATTTCAATGCCAAATGGCCAAACGGCAACGTTATCAGGCAAAACTGCATGTAAGATAGACAACACCCGCTCGGGATATGAATCAATGATAATGCTGTCCTCCTGTTGAAGATCTAAAAGCATCAAGGAATCTTGGTCGATAGATGTCAGAAGTGGGATTACAATATCTGCAACCTCTGGGAAGTACTTAGCATCCGAGAGTATTAAGTTGGTTATCCGAGCAGACATTGTCGGAGTCCGAACAGATTTTTGGCGAGGCCAGACATCAGTGAAAAAATCTGGTAACATTGCCAACCATTTAGCATTTACATCAGTGTTATCATCCTGAGTCCAGTGTTCAAATTGCCAGAGGATGTGTGAGCGAAATTCATCGTCAGCATGTAGAAGGACATCTCGCAACTCGGTATTTGAAATATAACGTGTTCCATCTTCCTCCAGAATCCTTCCCCAACCACCAAGAATGATACCGGCAAGGATTTCGTAATACTCATGGTGCAAATTATCAGTATGATTCGCAAGGGATAACAACTTCGGTTTTATCCGTAGATATAGTTGTTTACTCGGAAATCTTGCGCCCCAAAAGAAGCCACTCCAAATTGCGTTCTGATCTATATCATCACCTGTTTCTAGAACATGTAGTATATTGGTTTCAGTCCAATCTTGATCTACCCAGTACAACCAATTCAATCGGTGCGCAAAGAATACCAACGCATGGCGGTGAAGATCATCTGGCAAAGATAACAGACTTTCCACATGACTAAGCCAATCATCAGGGAATGAGTTTTTCTTTTTTATGTCTTTAATTCTGGGATCATTGAACAAAGCTTGAGTAATTTTTCCAACAGGGGAATTAAGAGCCTCTGTTGCCCAATCAGGATCTTTGTTTCCTCTTACGATTGAGGAATTACCAGCGTTAGGTAGGCAACGAAGTGTTTCTACAAGCTTTGTCACTAATCTGTCGAATGACTGAGGGTAGCTGGACATCAAATTAGAGCTTGCATCTAATAACCAGTAAGAAACAGGACTTATTATTTTCTCCAAAGCTTCATCTGGATAACTTGAAATACGTTCAGCAATAAGCATCGAAAATCTTGGCTTATCGGTTTTTCGTCCTTTCGAGTTCAAGAAAGCACGCCAAGCCCATTCTGGATATTCATTATGCTTAGCTGCATTCGAAAGAGCTAAAAAAGCTCGAATTGGATGCTCATCTGATAAACCCGCATATGGATCATTCTCAATAAAAGCTTCGGTTCTTCCGCTCAACTCACGAGCTTTGGGGAGTATATTCTGAATAGACTCGTTAAGTAGTGCTGAGTGTTCCGTCTCAGTCCTTACTGCTCCACCGCGTGATTCCATCGACTCTGCAGCCTTTGCGGCAT
>Ga0272441_10001010_pt1 | contig 60790 bp, 58 predicted proteins | sample SSMProp6N_FD_193582 | JGI IMG/M metagenome (GOLD analysis project Ga0272441, IMG submission 193582) | Marine sediment archaeal communities from Little Sippewissett salt marsh, Falmouth, MA, United States - SSM-Prop-6N | ecosystem: Environmental > Aquatic > Marine > Wetlands > Sediment ...
TTCTAAGCATCGAAGATAAAAATATCTGAGATCTTGAGCCATGAGATAGAGCTAATTGAACTTTTTCTTTCAATACAGCGGGTGCCAGTTGTCCTGACCTAATTAACAATCCCATAACTTTTAAGATCTTATTTTTACCATAATGTTTTCCTATTTTTTCACATTCGACATTCATCAAATCCGTTAGCCCGCATACCTGGAAACAATCGCGTGCAGTTACCATTAAAGAGTAACCGCGATTGCCGAGTTCATCAATTATCGGCGTGAAAAAAGGCACATGTGGCGAGTTATCTAAATCAATCCATATTTTTTTCTCAAACATTCTATAAATTCCCCTCTATTTTTCGTTATTTGCAGTGTTCGGAATCGATGTCGAGGATCAGTGAGATAGATTTTTTAACTTGATTTATTATATCGCTCGACACTGCTCCAATCTTTTCTCCAAATCTTTCGTGTTCAATCGCCCTTATCTGATAGCAATCGACCATCGATCTTTTACTGATGCCGTTTAAAATATGCGGCTCAAGAGACACAAAAAAGGGATTTTCAGCAAGGTAGTCTCTCCAGTCGATGATGGGAAGAACGATGGCAAGCCGTAAATACGTATCATGACCACCATTCAGAACAAGAACGGGCTTGACCTCTTCAATGGTATCTTTCTCTGCGAAACTATGTTTTATAGTATAAATATGACCTTGATTCATCTGATTTCTTCATCAATAGCCCTGAAATGATTGTCAGGCTGGTTTTCCCCGATCATTTCCATTGCTCGATTTCTTTTCATAGCTCGCAATCGAATTCTGTCAACCCGAACTTTCTCTTGAATAGCTTTTCGCATATATTCACTCTGACTTTTATAATTCAATTTTTTGTGAATATTTTTTATGAAATAATAGTCTTCTCGATCAATCTGGATTTTTGTCTGAACTTTCACGATAAAATTATCTCCCTATGTATTGGGGACAAAAAATGGGGAAATGCCCGTCAGCAAAAAAATTTGCACGGTGTATCATCGCTCTGTAATAAGCGCTTTTACCGTATCCACAACATAGTGAATTTGTGCTTCGGTGAGTTCGGGATACATCGGAAGTGAAACGAATTCTTCCGCACACTTTTCTGCAACAGGGAAACTGCCTCTATGTAAACCGAGTTCGCGGTATGCGCTTTGAAGATGAACAGGAACAGGGTAGTGGATGCCGCAGGATATCCCTTCATCTGCAAGTTTCCGTATCATGTCGTCGCGGTTTTGAATACGAATTGCATAAATATGATATACATGTTTTGCATAGTCAGCCTCTCGTGGCACTACAACACCGTCGACGTTTGACAATAGCTCGGCATATAAGCGTGCGTTTTTTCTGCGGGCTTCATTCCACTCGTTGAGATAGGCCAGTTTTGTGCTGAGCACTGCCCCCTGAATCCCATCCATCCGGGCGTTCCACCCGACCATACCATGATAATACTTCTGCTCCTGACCATGGTCCCGGAACATTTTCATTGTGGTTGCCATGTCATCCTGGTTAGTCACAATTGCGCCGCCTTCGCCATATGCACCAAGATTTTTACCGGGATAGAAACTGAAGGCAGCAGCATCCCCAATCGAACCTGCACGCCTTCCTTTATATTCTGCTCCGTGTGCTTGGCACGCATCTTCTATTACGTAGAGGTTATATTTTCTGGCTATTTCAGCAACTAGATTCATATCAGCCATCTGACCGAAGAGGTGAACGGGAATAATTGCCTTAGTGTTTGGGGTGATGGCAGCCTCTAGTAAATCCGGGTTCATGTTGTAAGTCTGTTCATCGATATCAACAAACACCGGCTTCGCCCCGCAAAAGCTGATCGCTTCCGCCGTTGCGATGAAGGTACTCGGTACTGTAATAACCTCGTCTCCCTCGCCGATACCCAAGGCGAGAAGGGGAAGCCAGAGGGCTTCTGTTCCACTGCCCACCCCTATGGCGTGCTTGCCGTTACAGAATTCGGCGAATTCTTTCTCAAACTGTTCAACAAAAGGACCGCCTGCAAAGGCGGTTTTTTCAATCACGGCATGCAGGGCGGAATCGATCTCATCTTTGATGGTCAAATATTGGGCTTTTAGATCGAGAAAGGGAACCTTCATATACACTCCTTCTTACCTTTTGATTTTATTATATGCGCTACGCTCAGTGGCACGCATTTATCGGTTTTCGATTACTCTGTCAATTGCGTAAGAAAGTTAGGGGTGGTAGGAACGTTGGACGGTTTGTGCGTTTATCAAATTAGTAATCAGGGCGGAGATTTCATTCGTTTCCATGAGCCATTGTCTTCCCAATTTCTCATCGATAAGGCCTGTATTGGTAACGAGAATGATGTAGTTCTGCAATCTGTTGCACGAACTTCTCGCCCGGTATAACAACATGGGAGACTCACTACTGAATTTTTTTTCAAGGCATTCAGCAATGTTAGTCACTATGGATAGTCCTGATTGTAAAAGCTGATTCATGTAACCGTTAGTATCGCTCTCTTTCACCTTTTTGTAGATGCTTTCATTCAGATGAGCGGACATTTTTAGGACTTTAAGTTCTTCAAAAATCATCGATCGCTCAGTTATCCGTGATTGGTGTTATAATAAAACTGAAAGTTGTAATCCAGCGTTACAATACAAAATTACTATCTTTAGTTTGACTCGGCTATTATCCGTATGACTTCGGCGGGGTTGCCTGCAACGATTGTATCAGGGTCAACGTCTCTTACTACAACGCTGCCGGCGCCTATGATTGCATTTTCGCCGATTGTGACATTGCTCAAAATGGTGGCGCCTGACCCTACCGACGCCCCTTTTTTCACTAAAGTAGGTTCGACGTGCCAATCATCCTCGGTCTGGAGTGTGCCGTCGGGACTGGTTGCCCGTGGATAAGAATCATTGATAAAGATAACGCCGTGGCCCACGAAAACATTATCTTCAATAGTAACTCCCTCGCAGATGAATGTGTGGCTGGAAATTTTGCAGTTCCTTCCCACCGTGGAATTCTTTTGAATTTCGACAAATGCTCCGACCTTTGTGTTATCACCGATGGAACAACCGTAGAGATTGATAAACTTGGAAAGTCTTACGTTATCGCCCAGCGTTACATCATCGGCGATGCTGAGAAATTGACTCATAGGGAAATAATTTCTCCTTTCCGTTTGAGCGATTCGCTACACGCCTCTAGAATCTTCACCACCCGCATGCCTGCCATTCCGTCATTGAAGGGAACTGTTCCGTTTGTGACACAGTCGACAAAGTATTCCGCCTCATCCCTGAGGGCCTCTTTCTGGTCGACTTTCGGGATCCACACGTCCCCGGTTCGATAACTGACGAGGAGTTCATAGATACCTTCTCGCGTGGCAACCTCGACGCCTTTGTCATATACCTTGATCTTTTCATCAGACTCGAGATCATTCCAGACGAGCATCTTTTTGTCGCCCCCAATGAGAGTGTTGCGCACTTTCACCGGCGACATCCAGTTGACGTTGAAGTGGCCGATCATGCTGTTTTCGAAATAGACGGTCACGAATGCGATATTTTCCAAACCGTTGAAGTGGGCTGACCCCGTTGCGGCCACCGCGGTCGGTTTGTCTTTTACGATATAGTCCATAATGGAAAAGTCGTGGGGGGCGAGGTCCCAGATGACATTGACATCGTGCTGGAAAAGCCCCAGGTTGACCCGCGTGGAATCGAAATAAAAGAGATTGCCGAGAACATCATCGTCAACGAGTTTCTTGATCTTCCGGACCGCTCCGGTAAAGAGAAATGTGTGATCTACCATGATGGTCAGGTTCCTTCTCTCAGCCAGGTTCACGAGATCTTCGGCCTCAGCCGTATTTGAGGTAAATGGCTTTTCTACAAAGACGTGCTTGCCATTCTCAAGCGCCTTTTTCGCCAGCTCATAGTGTGTGAATACCGGCGTTGCAATAGCAATCGCATCAATATTTGGCGATCTTATCAGTGCATCGGCATCATTTGTCGTTTCCATAGAACCGTTATATAACCTGTCCACTCTTTTCAGCGCTTCAGGATTCTTATCGCAGGTCAAAGATACTGTTACCCCATTGGTGCTAGCGAAATTTCTCACAAGATTGGGACCCCAATAACCATATCCGATAACTCCTAATCGTATCATCGAGATGTCCTCCTATTCTCTAAGTTGTATTTGCAAATACATGCCCCGGATCACACTCAATTCCTGAAAACCTCTATTCATAATCTGTCGCTGAATTGTTCTGTGATAACTTTCTGAGTATACGTCATGTGCACCACGGCATCAAAAATTCATACTTTATATTTTCCCACCGTCCTTGTATATGCAATTTCTCATCGCGTCAATTCACCAGTCTGTTGAGCGCTCATTCGTCATTATGTCTATACAGTAACCTCGAATATACTCATTAGTATGCACCTTTGCACGAGATGACAGCCCATGGCGTTTTGATAAGTATTTTAAAATCCAGCCACAGTGACCATTCGCGGATATATTTAAGGTCCAATCGGACCATGTCGTCGAAATTTGTTGAGCTTCTTCCCTCGACCTGCCAGAGACCCGTGATACCTGGTTTTACTTCAATAACACGGCGCATGTGCCAGAGTTTGTAGCCATCGCACTCGTAAGGGATGGGGGGCCGTGGTCCGACGAGGGACATTTCCCCCTTCAGCACATTGATAAACTGCGGAAGTTCATCAAGACTCGTTTTGCGGAGGAATTTACCGATAAATGTCACACGCGGATCATCTTGGATTTTGTATACGCTATTCTGGTTGATCGGATCGTTTTTCTCGCCCTTTTTCCATTCATTATGAATTAAATTTCTGATGTATTCGCGATGAATCACGTCATCATTTTCGACTCGCATCGATCTGAATTTAAAGAAGGTAAACTTTTTCCCGAATTGGCCAAGACGTTCCTGCTTGAAAAACACCGGTCCCCTTGAGGTCAGTTTAATCATGATCGGAATCAACAAAAAGAAGGGTGCAAAGACCAATAACCCCACGATACTGCCGATGATATCGATAAATCGCTTCACATAGAGAGAAAATACCTTGTGAATTGCTTCCTCGACCATCTCCGGATAAAAGATAAGGTTGGGGACATAGGTTCTCTCGGCATCTCCTGATTTATCCGGGAACCACTGGAGTGAAATCTTCATTTCATTGAAGAACTGTGATTCGAGGACAAAAAAGAGACTGTTTCGCACCCGCTGCGATATTCGTTTGACGATAAATTCGCGATCGTGCTCACCGACTTCGGTTAAAATTATACCGATTACCGATTTATGCACATACCAGCCTTTGATATCCGTCTCGCGTGTGTGTTTGTTTAACTGTGATACAATCTTTTTAAATGTGGCGATGCCATTTCTATTATGGGCTATCTTACTGATATCCATCAGCAAAAGGAGAAATGGTCGACCGGACCGCTCGGAGCGTTTCCGCTCGATCCGAAGTACTTCGTGAAAGATACGCTCATCATAGAATCGATGTTCGAGATCGACCCATTCACTGAACTTTACAACGTTTTTTGTTGTTGTTGACATAGATGACCCTGCTTTTCTCCTTATTTTTTAATGAGGATGCCGTGTTCAAATGATTATGAAACGCTCTATACAGCTCCGCTCTCTCAGCTACATGACCGCCATTGTGAGACCGGCATACACCTGTAACACGCACTGCCTGTAAACCGGCATAGAATAACTACTGCTCCAGCAATGTACCATACGTGTAACGATGAGTTGCCCCCGGCGGAAACCGGAACCATACATCGGAGAAGGCAAGAAACGTCATTGAAACCTAAAATTATTACCGTTTTATGAAGATACGCAGATAGTTATGCTTGTTACACTACGTTACTGGCAATCCTTACCTTGGAATTTTTATTTTCCGACATTTACGATAAGGTACTGCTTCGTTCGGCCTGTTACAGGAAAACTTTTTCAACAGGACTCAACGCTTCCCTTACCTACTCCCCAATGTATTGAAAATACTCATTTAATCGTGGCTACATTGTTATAGTGTGAAGCACCTTGTTTACAAACACAACACTAATAAAGTATCAGTATTCTTACAGCATATAACGGACATCATTATGTCTGCATTACTGCCTTTTTCCGGTACGGCTATAGAAAGCAACAGCTTTTGAGCGCTATCGGTGCGGCATCGATCGGTGGCGATCTCACGTAAGAAAGGGTTGGCAAGGTCGTTATACAGCTCCGCTCCTTCGATTACATGATAACCGCAAAAAATAAATGCCTTCAATCTCTAACTATGGGTATTTTTTACCTATTGTCTTTCAGCAGATGACCCTGTCTGCCATTCTGAATTGCTTTATATATGATTTTGCAATGTGTGTACCATTCAGCCCGGGTATACCGTTGAAAATAAAATAATATAAATAAACAATCATAACATACAGTTAGCAACGATGCTTTTTTATTTTCACCTCGATACGGTGCTTCGGTTTGACGCTTCACGCGGCAAATACATGATATGTAGTTGTGCTTTTCCCCTTATGTTGACGATTATGCGCTATCTACATGTTGTGTAGTCTCGTACTCCTTCATTTTTTTGCCGTCCGCACCGTGCTGCTACATTATTTGTTACGGCAGATCACGGTTGAAAATATTTTGATGCTTCCCTTGAGTCCTGATGGCAAAACTCGCACACTTACCCGCAACATATTGTAATTATAGCAATTATAGTGCATCATTATTTGTTGGATACGTTATGCCGGATTCTGGATTCACGAATTTAGAGAGATTTAATACTTGCTGTGTGATGACGGATACGTGGAATTGAATGCTGGATATATTTAGGTAGGAAATGCGAAAAATTATTCATATGAACTTTCCGATTTATCAACCTGCTTGATTTCCTCTGGTCGGTCCTGTTCTGTGATTATGTCTTCCATTAAATTATCTGCCTGCTGCCCTCCCTTTATTTTTTGCTTTAAGTCAATAATTTCAAGCATTAAGTTTGCCTGACTTGTCATACTGTGTTTCAACATTCTCGTAAGCTCAAGGACAAGCTCGTCACGCTTGCTGCGAGCAGATACACCAATTTCGAGTTCCTGATTTATGTGCGCGAGTGTATTTTCTATCGTATTGATTTTTTCCTCGAGAATGGCTATTTTATGGTTAAATTGGCTATGAATTTCTTTCTTTTGCGGCGCTGACGCTTCTGTTTCTTCTTCGTCTCTGACAAGAAGACCGCCGATATTACCGAACTTCACCACCTCTTCAACGACATGGTGGTCGATCCTTCTTATTTCGTCAGCATAGCCATGAATAAGGGCAGCATCACATAGGATGTTGATCAGGCGCGGTATACCGCGCGAATATTTAAAGATAGCCTCAATGGCCCCCTTGTTAAAGACATCCATCTCTCTCGAACCCGCCACCCAGAGGCGATGTTGGATGTACTGATAGACTTCATCGGAGTCTAATCCATCAAGATGCCAATATACGGTGACACGCTGGATGAATTGCTCAAGCTGCTTTCGCTGAAGCTTGTGTTTTAATTCAGGTTGTCCTACCAATAATATCTGCAGTAAATGCGTCTTATCAGACTCCAGATTCGAGAGCATTCGTATTTCTTCAAGTGTTTTATCTGGCAAATTCTGCGATTCATCTACAATCAATGCGACACGTTTTTTTTCGGAGAATTGCGTGAGAAGATAATTATAAAATACATCGAGCATCTCAGCTTTATCCATACCATTGACGGACAGTTCGAATTCATGACAAATCATTTTAACAAATTGTTTTGGTTGGACAAGGGTATTGTTAATAACGGCGAATTCAATATCGGGTTGGAGTTTACGTAGCAGAAAATTGATCAACGTCGTTTTGCCAGAGCCAATTTCCCCCGTAATAACCACGAATCCTTTATTTTCAGTAATGGCATATTCAAGGTGAGTAAACGTCTCCTCATGCCCCCTGCTCATGAAGAGGTAATCAGGATCGGGGGTCAGATTAAACGGTTTTTCCTTGAAACCGAAAAAGGATTCATACATGTTTACACGTCTCTTGCTTGCACTATTTCGTTTTGTTAAATATCGTTCCTATAATGGGCCGTTCCTTTAACAGCTCAATGGCCTGTTTTATGTCATCTTTTTTCGTCTTTTCTGCCTCGACTACCATGAGAATGCCGTCGACATATCGGGAAAGCACAAGTGTATCGGCATTGGTGAGAAGCGGAGGGCTGTCAAAAATAATGAATCGATCGTCGTAGCGCTCCTTCATCTCCTTGATCAGCCACTGCATCCTCGGAGAACCGAGTAGTTCTGAGGAATTCGCTATTGCTTTTCCACCGGGAAGAACCACTAGTCTCGGAATTCCCGGGTTTATCATGAGATCCTGTATATCTGCTTTGCCACGCAAATAATCCGAAAGACCTCGTTTGACTTCTAGCCCCAGAAGGTTATGTATTGAAGGCTTTCGCAAATCTGCATCAACGAGGAGAACGGTGCCATCTATCTGTTGGGCAAGGGAAATCGACAGATTTATGGCTGTTATTGTCCTGCCCTCACCGGGATTCGGGCTCGCAATGAGCAAGGTATTGCCACCGGCCTCTTTTATATGTTCCAGAACCTGGGTTCGCAAAATTTTAAGCCGATCAGCAACCATATTATCAATACAGCTTGAGATGACCCTGTTTTCCTCCAGGCGTTGAAAATCGACATGCTGAATTCTCGTCTGCTGATAGACCGGATTAACCTTTTCAAAGCTCCGCATCTGGTTTTTCTCTGCAGTGTCATGTGTCACCGGAATGTGCAGTTGCACCTCCGCGATATAATTGTCATCTAGCCTTTGCCTTGCTGCTTTTGCCTTTTCAAGGGCTTTTCTCAGTTTACTCATATGTTTTCCTTAAAAACGTATCATAAACTTCTTCTGAATTTTTAGCCATAGAATATCCAGCGGCATATACAGAAAATGAAGTGCAATTATAAGCACACACATTCCTCCAACCGCTAATGATGCCATGAGTATTATATTTTTATGTTGTTGCTTTTTTTCTTCTCCTGTCGCCATCATGGGAATTGATGACAACACGGGAATATGGGAAATTGCATCGAGTTCATGAGCTGTCTTTATAGAATGGTCCATAATCTCTTGCACGTATGCCAGCCCTCCCCCAGCACAAATGGCAAGGAATAATCCCATCATCAAGACCTTTTTACGATTCGGCTTTTCTGGGTCTTCCGGTTTGTTCGCCGGCTCTATGATGGTAAATCTCTCCCCATGCTGAGTTTGTTCCATACCCCGTGCCACTGTCGCCTCCATGAGTTTGCTCATGATTTCATTGTATTTTTGCTTGGCATTATCGTAATCTGTCACCAGACTTTCGTATTCTTTTTCGACGAGCGGCCCTTTTTCGATCCGTGTCTGGTAATAATACATCTTTTTTTTCATGTTCCTTTTCTCATTAACGAGGTGCTTGATTTTCAGATTTATGGTGTCTCTCTGCGTTTTAAGATTGATATAAACAGGATTTGAAGAACTCTCACCTGTAAGCCTTGTTGATAGTGGATTGCCTTTTGCCTTATTTAGTTCGTCTGAGAGGTTTGCGACCTCCCTCTGCAGCTTTACCACATCAGGGTGCCCTGAGCCTAACCGGGATCGCAGGGCTGCAAGCTCATTCTTTAAATCATCCAGCCGCTTTTTTTCTCCTGCGAGCCCTCCTCCGACTCCCCCCGTCTGAGATTCCAGTTTCTTTATTTCTCTTTTCAGTTTTACAAGATCAGGATGTTTTTCTGACACACGTGATTGAAGACTGATGAGCTGTAATCGAAGAGATTTCAATCGTTCATACGGTCCTGCGTCAAATGCTCCCTCTCCCTCTACAGCAAGAACCCCTGATGTCTTGAGGCCGGCAAGTTGCCCGTCTAAATACACTTTTCTCTCTTCGAGAGAATTTATCTGTGATTCCGCCTGATCCAGGTCCCGCCGTAACTGTTCCAGCGCCTGTGCATTGACCTCACTGTATTCAGGCAATTCGCCAATATGGGCTTTTTTGAAATCGCTTATTTTTGTGGCATAGTCATCTATTTGTTCTTTTAGATTATTGAGTTCCTGCTGTAAAAATTCCGTTGTGCGGGTTGCCTGGGCTTCACGTCTTTTCACATTTTCCTCGAGATAGAGATCCGTGACAACTTTTGCAACCATCTGTACGATGGTTGGATCTCCCCCTTCATATGAAAGGGTGAACGCAACAGTCGTATCTCTTCCCCTTCTTCTGTCCGCACTAATTGTTTCAATATTTATATCCCTTCGCATTTTTTCAATGGCCGTTTCAGGTGCAAACTTTTTCCGCATTTCTGAGTACAGATTGAACTGGTTGATGATATTGAGAAGATTGGCACGACTTAAAATCTGCTGCGTAATTGCCTCGAGGCGCTGCTCAACATAACCGGTGACGGTTGTCCTCACATATTCCTGGGGAATTTGCTGAGACTCGATGAGAATCGTTGACCTTGAAACGTATATCGGCGGTAATATAAAAGCAATAACGGCAACAATAATAAAGACAGGGATGGAAGTCAGGAGGAAAATTACTATCCGTCGTCTAATCAAATTTATAATATCCTGCATGCTTTGCATTGATTGATCACCGCGAAAGTCTGATAGATGCATATCATAGGCACCATGACCCGAATTTTTTCATCGGGTCACTTCACCTACCCTCATTTTTCCTCATTCAACTTGCAGCAAACATAATTATCTTAGCAACAAAGGTGCCATGGTCCATCTGTGGACGACACAATCATTGATAATACAATATTTTCCTGAATTCTACCATTTCCAGGGGAAGTTAAAGTTCAGTGAGAGCCACACAGTATTGCGATCGACTTTCCGGTCATCTGTAAGTATTTTATTATACTCGTTCGCGTAACTGTATGCGAGTGACAATGTGTGGTTTTCCGTAATGAGATAACTCACGGATGGAGTCACTTCATAATATCGAGCATCCTCAGTTCGAGGTGCTTCATATGACTTTGTAAAGAAGAGAGAACCGGCAAGATTGATTCTGAATCTTGAGGTCAGCCTCTTATTCGCAAAAAGAGTAAAGCGATTTACTTCCACTGTTTCTCCCTCCGCAGTAAAACCCAGATCTCGCAGATAACTGAAGCCAACAGTCGCTGTCTGAAAGTTTTTTTCAAAACCCACCTCGGCGGTCCATCCCCAGTCATCATCGGTTGTGCCAAGCGTATCCTCTGTTTCCGTATAGCGCACACCAGCGCTGATATTCCCCTGGAATGTTTCTGAAAATGTGTGAGCAAGACCTAAGGTGAAACCATAGGTGTCAACATCTTCCTCATCAGAGTCGGTGTTTCTGTAATAGGGGCGTAAAGTCACAACATCCCGACCATCATTGTATGTACTGTTATAAGGCAGTGATACTGTGTGACTATCCGATTCGATTAAATCGACGAGTTCGTACTCGGTAGTTGTAAAGGAATAATCCAGCGCAAGATCTGAAACCTCGGTTAGCTGAAATGCCACTCCACCGCCGGCACCATAACGATCGCGGTCAGAACGCCGTTCAACGATACCGGTCTCCTGCAGTTCGCTGTCGAGAGTTATATCTGCGACATATGAACCCCGGGCATTGATTGATATACGCTCCGATGGTTTGAAACCCATATCCAGGCCATAATTCTGCCTTTCGTAGTCACGATTCGTGTTATCGTTGTGTCGCACGACATCAACCCCTGCATTCACACCGAGATTAAAGCGCTGGGTTGCATAATCCAGCGCAAGAGACGGGCTTATTGTCCCAATATAATCATCCAGCTTGTTTGTTCTGGAAAAATCGATGTTATCATTGTACGTCCCCTGCGCCCCAATTGATGGCGTAAGGGTGATATCAGCCGCATATGCCGGAACTGACATGAACACCAGAACTATCAAGACCAAACAGCAATTACAGGATTTCCTCTTCATATTCCAGCTCCTCCATATCAGGTTACAAGGATCTCGATTCAATGTGCAATATTACGGTACGACGACAACATCTCCCCTCTTTAACGCTATATTCTGTTCCAGACTCTTCCCCCTTTTTACATCATCATAATCAAAAGGCAGTTTCTTCGGTTTTCCCTCTTCCTGGCGCAGGATGATGATGTTGCCCGGTGAAGCGAAGGCATTTAGATCACCGGCCATGGCGAGCATTTGCATAACATTTGTTTCCATTGTGATGGGATAAAGGCCAGGTTTGTTTACTTTGCCGACAACATACGCCCTCATACTATTTGCATTTACCAGCATAACCGTGACAGTAGCATCCATGACATATTCTTTAATTTTTTTTGAGATTATCATTCTTAGCTGCGATACCGTCAATTTGGTAACGTCAAGGTCACCAATAAGTGGAAATGCAATGACACCATCAGGGGGAACAACAAGCCGGCGAGTCAGGCTCTCATCTTTCCAGACAGAGATTTCAATTTCATCGCCGGGACCGATCGTATATGTATTATTTTTGGCCAAGACTACCGTTGGGTTAATCGTAAATAATGATACGACGAGAAAGATGATGCATAATGTAAATCGTTTCATAGACGATTCTCCCCCCCTCAAAAGATTTCACTATGGTGCTAATTTTGTTAAATTGATCTGTGCCTTTGCGAAATCCGGAGATGTTAATGTCTTCCTCATAGCTTGCTTGAGGGTCGACATAATCAAACACCTTACACCAAGAACCACATACCCGACAACCATCACCATAACGGCCGATTGTGATACGGTGCGACACACCTATCCTTCGCTAAATACATGGAAAGTGGGCCGATTATTCCCCTTGCCCCCGACAATCCATCGTTTATAAGTTCGCATATGGAATAAAAGAAATACCATAATTACTTTGAAAAATAAAGTTGTAAAAGTATCAGCCGGAAGTAGTTATGGAACCAGTGCCCACGATTTCACAACCCGTCACATTTCATTGAAAACTCCTTAAAAAAGCTTCCGCTTCCTCTATTGATTTTTGCATATTCGCGATAAGGGTCTCTACCTCGTGTTCGATCTCGCCGGCCTCTTTCTTCAAGGCGCCGACGGCCTGGGCGTTGAGGTTGTGTTTCAGGTAGAGTACGTTGTCTTTAAAGTGGGCAAGGACGGGGTCCATTCGTGCCTCGGCCTTCTTCATGGCTGTATGGAAACGGGCATACTGTTGCTTCGATGCCCGGAGCGACTGCGAACTCTGAGGCTGCAGCTTTTTATTTTTGATCTCTTTTATCTCTTTTTGCCATTCGCTGAAGAGATCATCGGCGATTTCCTCCACAGTGGCAATGCGCACGCGGACGACATCGGCCCGCTCTTCGCTCGCTTCATATTCCGCCTTGAGTTTTTCGTATAAATCTTCAAGCTCGCCCCCCTCGAACCCGTAGAGTTCCCTCATGCGAGCCAGCGTGTCTTTGAACTGTTCTGAGGCGGCCTTTTGCTCTTTATTCGCCTTCTGAACATTGTCGCGTAGGAGATGCCGCTTTTCCTTCCCCAGCTTTTCCCAGACGGCATAGTACGTTTTCTGGCATCCGAACAACAAGACCACCACGGCAAACAGGACGGCAAGAATCACGGGCATTTATCGAATGTTCATCGGAATCCATCCTCGGGTAACCTTGTAAATCATAAGTATTTGATGACTACTGTTCTTGCGATGCGACCCCTATATTTTTCCTACTCACTGTTCTCGATATTGTCCGGTGTCGATCGTTTTTTCGATTGCGTTCACAATCAGGTTGCTCAGTTGTATCGCATCGTCAACGAACGCCAGGGCGTTGCTGTCTTTGATGTAGGTGCACAAGGTCTGCATGGCCTTTGTGTTTTTATCGATGTTTTTCCGCATCTCGTTGATTTTTTCATAGACCAGGGTGTAATATTCCTGGATGTGTTCTTCCTTGATATACTGGGCGGTTCGCAAAAGATCGGTGCTCAGGTGAAATATCATGATAATTTCGCGAAGCTCCGTGTTGATGGACTTTAAAAAGTACGCCTCCCCCAGATTGCGCTCGAGAGCCCGAGTTTCGATCTCCACAAGATTCTGAAATAAATAAACCAGTCTGTTCAGGGTGTTATCAGCTCCCATAGTCGTATGTTCCTTCTATGCTGTATCGTGCGGTTTTTCGAGGTATTCTACGCGAGACCGTATGGTGCACGCAAGAAGAAAAAACTCTACGCTACTGGTGTCATATCTCCAATAGTAAGTAGTCGTCGTCTCGTGTCTCCCGCGGCATGGGGAAGTCTTTGCCCGACTATCGATTATAACAGGGAATATCTATACCCTTTTCGGCATTACCCCTCTTGTGGTACAATAAGTGCCGGACACCACATGGTGCAAAGTATAGTCGCATGTCACGTGAATACTGACGACTGAGCATGAAACATACATGGGCGAAAAAAGGCAAAACGTAAGACCTGACCCCTTTTTGTATGAACGGGTAGAGGTGGAGTGCTACAGCGGGTATAAGGCAAACGAACGCCCTGTTGCCTTTACCTACCGGGGCGTTCGCTATGATATTGCCGCGATTGTCGATCGGTGGTACGAGGGGGGCATTGAACCGGGCCGCCCCCAGCTCGACTATTTCAAGGTGCGAAGCAGCGACGGGCAGGAGTTTTTTCTCAGGTACAGCGCACTTTTCGATGCCTGGTCCCTTGGAGTTACCTATTAATGAGTAACGGTTCGCGGCGCGAGGAGGCATGCATCGTAGAAACGGCCGGAGGATGTAATTCGCATAATCGTTTCGGACGTATGATGTATCACCACGAAATACCGCGGGTACAGCACTGTAATCGACGTGCCACTGTGAATGCCTGCGACTACACGTGACACCACTGTTCAAAAAAGTAAAACCTGACACCTTTTACTGAAGATGTGCCGCCAGGACTCCCACGGCACTGCCAAGAGTATTATTACACAGGTCGATCAGACTCGACGAACGGTCGAAAATAAAGGCCTGTGACGTTTCGATAGCGAAGCTGATGGAAAAACCGATGAACACGGCGATGAAAAAAAACCGCTTTGCCGAGGCGTCTTTCCGGAACATCTGCAGTGCAAGGAGAAAACCGAGGGGAATAAATCCCAGTATGTTAATGATGATATCCGTCAGATCTCGCGGAAAGCGCTTGAGTTCCGTAAACGAAAAGTTTAAAAATGCTCGCCGGTAAGGGGTAAAATCAGGAGGAATTCTCAGGTATGCCTGTGTTCCCATACTCTGTTCTTCACTATTCTGCCGGCCGTTTTTTTTGAAGGGGTAGTAGATCAGCGGAGATAATTCCGCAATACCCGCCGGCAGGCCTCTCACCGTATGTTCCGGCAAGGCCTTCGGGAAAATGGCAATGGTGCGGATCGTGCCTCTCCACGGGCTGCGGCCGCTGGCATCACTTCCGATCACCAGAGGATATGAACGCTCCCACTTTGAAAAGTTCATCACTCCCGTTCTCCTGTGCGCCGATTTTCTTCCATTGTGGTAGAGCGTCAAGGTGTTTCCGTCATAGACGAAGGCAAATCGAGATGGTTTTTCATCATAGAAGACATTTTTTTTACCGAAGTGAATGAGTACCGGGTTCTTTGCCTGCCTGATTCTCAAGACAATGCCGTTCTTCCACTGCCCTACCATGAAGTTGATGTGTTCATACTCGGATGCGTACGCAAAAATATTTCCAAACCCTTTGGAACCGGAAAACCGAGAAGACACATCCATAAAAATCGTGAATTCCCTTAAATTGTGGAGATTCTGAGGCAGAATCGTCGTGAAGACGGCTGACGGCGGCGCAATGATGAGGCCGGTCTTGTCATCCAAGGTGGCGCCGTTTTTCAGAAAAAAATTCATCGGCCAGAGTCCAACGAGAAACAGCATGGCAATATAGCCCCACAGAATCCAGCGTGATTGCAGCATCGGTTGTCCGAAAAGGTTCATTCTCGTCGCAGTCTCAATCGACCATCGTCAATATTCATAAAAATTATTCCCTGAGGTTTCAATAGCATTTTCACTCTTTGCTCCGCAATTGAAAAAGGGGGCAGGTCTTGCTTTTTGCCTCCCCTTTTGGTATCGTTCGCTCATTCTATAGAAATATAAAGGTGTGCCGAATGACCTGTCCGCTGAAACTAGAAATCGCAGAGGGTTGTATCACATCACCTCACGGGGCAATACAGGTCAGGATATCTTTTTCGATGCTCTGGATTATCGGGCATTTCTGCGGATTCTGTCGGATGTGGTGGAGTGTTATGGATGCCTCCTACATGCCTATTGTCTCATGACCAGTCATTATCATCTTCTCGTTGAAACACCCCAGCCTAATCCATCCTTGGGGATGCGCCAGCTCAACGGTGTCTACACGCAGCCCTGTAACAGGCGTTACGCACGATCGGGACATCTTTTTCAGGACCGCTATAAGGCCTTTCTTGCGGACAAAAAGAGTTATCTTCTCGAACTCAACCGCTATATCGCGTTGAATCCTTTCAGGACCAGACTGGTTTCCTGACCGGAACAGTGGCGATGGTCATCGTATCAGGCCACCGCGGGGTATGAGAAAAAACCGGATTTTCTCCACAGAGACTGGGTGTTGCGTTTATTCGCTCCGACATCGTCAGCAGCCGCACATCACTACCGATAATTTATTGCAGAGGAATCAGGCGGTGCGAACCCCTCGAGATCCGCACGAGAGGGAATAATCGTCGGGATTGAACGCTCTGTCGAAACGGTACGCGATGCGTTCGACACTCCCGAGGCACACGAAGTTGCCAGACGAGAGTGATACGCTCTTCATCCATCGCTGGAAAAAATATTTCGTGAAAAGGAACGAGATTCCGGGATCTACGGGGCCGTACACCGGTGGGGATACAAATTGCGAGAGGTGAACAAAATTGCAGCAAAAAAGGCAAAAAGCAAGACCTGACCCCTTTTGGAGTTTTCTGTCGAAACTTCCGCGGACCCTGCGCGGGCATGATGATGAAACGGCGAGCCCCTACGATCTCCACTTCGGCGATGCCCTCCTGAAAGAAAAGGTTATCACCGATGGCCAGCTCACGAGTGCCCTGGAACAACAGACGGCAATCCTGAAGAGGGAGGGGCGTCTGGTCCGCCTCGGGGAGATGATTGTCTCGCTGGGCTTTGCAACGGAAGAAGACATTGTTCGGGGAATCAACCGACACTATCGCATCTCGGCAAAATCCCTCTCCGATAATATCGAAGAGCTCATTACAAAGAGCCGCCTTACGTCGCGAGAGAAAATGTCGTTTTTCACCCTCCCGATCATGATCAAACTTACCGTTGCCGTCCTCTTTATCGTGGGCCTGACGATCCTCTCTCTCAGCTATTTCATGCTCGAGCGGCAAAAGGATCGCCTCTACCGGCAGACGATCCAAATGGGCAAGATGAGCCTGACCTATTTCACCAACAATGCAAAAATCCCCCTCATCAATGACGATATCCTCACGCTGAACAGCCTGATCAAGGAATCCGCGTCTGTCGAAGGGATCACGTATGCATTGATTATCGATACCGACGGCACCATCAAGGCCCACACCGACTTTACCAGGATCGGCACGCCTTACACTCCTCCGGATATGTCGACGGGAATATCAAAGGAGAGAGACCTTATCTACTTCCGCTACACGGACACGTCCGACAGCGAACTCCTGGATTTGTCGCGGCCTGTCACATTCAAGAACATACAGCTGGGAGAGGTGCACCTCGGCATATCCCTTGCCGTCATCGAAGATCAGATACGACAGGAGCGAAGCTTCATCATTATCCTGGGGTGTTTCATGGCAATCCTTGGTATCATCCTTGCGGCCGCCTTGGGGATTAACTTCTCTCGCCCCATCGCAAAGCTCGCCTCGGCCACACAGGAAATTGCCCAGGGAAATCTCGACCACATCGTCAGGCTGCCGAGGAAAGACGAGTTCGGAAACCTGGCGCTCGCATTCAACTACATGACCTACGAATTGAAGATGAAGTCGCGCCTCCAGGAAACCTTCGGTCGCTACGTAAGCCCCGCCATTCTGAAAATGATCATGGCCAATCCGGACAAGACCTGGCTGAAAGGAACGAGAAACGAGGCGTCCGTTCTCTTCACCGACATCCGGGGCTTTACGGCATACTCGGAAAAAACAGAACCAGAAAAAATCGTCGAGGACCTCAACGAGTATTTCGCCATCGCAACGAAACACATCCTGGCCCACGGCGGCTACGTCGACAAATTCATTGGTGATGCGGTTCTGGGGGTATTCGGCATCCCCATACCCCAGGAAAATCACGCGGAGATGGCGGTAAAGGCAGCCGTCGCAATGCAGCGGGAATTGCAAGAGACGGGGAAACATGGTAATGAACTCCTGTCGGTAATCGGCATTGCCGTCAATTCCGGCGTTGTTGTCTCGGGAAATCTCGGCTCTCAGGTACGGATGGAGTATTCCATCATCGGCGACAGCGTGAACGTTGCCTCCCGTCTCAACGAACTGGCCGGACCGGGTGAAGTGATTATCAGCCGAAGTGTCTTCGAGGCGACCAGGGATATCGTGACGGTGGAGGTTCTTCCCCCTCAAAAACTGAAGGGAAAAACGGGACATATCGATTGCTTCAACGTAGTGGATCTGGCGCCGAAGGATGGCAATGAAACAGGCGGTGACACATAATGCAGGCAGGTTGTCTCTCGCATACTTGTGCCTTCTCGCTGTGGTGTTCCTCCAGGCATGTGCCGTTCTTATGCCACGGGAACGTACCTTTCCGGGATTCGTCGCCGTCATCACCGACAGACACGACACCTTCACCTCTCTCGCCGCGGAATATCTGAACGATCCGTCGAAAGGATGGCTCATTTCGGAGTTTAATGACCTCGAAGCTCTCGCACCGGGGCAGGAACTGATCATCCCCCTCACCCCGCAACCCCGGGAACTCGTCACGCCGAAGGGATACCAGACCGTTCCCATCATCGCCTACCACAACTTCTCCCGGACGAGCAACGCCAGGATGACCGTTTCGGCGGTCGCCTTTGACGCCCAGATGAAGTACCTAAAAGACCATGGATTTCATGTCATTTCGCTGGAGACATTCTTTGCTTTCCTCAATAATACGAACCGGATTCCCCGAAAGTCCATCGTTATCACCATTGATGACGGCTGGCGTGGCACCTACGAGGTCGCGTATCCGATCCTGAAAAAATACGGCTACCCGGCGACCCTCTTCCTCTACACGGACCTCATTACGGGATCGCGAAAGACCCTCTCTTGGGCGCAGACCCGCGAGATGCAGGCAAACGGCATCGACATTCAAAATCACACGAAAAGCCATCGAAACCTTGCCGCGGCAAAGGCAGGGGAGTCGTTTGCGGAGTATTTCGCGGCCCTCGAAGATGAGCTAACACTGTCGGCACAGAAGATCAAAAAAAAACTGGGGGTTGAGGTCCGATACCTCGCCTATCCGTACGGAGAGACGACGCCTCTGGTGATCGCGCTGCTACAAAAGCTGGGATACCGGGGGGCATTCACGGTGACACGAGGGAGCAATTCCTTTTTCGTCGACCGCTATCGCATCGCCCGGTCCGTCATCTACGGCGATATGGACATGGCTGCATTTGCAGACAATTTAACGACACGAAGCAGGAGGGCACTCCAACAGTGACCACCCGTCGGCACATCATGATTCCGGGTTTGATTATTGCACTCATCTGCATCGCGGGCTGTGCGGGAATGCCGCGACCTGTTCTGCCCTCATTTATCGACCCTTTCAGCAACCTGCCGAAACGGCATGAAATACAGGCGAGAGAACATGAACGACGGGGGGAACTCCGCAGGGCGCTCCGAAGCTGGGAGATAGTCGCCCGCGCCAGGAAAGACCACAAAACTGCCGCCCGGAGGATTGCCGCTCTCCGCAAAGAGATCGCCGGGAGGTCACGGATGCATCTCAAAGCGGGTATTGCCTCCTACGCAAACGGAATGACGGAGAGGGCAAGGAGGGAATTCCTGCTGTGCCTCAGCTACGATCCGGAAAACGCAACAGCCCTCAACTACCTGCACAACAAAATGCAGGAGGCGGTGGTTACCGAGTATGTTACGAAAAGGGGCGACACGCTGCAGAGCATCGCCCGGCACCACTATAACGACCTCCGTGGGGAGGTTTTGGTTGTCTCCTTCAACGATCTCACCCCCCAGGCAGACGTGAAGCCGGGCACAGTGCTCTTGATTCCGGCCGGCACCGCACTTCCCTTCATGGCTCCGAAAGCCGAACCCGGCAGTACCGCAGAAGCCGCCGTCGATCTCGACGAACTCCTGGGAACCGCGGTTGCACTGTTCGAAAGAGGACAGTACGAACCGGCCATGTCAGTAACACAAGAGGTCCTTGCCCACGATATTACCCACAAGAAGGCACACCAGTTTCTCGATCTCCTTGAAGCGGAAGCGGAAAAACACTACCGGCAGGGCGTGAAATACTTCATCGAGGAAAAGATCGCCCAATCAATCAACGAGTGGAACATTGCACTAATTTTACACCCCGATCACGAAAACGCCCGCACCAACATCGACATGGCTCGTAAGCTCCTCAAGAAGCTCGAGGAACGGGGTCACATCGTAAATAGTAAGTAGCGACACTCACAGTAACGTGCTATAATACATGACTAATTTAAAGAACGTGATTTTTCAGCGAGAACACTCATTATATCACGCCCCCTCGAGACAGAACATCCCGGTGCGTTTCATCGTACCATGCATTGAGATAATGCCAAGAAATCCCTTCTTAGGGATGATGGCAACTAACAGACCTGGGACCGTACATCGGCAGGATTTCGAGAGCCATAGTAACACTGCAATGCACAAAAACCGCGAAAGAAATGGCAGAAGACACGCACGGTAAACATAAAATAAAAGTACGAAGAGAACGCAATTTTACTTTTTACGAGGGGTGCTCTCATGTTTCCCCACAAGACAAAAATCGTCTGCACCATCGGACCCGCCTCACGGTCGGAAGAAATCCTGCGTGAGATGATGCGAAACGGCATGAATGTGGTGCGGATCAATTTTTCCCATGGCACATTTGAGGAACATCAACAGGATGTGGCGCTCATTCGATCGGCGGCATCAAAAATGCGACGAACCGTTTCAATTCTCGCCGACCTCCCCGGTCCTAAAATCCGCATTGGACACCTGGAAACGGAACCGATGGAGCTCGAAAAAGGAGCGGCGGTTACCCTGACGACAGAAAACGTCCGTGGCACGCCGTCACTGATCCCCGTCGATTACACAAAGCTCCCCGATAGTGTCGCGCGGGGAAGCGTCATCTACCTGAATGACGGATTCATTGAACTCAGGGTGCTGGACATACGCAACGGCCGTGTCCATTGCGAGGTGACAAGCGGCGGCGAACTGCGCTCGAGAAAGGGGCTCAACCTGCCCGGGGCGAAGCTTTTCGTTGACGCCGTGACGGCGCGGGATTTAGAAATAATGGGGCATGCGCTGCGTGAGGGAATCGATACCTTCAGTATTTCCTTCGTCGAAACAAAGGATGATATCCTCAGAGCAAGGCAGTTCGCCAGGGAGCGGGAAAAATCGATCTATGTGTTCGCCAAAATCGAGCGGCGTGGCGCCGTCGACAACATCGATGACATACTCACGGCCGCCGACGGCATCATGATCGCCCGGGGAGACCTCGGGGTGGAAGTTCCCATAGAAGATGTCCCGGCTATCCAGAAAATGATCATCCACAAAGCAAACATCCACTGCCGCCCCGTCATCACGGCGACCCAGATGCTCGAGTCGATGGTCAACAGTACGCGGCCGACGCGGGCCGAGGTAACGGATGTGGCAAACGCGATAATGGACGGGACCGATGCGGTGATGCTCTCGGAAGAAACGGCAATAGGCCGTTACCCGGTTGGCACTGTCGCCATGATGTCGCGCATTGCCACCTCGTTCGAACGATATCGCAAAGAGCTTGCGTGGTCATCCACCCTTCAGGAAAAACTGAAAAACGATCTCCGAAACAGGGAGATCACCGTTGCAGACGCCATCTCTCTCAACGTCATCGAAGCCTCGCAGGCCCTCCATGTACCATTCATCCTGACACCCACCGCCGGCGGTATGACGTCCCGGCGGATATCTCGTCTGAAACCGGATAGCTGGATCCTCGCCTTTACCGGAAACGAAGACGTGTGCCGTTTTATCAATTTCTCATACGGCGTGTACCCCGTGGTGGCGGATACGGCGGAAGAGAACTGGTACGAAACGGCGATTGACGGTCTCAGGCGGTCGGGTCGGGTGAAGGAGGGGGATAGAATCATTCTCACGGAAGGAAAGTTCACGGGCAAGGCCGGGGGAACAGATGCGATGGGAATTATCACGCTTTGAAGTGGGATCCCTCGCGGCTGCAGCCTCCTGCGGGGTAAAGCCTCGCGTGTCTCGTGAATCGTCAATAGCGGTAGTGCTTGATCTTTTCTCCTTTCTCACCGATCTCGGTCATCGCCTCGACACCGATCCGGAGATGGGTTTCCGACCACTCTGCCGTAACCCGTTCATCCGATGACTCGGTTTTAACCCCTTCGGGAGTAATAGGAATATCCGAGACGAGCAGGAGTGCACCCCGGGCAATCTGATTGTGATGCCCAACGATAAAAATGGTGGCTGATTCCATGTCGATGGCAATACAGGTCAGGCCCTTCATGCGGTCGAGAAACCGGGTATCATGCTCCCACAATCGCCGGTTAGTCGTATAGACGACACCGGTTCGATACTCGTGGTGATGACGCACAATCTTCTCGGACACAAATTTGTGCAATTTAAATGACGGCAAGGCGGGAACTTCGGGAGGAAAATAGTCGTTACTCGTCCCCTCACCGCGGATGGCGGCGATCGGAAGGATAAATTGACCGATTTCTGCCGACTTATACAATCCCCCGCATTTTCCGAGAAAGAGCACCCCCTTGGGCTGACTGGCGCTGAGTAGATCCATCACCGTTGCGGCATTTGCCGACCCGATACCGAAATTGACGATCGACAGACCGTCGGCATTCGTTGCCGCCTGCATCGGTTTGCCTTCACCGTAAATGTCACAGCCAAATGTATCGGCAAACATGGCAACATAATAGTGAAAATTGGTCAGGAGTATATACTCACCGAACCTGGCGAGCGGCATCCCGGTGTAGCGCGGCAGCCAGTTTTTCGCTATCTCAAGCCGCTCGTTCATGGCAGACATCCTTCCGTACATGTTGTGGTATGATCTCTTATTGTGTCAAATGTACCATAAACATGGACATCGTAACCACACTTTTTGCGGCACCACAGCGCCATCCATTTAACAGCCGCTACAGCAGCTGAATGCATTCCCCCGCGTTTTTGCCTCTAGCTGCTCAATCGTTCTTCAAAGAATTTTACTTCAAAAAAATGATCGACCATCTCGCGGTTCAACAGCATGAATTCCTGACCGCAGTGCTTACACATGACAAATGGCCATTCAACCACGACCAGCTCATGGGTACCATTTTCGCTACAGACGGATGCAAAATCGAAGTAATCTTTTACCTCTTTAGTCATTTCACCGTTCCACTCATTCCTCGTTTTATCGATGGATCTGTTTCTGATGTGCCAACGAAATGTCACCGTTCCCGCTGCACAACAGACGTCGATCGTTCAATCTGTTTCAGACAAAACACATGTCAAAGAATCTTTTCCCCTGGTGTAGTGGAAAAAGTTTCCTTTGCATTCAAACTCAATCCAATCAAAGTCCTCATGAACAGCACGAATGACCATAGTTTCCACTACTTTCGTTTCATCAATCCCCGTCAATCGTGAAAATTGCTTCACTGCACATTCCTTGATTTCCTGCATTCGTTGTACGTATTGCACTTGTTCCGTCATGTGTGATGCGCCTGCCATATGTTTTTGTAACACAGTGCTTCTGTTTACAACATCTTCCCGGGGACACTACACGTCCCGACATCGTTTACCGCCCCTTTCTCTTCGGGACGGGCGGGTGCGCCCGTCGAAACAGAACGTCTTGCACCGCTCATGCTTTCTGCATTATCAATGCCAAGGGAACAGCAGAACAGAAACAATACCGCTTCCTTCAATAATAATGGGGCATTACAAACCTATTTCGAGAGGCAATCCTGCAGACACCGGCAGGGCAAAGAATAACCTACTACGCCATAATGGCATACCTGGCATGTCTCCATACATGTATTTACAAAGAAATACATAGCGTTACATTTATGATGTCAAAATAGCATAGCTGTCACAGTATGTCGCAGGGAGGTCTTTCACCGATGAGGCCTTCATTTGGGCAGGACAGCAGCAGAAAATATTCGGATGGCCATTCGTACGGGGAAGAAAAACGCATGTGAATCCTGGTGGGTACATTCTCCACGCTTGACATTTCCCCGGCGAAATATTACGTAATTCGTGAGAAATGAATGAAATTTCTGTCGATTTTATCAAGAGTGTAGACCTGACCCCCTCTATAAATGATATATTTACCCCTCAGGGAGGTCGTTCGAAGTGGAAGAACATGTCGTCCTGAGCCAGTGTGAGGAACTCGCCACTAGACTGGGCATTACGGTCCGGTACGAATCGATGAAGCGGGGGGACTTTGTCAATGTCGGGGGTCTCTGCCGCATAGAGGATGAACATTTCATTATCATCAATGCAAAAGCACCGACAAGAGATAAAATACACGTCCTCGCCCGAGCCCTGAAACGTTTCGACCTAAGCAGTGTGTATGTTCTCCCCGCGCTGAGAGAATTCATCGGAACTATCCCCGACTAGGGCACACGGCATGTTCCGCACTTACTGAATGATTTTCACTATGTGAGGAGCCTTTCGTTCAGGAGGCTTCGGTATCCGTTTCGGATAGCCCAGGATGATAGGGGCAATGATCCTTTCGTCGTCCGAAAGTCCGATATCCCCGTTTTTGACACGCGATCCGAGGGCGATCCAACACGTACCCAGACCCCGCGATGCCGCGGAAAACATGAAGTACGATGCCGCGAGGGTACAGTCGAGATCAAGGGATCGCACCTCCTTCGAACCGGCGATATACACGAGACAGGGGGCATTGTAAAAGACATTGAACGTTTCGTTCCGTAACAACGGCTCATAGCTTTTAAGCAATGCTGAGGGTTTCCTCTCTAGATCTACGAGAAGATGTGCCTTACTTTCATCGGAGAGCTTCTTTATCCACTCTCTGTTATTGACAATAATGAACTGCCAGGGCTGTCTGTCGCTGGCGCTGGGGGCCATACAACTGTCTGTAATAATGTCGTGTATCACGTCCAGCGGCACGTCCCTTTCCTCAAAATTCCTGACCGAACGGCGTGTTATCATGAGTTCTGCAAATTCCACCATGGACACCTCCTTATAAAATACTGGCAGTCACCGCCGATATATCTGCCACGGCATCACCTCTCGCCCCAGAGAATAATAGCATGCTCTTTCCACTCACGCAAATGAACCGGTCATACCCGGAAAACCGCCGTTGCGGTAGACAACCATACCCCGTTATTCGTCTCCCGAGATAACACAACCGGTAAGGAGCTGGACAGGTGAGGCAACGCGGTATTCTTCCGGTGACACTCGCGATCTCCCACGGCTTGGTCTTTGCCTCTCCAGCCTCTGCCAGTCCCACGGTGATGTGGCAGATCCGTCAGGACGAGAGAATCCACCGGGGAGTCAGGGACATACTCGCCTGAGAAGAAGGCACAACCGTATATGCCGACAGAAACGAGGCGAATCGGAACGACACGACGCAGAGGGGAAGACAACCAGCAGACCGTGCAGACGGAACGGATGCCATACAAACCAACATGAAAACACAAAAGAGTAAAGACAGTTACGACACCATCCGTAGTAAGGATTCGGAGGTACCCGTACTGGTTCACCGAACAGTCAACGGTAAAAGATGGGCCCGTGCGGAGCGAGTGGAAGGTTTTTACCTCGACGTATTTCGAATGATATCCCTCTAGACATTCTCACGAATAAATGCGGATGATCTCTCCCAGGAAATTTTCACGCAGTCCATTTCGTCTCCCGCACGACGCCGGTCACTTGATCGATTCCGGAGCTGACTTTTCAGTATCGCCCGCCCGGGTCATGGATTATAATCGAAAAAAGCGCCTGCGAGACCTGTTCAGATATGAAGAAGAGAGGGAACATGACATTGCCGGCGGGGTGGACTATGAGTCTGTCTTCGCGCAGGATTCCCGGCGTTTACCTTTTTGCTGTCGGACTGTTTTCCCGGCTCTCCTCCTGAGAGACTCGACACCTTCTATAATACTTTGGACAAGCTCATAGTCCTTTTTCTCCAACACCATTGAAGTAACCTTACATATTCGAACAGTTACACTCCCTCGGCAAACACCCCGTCGCCATGAGACGACTTCGTGCCACGGCAGTGCCTGTTCTTTTTAACGAGATTTTCACCAAAGGCTTTCTCCGCATTCACAAGACCCTCAATCATCAACCTTCTTTCTTCATCCAACATGTCACTACACCTCATCGTTTTATCTGCTGAACACCTTCGCCGAAAATGCGAATTAGCTGTCCATAGCGGTTTTCGAACTATATAGGGAAGTAACACGACTAACAATCGGGGCACGTCCGAATTTTTTCTCGGAGGGAAGGACCGCTGCCGTATCGGTGTTTGTCCGATATTCGACACACCCGTCACAGTTGCGGGTAGAAAAAACGGGGGGCACAAACGAATGGTATCTCATAGGTGGCTTGCATCTTTTCTTTGGAGCAAGGCACGGGGTGATCACGAGAGATAGGAAAACGTCCCCATGTAAACGGCGCGGGGAGGCATCGGTGTTGTTGCCCACATCCATGGAAACGCAGACCTCGATGCTCAGATTATTTCTATTGAACCGCCTGACGTCTATGTTCGAGGAAGTTAGGACCAGTCGGCGGCGGACACGACAAAAAACAGACCGATGACGGTATGCGCCGCAACGGAAACAAGAAAAGTACACGCCGAATCTTTAACACGAAAAAGGCAAAAAATATGCCGCCGAAGGTAGTGAACGGGTACAAAGAGATGGCACGGGTTGAAGGGCTTCACTCTGTTCACCATCCGAACGCGCTCAGGTGTTATTTCGTAAATAATTGACCGCATTTTTGAAGAGTAGGAGCCCTATCCCCTCCTCAGGAAGTCGTTCCCGCGTCCACCGCGGGTGATTGGTATAGTGAAGATATCCCTCCGGGTGTGGCATCAAGCCAAAAACCCTTCCCGTTTCATCACAGACTCCGGCAATAGCATCCTGCGAACCATTGGGATTTAACGGATAGTCCATCACCGGTGTGGTGTAGGTTGCATTGCTGTACTGAGCCACGATATGATTGTGCGTATGCAACCGCTGCAGCGCTGTATCATTTTCTGCCACAAATTTCCCCTCTCCGTGCCGCACGGGCAGGTATATCCCCCGGAGACCCCGGGTAAATACACAGGGTGACTGTTCGTTTATCTTCAGATATACCCAACGATCCTCAAATCGTCCGGAATCGTTGAAAGTCAATGTCATTGATTGTCTGGTATAATCATCATAGAATGCGGGGAGGAGTCCAAGTTTTACCATGAGTTGAAATCCGTTGCAGACACCGATAATCACCTTTCCGTCGGCAATAAACCGGAGCAGCTGTTCGTGCAGCCTCTCGCCTGAATTGTGCACCGTTGCATGGATAATTCTGTTCGCTCCTGCTTTTGCGCCCCCCAGATCATCGCCGTCGAGGAATCCGCCCGCCAGATTGAGAAGATGATACGCATCGAGGCGCTTTGCCCCGGAGAGCAGTTCACTGATGTGAACGATATCAACCTCGTCAAAACCTGCGAGGCGGCACGCATGCGCCGTTTCCATCTCACAGTTCGTTCCATATCCTGCTATGACAATCGATCGTACTTTTCGTCCCATCGTTACCGTTTCCTTTTCTCTCCCATCAGAAATTAAGCGGTCTCTGCCATGCCTCTTTCAACACCGAAAGTTCCTCTTCAACAATGGTACCCCCGCTAATGCCGGAAATGCTGAGTACCGTGCGAGATGTCACCGTCCCAATGCAGGCAGTGTCGGTATCCGCCATAATCGCTTCAAACCGCTCCTTGTGTTGAGGACTAACGGTGATGACAAACCGGCTCTGCGATTCCGAAAAAAGGAGATAATCACCGCGGTCGATCCCCTCGCGGGGAACACGAGACAGCGCAACATCCATTCCGCAGCCGCCTGAAAAAGCGACCTCTGCCAGGGCGATGCCGAGACCTCCGTCGGAACAGTCATGACACGAGGCGACGACTCCCGCGGTAATCGCCTGTGAAAGGACACTATAGCGCCCCTTCGCCCGTTCGGCATCAACCCGTGGCACCCGGTTGCCGACAGCGTCATGGAGGGCAAACCATTCGGACCCTCCCAGTTCATCAAACGTCATGCCGCAGACATAGACCAGGTCCCCCGGCATTTTCGCGTCCAGCGTAACGGCCTTTCGCACATCTTCCATTTTCCCCATTACCGAAAACAGGAGCGTTGGTGGAATCGAAATCTTTGTGTCTCCGATGATGTAGTCGTTTTTCATGCTGTCTTTGCCCGATATACAGGGCACACCGTATATTCTTGTGTAGTCATAAATCGCCTGATTCGCCCTCACGAGCTGCGCCAGTTTATAGTGACCATCGGGGGTCTTCTCGGACTGGACGGGATCGCACCAGCAGAAATTATCAAGCCCCGCCATCCGCTCGAGGGACCCACCCACGGCAACGGCATTACGGATCGCCTCATCAATGGCGCATGCCACCATATGGTAGGTGTCGATATCACTGTAGCGGGGGCAGATGCCGTTGGCGACCACGACCCCTTCAAACGAATCCAGGATCGGCCTGATGACGGCAGCGTCACTGGGTCCGTCATTGGCGACACCGACAAGGGGTTTGATAATACTGCCCCCCTGTACTTCATGGTCATACTGTCGTACTACTGATTCTTTGCTGCAGATATTGAGGCGAGAGAGCATCTCCCTCAAGGCCTGTCCCAAATCGTCGGGCTCGGGAAAATCAGGCTCATCATGGACGGGAGGGTGCCACGTGGCCTCCAGTTGCATTTTCGGAAGCCCTTCGTGGAGAAACGCCATATCGAGATAGGCAACCGTTTCCTCACCATAGCGGATATGGAACATGCCTGAGTCGGTAAATTCGCCAAGGATCGTCGCCTCGACATCCATCCGTTCGGCAAGTGCGAGAAATTCCTCTATGTGTTCCCGGGAAACAGCGAGACTCATACGTTCCTGTGCCTCGGAGATGAGAATTTCCCACGGTTTGAGACCGGCATATTTCAAGGGTGCCTTGCTGAGATCCATATCGCACCCGCCGCACAACGTTGCCATCTCACCCACGGAGGAAGAAAGTCCCCCGGCGCCGTTGTCCGTTATGGCTCGATAGAGAGCCCGGTCACGCGCAATGAGGAGAAAGTCGGTCATTTTCTTCTGCGTTATGGGATCGCCGATCTGCACGGCCGTCACCGGTGACCCTTCGTGAAGCTCCTCGGAGGAAAAAGTTGCCCCGTGGATTCCGTCTTTTCCGATCCTTCCCCCCGTCATTACTATCACATCGCCGGGAACAATCCTTTTTGAATGGGTCGGCTCACCCTGTATGCGGGACGGCATGATACCGCCCGTGCCACAGTAGACAAGGGGTTTCCCCAGGTACCGTTCGTCGAACACAAGGCATCCGTTGACCGTGGGAATGCCGCTCTTGTTGCCGCCGTGTTCCACTCCTTCACGCACCCCTTCATAGATGCGGCGGGGATGAAGTATCCGTGCGGGCAGGGGTTTCGAGTAGAAGGGAGAGGCGAAACAGAACACATCCGTATTGAAGATCAGCTTTGCCCCCTTTCCCGTACCAAAGGGATCCCTGTTGACCCCGACGATACCCGTCAGCGCTCCGCCGTAAGGATCGAGGGCCGACGGTGAATTGTGCGTTTCCACCTTGAAGACGAGGTTATAATCGTCATTAAATTTTATGACACCTGCATTGTCCACAAAAACGGAAAGGCACCAGTCATCCGCTCCCAGATCATCTCTGATCTCCTGGGTTGCCTGCTTGATACAACTTGCGAAGAGCGAGTCGATGACGGTCGTCTCACCCTTTTCATCTTCGTAGGTAATGATACTGTTGAATATTTTGTGTTTACAGTGCTCGGACCACGTCTGGGCGAGCGATTCCAGTTCGACATCCGTAATCGTGTTGCCGAGACCGACGTTTCTTCTCGCGGCAATGACGGTTTCGTCTCTCAGGTACTTTTGGATTATCTTCATTTCTTCGACCGTGAGGGCGAGGACTCTCGTCGCGCTGATCTCCTGAAGAGCGTCGTCACCGACATTGAGATCAATCTCTTCCGTTTCGAGTCCCTCTTCGATCATAACGCGTGGCATATAGGGCGTCACTCCAACGGCGGGATCCCAGTCCTTCAGCTCAACAATTTCATAGTGCTGCGTGAGATTATTCGCCAGTAATCCCGAAGCAATCCGTTCCGCCTCATCTCTGCGAATATGCCCCGCAATGACGTACTGCCGGGATGTGGCAACGGATATAGTCCGTTTCTCTCCTCCGTCAAGGACCAGCTCGATGGCCTCCCGGGCCGTCTTTCCGACATTATCGGTCACACCCGGCCTGAACCCGACTTCAATGAGCCAGGAGAACTTGTCTGCAAGTCCCCGATCTATCACATACTGTTGGATGACAGGATCGGACAGGGGCCCCCGCGCCACGGCATATAGTTCGTCAGACGTGAGATTTCCCTCAACAGTGTAGACTTCTATCGTCTTGACTTCATCAACCGTGATGCCGAGATGTTCGATGATTTTCAGTTTTGTCTTTTCCCCCAGGGCATCACGCACCCCAGGTTTGAAACCGATCTCGATTCGATGGATCATAGCGTATCTTCCCGATGATATTTTCGTCTTCCGTCCGCGCCGGACGGTAAAAAGTGATGCATTATCTTGCGTTAGTCACCCTTTCGCAAGTCATATTTAATCATTTTGAGCTGAAGGCCCTTCCTGCTCAGTCCCAGTTGCCTCGCCGCCTTGCTCACGTTACCATCACACTCTGACAGCACCTTTTCAATCATATCCTTCTCTATCTCAGAGGTTCTCTGCCTGATGATAGCTTTAAACGACTTCCCCCCTCCCTGCAGCTCGGGTAATGAGCGGTCCGTATCGAAGAATCGCACCTCCGGTGGGAGTTCTTCAACAATCAGGGTATTGCCGGGAGCAAGAAGCACCAGTCTTTCTATGAGATTTTCCAGCTCCCGAATATTGCCGGGCCAGTCGTATCTGTTCAGCACCTCTCGCACCTCAGGAGAAATTTCCGTGATGTCTCTGCCGAGCTTTGTATTGAACTTATCGAGGAAAAAGCTGGTCAGCGAGACGATGTCTTCTCTTCGCTCTCGCAGCGGCGGTATGTGCATCGGCAACACATTCAGGCGATAATAGAGATCTTCTCTGAATCTATCATCCTTGACATCCTGTTTCAGATCCCTGTTTGTTGCCGTGATAAGCCGGACATCTACCTTTATCGTACGGAGTCCGCCAACTCGCTCGAACTCCTGATCCTGGATGACTCGAAGGAGTTTCACCTGCATGTCTTTCGGCAGCTCGCCGACTTCATCGAGGAAAAGGGTGCCCTTGTGCGCCAGTTCGAATCGTCCCGGCTTTCGGTTCACGGCACCGGTAAAGGCCCCCTTCTCGTATCCAAACAGTTCGCTCTCCAGAAGATTTTCCGCAATCGCCGCACAGTTGATTTTTATAAACGGGGCATCCTTCCGGGGACTGTTCCGGTGAATTGCGTTGGCAATAAGTTCCTTCCCCGTACCCGTCTCGCCGGTAATCAGAACCGTCGTCAGGGTGGCAGAAACTTTCTTGATTACCTCGTAGATTTCTATCATCGGTTCGCTCTGCCCGATGATGTCAAGGTGGTCGATTTCATCGCCTCCCGGGATCAATTCATCATCACTGAAGACTGCCGTCTTGAAGGCCTTGTAAATAATGTTTTTCAGATCGTCCTGCTCGAAGGGCTTGGTGATATAGTCAAAGGCTCCCCTTTTCAAAGCCTCCACCGCCGTGCCAATGGTGCCGTGGGCCGTGATAATAATGATGGGAATGGAGGGATATTCCTCGACGGCACGCGCCAGAAGCCCGAGACCGTCAAGCTTAGGCATTTTGAGGTCCGTCACGACGACGGCAACGTCACCTGTCTTCAGAACCTCGAGGGCTTCGAGTCCGTCAGAGGCCGTTGCCACCTCATACCCCTCTTTTTTTAGCATCGCCTCCAGCACGAGAAGCATATTCAATTCGTCATCGACGAGTAAGATCTTGTCCATACCTTTATATTCCAGGTTTCTGGTTTCGAGCTATTTTATGCTTACCTCACTGTATTTCAAAATTGGAAACTTAATACGGGCCGGGAATAGTGTCAAGTGAATTGATGAGACGATCAGATCCGCACAAAAAACATCGTGCCCTTGCCCGGTAAAGATTCGACATGAAGAGAACCACCATGATCCTTGACAATTCGCTGACAGATGGGAAGGCCGAGACCGGTTCCCTTTTTTTTCGTCGTATAAAACGGTTTGAAGATCGCTTTCGCATCTCCTGTTTCAACACCGCGGCCCGTGTCATGAACGGTAATCTCTACCTTTCGTCGTCCGTCATCCTTACTCTTTGACGAACTGAAGCTCAACGTGCCGCCGTCGGGCATTGCCTCGATGCCATTCAGGGCCAAATTGAGGAACACCTGGATCATCTGCTCCCCGTCCACTTTGACAAGGGGTAAATCCGATGCCAGATTCTCCTCGATGATGACTCCTTTTGGAAGATTCGTGGTTTTGATAAGCGAGACAACCTTTCGGATTATGATATTGATATCCTGCTTTTCTATATTCATTAGACGGGGCTTGGCATAATTCAGGAACTGCGATACCGCGGCATTCAACCTGTCGGTTTCTTCTATAATAATATCGAGTAGTTTCGAATTTCCCGGTGTATCCGATTCAGTTTTCAGGTACTGGGCAGCACCCTTGATGGAGCCGAGAGGATTTCGTATCTCATGGGCAAACCCCGTCGACATTTCCTCGAGGATTGAAAAATCTTTTCTCTCAATGTCGCCCTCGAGGGGATAGAGGAAGGCCGAAAAATCTTTGTTTTCATACAACAGAGAGCTCAGCACTTTCTTCACGACTATTTTGACCGGGTCGATGAGTATGACAATGACGAACGACGAAATCAGCATACCGGTGAACGGAACGGTGATTGCAGTTCCGGAGAGCGTGAGCACGCCGTAAAAAACCGTCGTTACGAAAAGAATGACGAGGAAAATCAGCAAAGCCCTGAGCATGATTTCATAAAGCTCGGGAAGATCAGTATGCATCGTTATGACAAAGAAAAAATAGAGCAGTGCTGCCGTGGCGATGTCGGCCAAGGCTGGAACAGCATAGCCAAAGTTCCACATCACATCAGTAATACCGAGGGACAGGGCCACCGCACAGGCAATGGCAACATATATCATCCGTTTTTTCTCCGTCACGGATATCGCCTCTCCTATATAGTAAATGAGCGCACTATAGCAGTACGCCAGTGTCATACCAAGGTAGACATACAGGAGTAATGCGAAATATCGCCACTGCACCAAAGGGGTAAAAAACGACAGGGCAAGGAGAACACTTATGACACCAGCAAGGATGATATCCCGCATCGAGAGCATCGTGCCTCGGACCAGCAAATAGCGGCTGAAGATGACGGTGAGCGGTGGGAGCGCGAGAAGTCCGCAATAGTGCACCATCTCCCATACCTCATTGTGAGAAACGGTAAACGAGAAATATCCGAACTTCTCGACAGCGAGGACTACGCATACAGCGGCGAAGGAAAGATGAAGGGGGCTCTTCTTTCTCCGGATGACGAGAGCTATCGCAATCGCCAAGCTGACCGCTGCTGCTGCAAATGTTTCCATCTATTGTTCTTTTTTTATCCCGGACCTTGCTACTTAGAGGGGATATCCGGCCCGATCCCGCCACCCCGGAAGTGAGTATCGATTTCCGAAAACGGACTACTCCATCTGGCCGGTTTCCGGATTTCTGCCAAATTGCAGCGTCTCTACCGTGATCGATGTCCCCTGGTTGCTTATGTCTTCGATCACAATACCACGCTCTGCGATATACGCCTTGTTATCGATCACATATTCGGCAGCAGCTTTATCGATCACATATATCATATTGCCTCCGTTTTTGGCCATTATCTGACCATACGATATGGGAATCAGCGGGGACGGATCATTCATAAGTGACGCAACAACCGATTCGGCTTTGCGGGCCCCGTTTGCAAGCAGCAGCACTGTCCTCGCCTGATACACCAGCTCGGTACCCATCGATATGGCGTACCAGGGGCTTTCATCCCTGCTTCGGAAATGACCATCCGCCACAGCATTTTCCACCGTATTATCATCGAGCCTTACGAGAAGCATCGAGTTTCCCTCAAAGGGAATGCCGGACTCATGGAATGCCACGTGCCCTTTTCCGCCAACGCCGACCACATGGAGATCAATGCCTCCCCGCGCCCGGATCTTTTCACCGTACGCATCGAGAATCTCATGTCGAATCCAGCGGAGATAGTCGGAGACGGCATCCTTTTTGATGACTATCGCCTTCCCCTTATCGATACCCTGCTCGTTCCAGTCCTCGGGATGGGCTTTAAGCTCCGCGTCAAGTTTTTCCTGATCGATCAACGTACCCCACGGAACGCATGCCTCCTTAAATTTTCTTTTCAGCAGTCCAAAAAGCTCCTGGATCATGAAGAAGGAATAGCTCTCCGCATGCAGGGCACGCTGCTGGGCATTTTCTCCTGGCAGTCCGATATATTCGTCGAGGTTGAAACTTTCTATTTTCGATACATCAAACGCTCCCGCATTGGCCGCCTTGGCGAAATGCTTATAGAGACCTGTCGGCGTGTTCCCCGTTGCAAGTCCGAGCATATAGCGCCCTTTTTCTGCCAGGGTCTGTCTTACGTCATCAACCATGATACGGGCGGCGATTTCACTCATATGATCGAAATCACGGGTTATGACAACTTTAAAAGGCATTGTTATTCTTCTTCCTCCCCCCTACAAGTTTCAGGTTTTACGGTTCACGGGTGTAGGTACGCCAGTTCACTGACTGCGGAAATCGATACCCGCCGATTAGCCTATGGTTTCTCTAACAACATCGGCAACCTCTTTGCAGTAGCGTTCCGTCTCTTCATCTGTGGGTCCCTCGACCATAACGCGGCACATATTCTGGGTTCCCGAATACCGGACGAGGACTCTTCCCCTTTCGCCCAGCTTGCCCTCCACGGCCGTAATGACCGCAACGATCTTCGGTACCGTTGAAATCTCAGGCTTCGATTTCACGTCGATGTTTATCAGTTTCTGCGGAAATACATCCATGACTTTTGCGAGTTCCGACAACGGCTTCTGTTCTTTCATCATAGCGGCTGTCAGCTGCAACGCACTGAGAATGCCGTCACCCGTCGTATGATGGTTGAGGAAGATGATGTGTCCCGATTCCTCGCCGCCGATTGCCGCTCCTTTCGCCCGCATCTCCTCGAGGACATACCGGTCACCGACCTTGGTCGACTCCTGCGCAATACCTAGATTTTTCAGTGCCACGCTGAGGCCGATATTGCTCATGACGGTACTGACAAGCAGATTATTGGTGAGGGTCCCTTCTTCCTTCATCATCTTGGCACAGATAGCCATGATCTGATCTCCCGTGAGCACCTGTCCTTTTTCATCAACGGCAATGAGACGATCTCCGTCACCGTCGAAAGCGAAGCCAACCGCCGCATTTCGTTTCACCACTTCTTCTGCAAGGGTCTCTGGATGCTGTGAGCCACAGTTGTCATTGATATTCTCGCCAGTTGGGGTAACAAAAATCGATGTCACATCGGCACCCAGCTCGAAAAACGTCTCCGGTGCCACCCGATAGGTCGCCCCGTTGGCACAGTCCATAACGATCTTCATCCCTTCCAGTGTGTATTCTTTCGGAAAGGTGTTTTTCAGGTATACAATGTAACGCCCCCGGGCATCATCGATTCTCCATGCTTTGCCCAGTTCTCTCGGAGAGGGCTGAAGCGTATGCATATTATTCGAAAAGATCAGTTCTTCGATTTCAAGCTCTTTCTCATCGGGAAGTTTATAGCCGTCATTCGAAAATATCTTTATCCCGTTGTCCTGGAACGGATTGTGCGAGGCCGAAATCACGATTCCCGCATCGGCACGCATGCTGCTCGTCAAAAAGGCGATACCCGGCGTCGGCATGGGACCGACAAGAATCGCATTGACTCCCATGGAGCAAATTCCAGAAATGAGTGCATTTTCAATCATATAGCCGGAGATACGGGTGTCCTTGCCGATGATAATACGGGGAACGTGCCCTTCCCGCTTAAAGAGATGGGCCGTCGCACGCCCGATATTCAACACCATTTCTGCCGTTATGGGGTGCTCATTCGCCACACCTCGTACACCATCTGTACCAAATAGTTCTGCCATTTCTTTACTCCTTCTACTTCCTCTCGTTATAGCCAAGGGGTCCGATGGTCCCGAATCGAGACACTCCTAAGGGGAAATACAGATGCGAAATCCTTTATAGTATTCCAACAATTTTTGCAATACTTTATGGATCCTGTCATACATATCTACCCGCTCCAACACGTTGTGTACCGTCACCAGAACGTAAACCCCCCTCCACTACCCGTCTTCCCCTCGCACCGCCGGTAGCGGTTGCGTAACCTCCTTCTCTCTGCGAAGAACACTTCACACCCTTTATGCTTCGTTTATCCCATGTCACCATCATATCACCCCCATAATAAACAAATAATACCAGCCGCTTACTTGAAAATCCCCACACTAACCTCACGAGGCACGGTTCATGCATCTCCCAGAGTATCTAACAAAACATTTGTGTCGCACACTACAGAGAAAGGGGTTTCACAGATGAATGGTACGCACATTGCCGTCGCCTTTCCGGGTCAGGGATCGCAACGCCACGGTATGGGGAAAGATTTTTACGACGCTATCGAGTTGAGCAGACATACGTATGATGAAGCATCCGACACACTCGGTTGGGACGTTGCCGCCATGTGTTTCGGCGACGATGAACGACTCAATCTGACCCAGTATGCGCAACCGTGCATTCTCACGACAGAAATTGCTATGCTCCGAGGGCTTCATTCCCGCTACGGGTTCACCCCCGATTACTTCGGCGGCCACAGCCTGGGAGAGTATACCGCCCTCGTTGCCGCAGAGGCGGTACCATTTTCAGACACTCTTCGGATCGTGAGCCTTCGCGGCGAGCTCATGCAGGAAGCAGTCCCCGTCGGCGTCGGCGCGATGGCAGCGGTAATATCACATGGCCTCAACGTAGAGCTGATTCGACATACGCTGAACGAACTTCCGATCGACGTTGCAAATGACAACTCAGCCGAACAGGTCGTCATAAGCGGCACGACACATTCAATGTTTGAAGCGCAGAAGAGACTTTCGATGGCGCTTGGAGCCGATTCATCGTTTCGATTTGTCACGTTAAATGTTAGCGCCCCTTTTCACAGCCGTTTCATGAGTACCATCAAGGAGGCCTTCAAGGAGGCCCTTCAGTATCTTCTCATGGCCGTGTCGGCCCAGAATGCCACCCGGGTTACCTCGAACTTTACGGGACTCTTTCACACCGAAAGCCCCAGAGAAATCGTCGAGCGACTCGTTGCACAACTTTCCGGCACGGTACAATGGCGGAAAAATATGGAAACACTGAGGGCATCCGCCCACTCGATTCTGGAGATCGGTCCGAGCCGCCCCCTCCGGGAATTCTTCAAAAGTGCCGGGATGCCGTGTGTATCCATAACGACACTGTCTTCGGCCGCGCGGCATTTCGAAAAAATTGCCGACACACCAATGATCTCACAAGGATAACGACATGGATTTTAACCTCACAGAAGAACAGACAATGTATATTGCCATGGTGAGAAAATTTGTTCAGAACGAAATTCTCTCGGATATCATGGCACTGGAAAGGGACCACTCATTTCCGTTTCATATTATTGAAAAAGCATGGGAACTCGGTTTCGTCAATCTCTGTATCCCCGAATCCATACGGGGATACGAAGTAGATGCCATTGCAACGGCTCTCATTATAGCGGAACTCTCTTACGGCGATTCGGGTATCTCGACCTCTGCCATGTGCAACGATCTGGCAAATATCGTCATCGCCCAACACGGCACGGATGAGCAGAAAGAATCCTTTCTCAAACCCTTCGTCGAACACCCTCTGATCTCTTCTTTCTGCCTCACGGAACCGGGCGCAGGGTCGGACAACTCATCGATGACATCGTATATCAGAAAACGTGACGACGGCAGATATGTGCTGAACGGGGAGAAATGCTTTATCACAAACGCCTCATATGCCTCGCAATTTACCGTCTTTTGCAAGGTGGGTAAACCGAGTGGGCTCATGATGGCCTGCGTGATAATACCCTCTGATGCTATTACCAATGGCACGACACACCTGCAACCCTCGGATGCCAGAGAGATCGAACTTCCCACCGGGGGTATGATCATAACAGGCAAACCGGAAGATAAACTCGGCCAGCGCCTTTCCAATACGGCAACCGTAAAATTCGAGGATATCGTCATCGAAGATCATCAGATAATCGGCAACAGAAGACGCGGATTCAGCTACGTGGTTGATGTACTCGACTATGCTCGTCCCATGGTTGCGGCAATCGGCGTCGGCCTCGCACGAAGAGCGTTCGATGTCACGTTGACATACACAAAAGAGCGGCAACAGTTCGGTCAGAGGATTTGCGATATGCCCGTTGCCCGGGACACCCTCGTGAAGATGTGGAAAAAAGTGGAGCTTTCGGAGCTGGCCCTGGTGAAAGCCGCCTGCAAAGTTCAGGAACAGGCAGAGAACAGGGGAATGTACGCGTCCCTTGCGAAAAACGCAGCCGCAGAGGCGGCGCTTTACTGCACCACCGAAGGGCTCCATCTCCACGGCGGCTACGGATTCATGGCAGAGTACGAAATCTCGAAACTGGCCCGTGATGCCCATATCATCGATATCTATGAAGGAGTACGAGAAGTGCAGGACATGATCATCGGACGCGATCTCGTATGAGGAACAACAACGAAATGCTCTATCTTCACGGCTTAGGACATTTTCATCCTGACAATATTATCACCAATCACTTTCTCGATGAGTTGGATATCGGAAGCAGCGATGAGTGGATCCTGGAGCGGGTCGGTATCAGAACACGAAGGACAAGCCTGCCACTCGATTATATACGAACGACAAAGAACCACGACCCGCGTGCTGCAGCCGAAGCCAGTCAGTACACCAACGCCCAGGCAGGAGCAGCAGCGGCACGCATGGCACTTGAGCGAGCCCGCGTGAAACCGACCGACATCGGACTACTCATTTCAGGCACCTCGGCATCACAATATATGATTCCCGCGGAGGCGACTACCATCGCTGCCGAGCTCAACATTGATGTCCCCTGTTTCGACCTCAATTCCGCCTGCAGCACCTTCGGCATGCACATCAGCATTCTCTCGGACATGAAACCGGAACGACTGCCTCCTTTTATCCTTGTCGTCAATCCGGAAACCCTCACACATGCCGTTAACTATTCTGACCGAAAAACCGCTCCCCTTTTCGGCGACGGAAGCAGTGCTGCCGTTGTTTCCGCATCGGTACCGTCACCCATGCTATTCGAAGCATGCCGATTCGAATCTACTCCGGCTTCGTGGAACAAGGTAACGATTCCCCGTTTTGGCCATTTCGAACAGGACGGTAATGCTGTGCAAGGCTTCGCGATCCGCAAGACAACCGCCTCGGTAAAAAAACTCAAAGACGCATTTCCCATCACCTCGAGCAAATTTAAATTTGTCGGCCATCAGGCGAACCTGCTTATGCTGACAACAGTGTGTGAGCGGTGCAGTATTTCCGATGAAAACCACTGGCACAATGTCGTTGATTTCGGCAATACGGGATGCGCAAGTGCGCCGTGTGTACTGAGTCAACACTGGGACGCATTCTCTCCAGGAGACCATATTGCCCTCGTGGTGGTCGGGTCCGGCCTGACGTGGGTCCATACAATGCTGAGAATTCTTGAATAGCCGGACGGAGAAGAACATATGCACTACACCGAATTTATAAACCGAAATACATTTATGCTGGACGAACTCATTGCGTTTTCCTACGGCCGCCTCGTCACCGACCCGCCCGACGAATTTGACGCACGTCTGCCGGCACCGCCGTTCCTCATGATCGACCGCATCCTTTCGATCGCAGCGAACGGCAGAAAAGGAACAATTATTGCTGAACAGGACGTGAAACTCGACGCCTGGTATTTTCAATGCCACATGCCGGGTGATCCCGTACAGCCGGGCTGCCTCTGTGTCGACGCAATCTGGCAATTGCTCGGATTTTACTGTGTCTGGCAGGGATCACTGGGAGGCGGAAGGGCTCTGGGGTGCGATGAAGTCGCATTCAACGGCCAGATCCGACCGCACAACACAGTCGTTCGCTACGAGGTGTCTGTAAAACGATACTCCCTCCTCAAGGAATCGGGATCAGGGCATGTTATCGCCGACGGGAGTGTCTTTGTTGACGATGAAATGATCATGACCATGCGGAACGCCCGTGTTGGCGTGTTCAGAGGAATCGTCTATCCGGACTACCCGATGACATCGCCGAATTCGAAAGGCGGCATCATCAAAAGAGACCTATAACGGCACCGTTTGAAGGATAACTTTTAAATGAAAACAGAAGGAATGTGACAGATGAACTCAGAGCCTGAAAATCGAACCCCAAAACCCGAACCTGACAGTGTCAAACCCGTGGCGATTGTCACCGGCGGTGCGACGGGTATCGGTGCTGCGTGCTGTCGCACCCTCGCGGCAGAGGGATTTCGCGTGGGAGTGCACTTCCGGAAGAGCAGAGATGCTGCCCGGGAAACCGTCGCAGACATGGAAGACGGATTTCTTCTCCAGGGAGATCTAACGGACACGCATCAAATCGATGCAATGGTAAAGGGGATAAAAGATCACGCAGGTCGCGTCGATGTCCTTGTCAACAATGCCGGAGTATCAATCAACAGCGACATCAACTCAATGAAGATCGACGAGTTTGACGCCCAACGGTCGCTCGTCAGAGGTTTTTGGTATTTGACCAAACGAATTCTGCGGGTCTTTATGCTTCGCAAAAACAGCGGGCGTATCATCAATATTTCGAGCGTTGTCGGACACACAGGCAACAGTGGACAGATTCCCTATACAATGGAAAAGGCGGCTGTCGATGCCTTCACAAAATCACTCGCCAAGGAGCTGTGGGGCCGAAACATCCTCGTCAATTCGGTAGCACCGGGATTTATCGACACAGCCATGACGGAAATACTCCCGCATGAAGTCCGCGAAAAAATCCTCGAAACGATACCCCTTGGGAGAATGGGACATCCGGATGAGGTGGCTGATACCGTGGCATTTCTCGCCAGCCGGGGCAACTACATCACGGGAACAGTTCTTCACGTAAACGGAGGACTGTATGGCGGTTGATACTGCAGCGACACAACAAATCCTGCAACTGATCCCTCAGCAATCACCGTTTCGCTTTATCGACGCTATTGCAGAGGTGGACAGCCATCGTATCGTGGGAACGTACCGCTTTCGTGACGATGAATATTTCTACCGCGGTCATTTCCCGAACCGCCCTATCACGCCCGGCGTCATCTTGATTGAAACGATGGCCCAGACGGGGGTTGTTGCCTTCGGCATCTATCTTCTCCTGCAGGAGGATATTTCACCGGATCACATACGACACATGGTGACGCTTTTTGCAACGGTTGATGAGGTCGAGTTCAGCAGCATCGTCATGCCCGGCGAGACAGTTACCATCCGGGGCGAGAAGGTATATTTTCGACGAGGGACCATCAAAACGAGGGTCAGTATCGAGAAACAGGACGGAGAGATTGCCTGTTACGGGATACTGACCGGAAGAGGAGTTACGATCAATGAGACATAGAGTCGTGGTGACTGGGATGGGAGTTGTCGCTCCCAATGGTCATGGACTGGAAACTTTTGCAAAGGCGCTCCGAGAGGGCCGCTCAGGAATCAGATATTTTCCCGAGCTGGCAGAGCTGAAATTCGGCTGCCAGATCGGAGGCATGCCGGACAACTTCGAAGAAGTTCGCAAGCGGTATTTCGACCACGAAAAACTTCTCTCAATAAACGACAACATTGGGTATGTGTCCGTATCGGCCGTCGACGCATGGCAGGATGCGGGCTTTTCACTGCCTGGGGACGACAGTCCCGTCGATTGGGACACGGGCGCCATTCTCGGGTGTGGTATCGGCGGCATGGATACCATCGCACACAGAGTCGTTCCCATGGTAAACGAGGGGAAGACACGCCGTATGGGAAGCCGAATCGTCGAACAGGTCATGAACAGCGGAACCAGTGCACGTGTCGGCGGTTTGCTGGGGCTTGGCAATCAGGTCACCTCAAATTCTTCTGCGTGCAGCACGGGAACCGAGGCAGTTGTGGACGCCACGGCGAGAATTCGGGCAGGGCTGGCAAAACGAATGCTGGCCGGTGGCTCCGAGGGGGCATCCCCCCACATCTGGGCAGGATTCGATTCAATGCGCGTTATCGCCCGCAAATATAACGATCAACCGGAGAGAGGCTCACGTCCCATGAGCGCCTCGGCAAACGGTTTTGTGCCCGGCTCAGGGGGGGCCGTCCTAGTGTTGGAAGAACTGGAAACGGCACTCCAGCGAAATGCCAGGATCTATGCGGAAGTACTCGGAGGAGCCGTCAACTGTGGAGGTCAGCGCAACGGCGGCACCATGACTGCACCGAACCCCGAAGGGGTAAAGCGGTGTGTTCAAAATGCTATCGCCGACGCAGGTATCACGGCCGATGCAATCGACGCAATCAACGGGCACCTCACGGCAACATACGCCGATCAGGTAGAGTTAAAAAACTGGTCGTATGCCCTCCAGAGGGGACCCGACAACTTTCCCTACATCAACTCGACAAAATCGATGATCGGCCACTGTCTCGGTGCGGCGGGTGCGATCGAAAGCGTCGCCACCATTCTCCAGCTCCACGAAGGATTTCTTCACCCATCGATCAACTGTGAAGATATCCATCCCGTACTTGCAGACTTTTCGGACAGGATTCCTCGTGAAGCTATAGAATGCCCCAACCTCACCATTATCGCCAAGGCGTGTTTCGGTTTTGGTGACGTCAACAGCTGTCTGATTTTCAAGAAATGGGAAGGATGAGCGAAAATTCCGAGTTTCGTGTCCCAAGTTCCGAGTCGGATAACCCGACAACAACGTGAAACGAGAAATTATAAACCAACATACAAAAGGAGATATCAAATGGAAGACAAACAGATTTTTCAGGAAATGGTAAACATTTTGAAACCGTACATCAAGGATCCCTCGCTCCTTGACAACGCAACGGACACCACCCACATTCTCGACGACCTCAAGGTCAACTCCGCCCGTCTCGTCGATGTTATCATCAAATGTGAGGACGTCTTTGACATCGAAATCGACGATGATGATGCGGACCAGATCAGAACAATCGGAGATGCCGTAAACGTCATCAAGAAAAAAGTGCACTAGGACCTTTCATGGACCAACGGACAAAAGGACTTTTGCATCTCCAGTACTTTATGGGACGGCTCGCCGTTTTCATTCTCGGCCCCCTCCTGATTGTGGCCCTGAAGCTTATGCGATACCGGATACGAAACCTTGGCCTCCAGAGGGCAGTCGTTCGCTCGTTGCTGAAAGAACACAGCGGTCCCTGGATTATATGCCCCAATCACCTGACGATGATCGACTCGGTTATTTTGGCATATGCCCTTGCCCCTCTTTATCGTTATATGTTTCGCTATCGGACTCTTGCGTGGAATCTTCCGGAACAGGAAAATTTTCAGAGTAATGCATTTCTTGCCATTACCTGCTATCTGACGAAATGCATACCGGTCAACCGGGGTGGTGATCGAGAAAAAATGAAAAAAACCTTGGAAAAATGCACGTACCTCCTGTCGAGAGGCGAGAGTATCGTCGTATTCCCTGAGGGAGGACGCACACGAACGGGGCGTGTCGACATGGACAATTTCTCATACGGGGTGGGACGCCTCATCAGTAAGATACCCAACTGCCGTGTGATGTGCGTCTATATGCGAGGTGATCGCCAGACAGCGTACAGTGACATTCCACAGTTCGGCGAACGATTTTATCAGAAAATAAGTGTCATGACGCCGCACCTTCACGACACAGGCCTCAAGGGACAACGGGACTGTGCGAAACAGATCGTCGAACATCTCGCCAGGATGGAAAATGAGTACTTTGAAACACGTGGGAAACGACATCGTGGATCTGACCGATCCACTGCAGAGAGAGAAACATCGGGATTCGCGCTTTATCAGTAAGGTTTTCACTGAACGAGAGCAGAAGCAGATCACAACGGCAGACAGACCCGATCTGGTTCTCTGGAGTCTATGGGCTGCGAAAGAAACCGCGTACAAGGCACTTAACAAAACGCACTCCCACATAAGTGCATTACCCCGATACTATACGGTACGGCTGCAGTGCGGTGAGAGCGATGACCGCATGACGGGCATTGTCGAAACCCCGCGCGATCCGGTGTGCTTCACGGTGTTCATACATGAATCCTTTGTCCATTGCGTCGGCATCTGCGGACAGAATGAATTACCCGCATCGGTCACACACCGTGTAGGTACGTATCATGAAATTACCGATGACGATCGGTCGCGCGCGCGCGATGCCGCTGTGTCGAAACGGATGCGAACATTGCTGCGCGAAGAGATTGCGGCATTGTTAGGGTATACCACAGAAGAAATTGCCATCGTACGCCGCACCGGCCCTACCGGACTGGGACCGCCGATAGTAGTCATCAACAAAAAAAAGTCGACGGTCGACATCAGTCTCAGCCACGACGGCAATTTCTTTGCGTATGCCTTTTTATGCCACGACACACCATCCGGTGTCAGTGCCAATCGACCGTCAGGGCTGAAAGACCATCCCCTTATCAGACACGCCGAAGGACACGCTTCCACTCCATAGCCGCAGAGATGATTTCATGGAACCGGAGTGGAACGCAGACCCCCACACATCGACGATTAGAGAGAGGTCCGCATGCACGGTTCCTGACGGGGAACACATCGTTGTGACAGGGACACTTCATGAGAAAAGCATCGACACCTCTTTCATAAACAGGACACATCCATTTCGCCAGCACTGTATTGTCACCTCATCCGCCGAGCACCTCTTCCTTCAGGGAAACCCCAATCACCCGCATATAAGGGTTTGCATTTTACCGAATATGTGATAGGTCTTTTCCGTTATCCGATAGGTTCTTTGGCAACTCAAAAAAACATATGGGAGGGGATCATTATGCTACCGTTAGAGGGTATCAAAGTTCTTGATTTGTCTAATCTTGTACCAGGCGCCTACTGCACCATGATTCTCGGCGATATGGGGGCAGAAGTAATCAAAATTGAACCGGTACAGCCGTTCCCCCTGGTGGACGCGGGGTATTCACCGGGTGGAGAAGAAAACAGGAGAACTGCGGCTTTTTTTGCCCTGAACCGCAACAAGAGAAGTATTGGCATCAATCTGAGAGACGAAGAGGGGCAAAAGATCTTTCAGAAACTGGCAAAGGATGCTGACGTGATTGTCGAGGGGTACCGACCGGGTGTAGTCAAACGCCTGGGGGCGGACTATGAAGCGATACGATCGTTCAACCCGGGCATTATTTACTGTTCATTGAGTGGTTTCGGTCAAGACGGCCCCTATTGGGACATGCCGGGACACGATATCAACTATATATCACTTGCAGGGGTTCTCGGGTTAGTCGGTCCCAGCGAGGGACCGCCATACGCACCCCTTAACCTCGTTGCCGATTTTGCCGGCGTATCGCTCTACGGAGCAATCGGCATTTTGCTTGCTATTATTGTTCGTAAAAAGACGGGACAGGGGCAGTATATTGATCAGGCTTATCTGGACGGTTCTCTTCAGCTCATGACGTGGTTTACCCATCGGTTCTTCCAGGACGGCACAGTGATGCGGCGGGGCGAATCGTGGGTTTTGGGGGCCTTTCCCAATTACGGCGTCTACAAGACAAAAGATGACCAGTACATCTCCATCGGCTGTCTCGAGCCACACTTCTGGGTCAACCTCTGTAAGCTTTTAGGAAAGGATCATCACACCAAATTCATGTGGTCCATGGAAACCACCTTCATGAAGCCGCAGAAACTCCACGAGGAGATATGGACCGATCTGAGGGAAACATTCCTGACGAAGACCAGAGATGAGTGGTTTGACCTCTTGAAGGAACATGACATTCCCGTAGGAAAGGTCTACTCCATGGATGAGGTATTCGATGACCCCCAGGTGACACATCGCAAAATGGCCATTGAGATTGACGATCCGAACGTGGGAACGGTCAAACAGATAGGAATCCTTCCCAAGCTATCGGAAACACCAGGTGCGGTGAGATCACTCGCTCCGATTCACGGTGAAAACACTGACGAACTACTCCTCGAGTGCGGTTATTCGAAAGACGAGATACAGACATTCCGTGATAACGAAATCATCGGATAGCCGATCGCACGTGAAGCGCTGTTAAAGGGCCATTCTTTATGAATGGCCCTTTATTTTTCGGCTACTTCCCTCAGAACACGCACGATGTCGGGACCGTATTCATCGATCCTTCGCGGTGACAGTATCGCAGTGGCCGCAAGGGACGACAATTCATCAATCGGCGCACAGGCAAGCTCAACCAATTCCTGATCGGACAGTATCATGAAACGTGCCTTGTTTGTTTCCCTGGCTTTTTCAAAACGCCAGAGATACAGGACCCTGAGACGCCGTTGTTGCCCCTCCTCCAGCTCGTCAGCCCCCTTAATCTTTATATATCCCCCGGGATTGAGCACTTTCTCAGACCAGCGAATGCGCTCGAGAGACTCAAAGACCTCACGAGCCTTCTCCGCAAGGTTTTCCCTCTTCAGCTCCGCATCGAGGACGCGATACAGATCCACCAGGTAGCTCGTGTCCCTTACGGCATACTGAAGCTGCTCCTCCGTGAGCGGCCGCACATCCCACTGCGATCGCTGCACTTTTTTTGATTTATTGAATTCCACCCCTAAATATTGGTGCACCACATTCGAAAGTGACAGGTATTTGCACCCGAGAAGGGATGCGGCCCTGTGTGTATCGAATATATTTTTAAACACAAAACCATAGTTTCTGTTCAGAATCCGAATATCATTATCGGCGGCATGCATGATTTTCAAGGTGGTCGGGTCGGAAAAGACATTCCCCAAAAATGTGATGTCAAGCGTTTCGAGCGGGTCAAAGAGAAATGTCGTTGATCCGTTGATCAGCTGAATCAAACAGAGTTTTTCTCGGAAGTAGCGAAAGGAATCATACTCCGTATCGACACCGACAACTGAAGCGCGCTTGATATTACTCTGGGCTTTTTTGAGCTTCGACGCACTGTCAATCCACACCCATTCGGTTGTCATTGTCGCGCTTTTTCCTCTACCCTTCTACACGCCCGTCAGGTTTCCGAAAGCGTGACGGGCGTTTTGCACTTCACATGCCGTGCAGCGTAACTACCGAGAAACAGAAGGAAGGCAGATACCGGGAGGGTTAACAGCGCAAGGTTTCCGTATCCGGTCAACTTACAGAACAACCCCATCCCACCGCCTCCAATGATGGCTGCTATAACACCATAAGCGTTCAGTTTCAACCTCTTTGCGTAAAATCCCATCAACACGGGAACAACAAGCCCTCCTGTGTACACCGTATAGCCCAGGAGCAGCGACGCTATGATACCCTTTAATTTCAGGGCAATCAGGAGAGATACCATACCGATTACCACCACCCCTACTCTCGACATAAACAGCAATTTTTTTTCTCCGATTCGCCCCCTGAAAAGGGGAAGAATAATATCGGCCGAAATAATGGTGCTCGTCGTTAAAAGACAGGTATCCGCCGATGACATGACCGCAGCAAGAAGCGCCGCGATAATCAAACCGCTTATCCCGACGGGAACCGCATGCATCACAAGGGCAGGCAGCGCGCTTTCGGGAGAAATCCCGGGTAAAATCGCCCGTGCCGTCATACCGGTCACCGTAACGAAAAATGCAAGTGGTATCATAATCAGGGCAGCAGTCATAACCGATTTTCTCGCAATCTCGGAATTTTTTGCACAGAATATTCGCGAATAAATATCAGGCCCGACGAGATATGCCGCCCCCACAAAAAGGAGAAACGTCGTGAGATCGACCCACCCAAACGACGGCGAGACGGGAAAGGCAAAGTACGTCTCGGGGAGTTGCCGGGCGAGGCTCCCGATCCCCCCAGCCGTACTGACGCCGACCGTCACGCACACAACCAGGCCGACAATGATAATGACCGACTGTATAAGGTCGGTCCTCAAAATCGAGTATTGACCGCCCAAAACGGTATACACGATAAAGACCGACGTGGCGGTGATCATCAATGCCTCCAACTGCCCCGGCCAGAGAACCGACAGGATCTTCCCCGCCGCAATGATCTGCCCGGCGATGATCCCGAGCCAGGCTGTTGCTATCACGACAGATGCGATCACCTTTATGGAACTTCCGCCGTACTGACACTCCAGGATCTCGGGGAGGGTATACACCGCATAGTCTCTCACTTTTTTCGCCAGCCACACGGAAAGCACTAGCATCCCTGCCGCCCCCACGAGCATCCACCAAGCCCCGACTAGGCCTTTGGAGTATCCAAGACCGGCAAGTCCTATGGTACCTGAGCCACCAACTATCGTTGCTAAAAGAGACCCTGTTATTGTGGCACTGCTGCCGTTTCGATCCGCCACGAAATAACTGGCCGGGTTCCTGATCTTATGCATACTGACCAGACCGATCACAATCATGAGAATAAAAAATACCCCAACTATGACAAAATTCACGAACGCCTCAACCTCCTTTTTCCGTTGTTGATGATACGCACATCTCCGGAGAATATTCTCTGCTCCGTCCCGGCGGTATCCATAACTACGAGCACACCATTATGATCAACATGAGAAACCACGCCCGTATATTTTTCGCCGGACACGTCAATCATCACACGCCGTCCGACGATGTCCGAATAGTGGTTCCACCGTAGCAGAATTTCATCGAACCTGCCCGCTTGCATCACGTCGTAGTAATATTCAAACCACTGTAAAAACCCTCGAATAAGATGGACCCGAGAAAGAGGGATTTCCCGCTCCACCAGAATTGATGTTGCCCGTTCCTTCAAATCCGCGGGAAAACAGTCAGCCGGTATATTCACGTTGAGCCCAATGCCGACAATAAGATAATGTATCCTATCCAGCTCCGAGCCGATTTCTATGAGAATTCCCGCAATTTTTTTCCCGTTTACGAGAAGATCATTGGGCCACTTAATTGTGGCATCAACCCCGGCCTCCCGAACCAGTGTTTCCGCCCCGGCAACGGAGGCCATAATGACAATCTTTGGCGCTTCGCTCGGGGGAATGGACGGCCGGAGGATAATGGAGGCATAGATACCCTTCCCCACCTGAGAAAACCAGTCTCTCCCGCGTCTCCCTCGTCCCCTCGTCTGGTTCTCCGATATCACAACGGTACCTTCGGGAGCGCCTTTATCCGCTAGATCGCGCGCTCTGAGATTGGTTGAGTCTGTTTCCTTGAAATATATGATATCCTTCTGCCCCACAAGTGCGGTTGTCAGCCCCTCCCGGATCTCTTCAACGAGAAGTAAATCGGGAGAGTGATAAAAACGATATCCCTTTTTTGGAAAGGACTCGATACCGTATCCCTCACGTCTCAATTTGTTGATGTGCTTCCATACGGCTGACCTGCTGATCGACAGAATATTGCTCAACGACTCGCCTGAAATCCAGCGACCCTTGCGCGCCTTTAAATATGTCAAGAGTTGACTCTTCGTCGACATACCCTCTCACACCCCATCATCAGCATGCATGAATGCGCAGTGTCTCTATCACCTCACCGGATTATTGTCAACCCCATAAGATAACATGGTTGACATACGTGCCGCGCTATTTGTGAAGAGGATGAAAACCATCAGCGAAGGATCACGGAAACAATACGATATTGGGGTTGTCGCGGCATCAGCGAGGCAAGGAAAAATCCATACTTCACCGATAGCGCGCTTCGCAATACTGCTCATCACAGTGCGTCACTCCATTGCTGCGGCATCGTGCACCCTTTTTCAGGTATTTTCCTCGATACGAACATGGGAGAGCAAATTAATACTTTGATATTTTTTTTGAATGGTGTATACATTCCTTCCACCGGAGTTACATACAATCAATAGTATGATTATACGAAAGGAGGGTCCATGGCAAAACACAAGAAAAAGGAACGGTACAAGGAACTGGACCGAAGAAGAAGACGAAGGAAAAAGCTATCGAAACTGAGGGCAAAGGGCCTTCTTCCTCCCGTTGAAGAAACAAAAAACACGTAATACCGACAGTGACAAAAGAGCAGATTATCTGTAGTGCCACCGACACATTCTCTCCACACAATCACTATTGAAACGTATCGATTATTCGTCAGTGAGCAACCGGCATAGAAACATATGTAACAAGGCGATGGTAGCGGAATGTCGTGTTCGTGTTGCTACCTTTCGCGTCAAGGCACCACTCGTATCATGGAAATTTTACTTCTCCTTTGCATAATTGCACTGCTTGCCGGCCTCACCCAGGGTATTTCAGGATTCGGCTCTGTTCTGCTTTCCCTTCCTCTCCTGGCCATCTTTATCGATATCAAGACGGTCATCCCGCTCACGGCACTGTTCGCCATGGTTCTTACCACGATTCTCCTCATACAGCTATGGAAGAACGTCGAATGGAGGAGCGTGTATCCCCTTCTTATCGGTGCCGTGTTTGGAATCCCCGTCGGGGTCTTCCTCCTGAAGAGATTGGACCGGGATTGTATTCAGATCATCCTTGGGGTAACCCTTCTGTTATTTTCTTTCTATAACCTGTGGCACCGGATTCCCCGCCATATCATCCCGGAAAAGTGGGCATATCTCTTCGGATTCCTGGCAGGGTGTCTCGGCGGGGCGATTACCGCGGCGGGTCCCCCCGTCATCGTGTACACTTCTCTACAATCGTGGAGTAAAGACAAAATAAAGGCCACCCTCCAAGGGTTTTTCTTCGTGACCGGACTCCTCGTGGTACTTTCCCACGCCCTCGGCGGTATCACAACCCCCGTAGTAATCAAGTATTTCATCGTCTCTCTCCCCTTCCTGGTTCTGGGGACATACGCAGGATCGTTTTTTTACGGATTAATCGAAGAAGTGAATTATAGAAAAATTATACTGATCCTCCTGGCCCTGCTGGGGGTTTTCATGATCTGCAAAGCAACCCTGTTCTCTCCCGCCATCATGAAGCCCTGAGTGTCTTTGTGATTTCAAATTGTTACACTTTCTGTTATACATCCACCCATGTACGAGACCACGAAAGCACAACAGGGGAAAGAGGCTCTTGTGAGGGGTGTCACAAAGGGGTGGTACGGGTTTGTGTGGATGATTAAAATCATCATCCCCATCTCCTTTGCAACCGCACTTCTGGCATGGAGTGGCTGGATGGAATACCTCAATTTTCTCATACAACCCGTCATGGATATCGTAAATCTTCCGTCGATCGCAGCCCTTCCCCTCATTATTGGAATGCTTACCGGCATATACGGTGGCGTCGCATCAATGGCCGTACTTCCTCTCACCATGAACCAGATGATTCTCGTCGCCACGTTTCTCCTCATAGCCCACAATCTCATCCAAGAGGGTGCAATTCAGGGAAAATCAGGTATTCATCCCCTGGAAGCAACACTCTTCCGGCTCGTCGTTGCGACTATGACGGTATTCATCGTAGCCCAATTTCTCGACATGAGTTCATCGATCCCGCAAAAGGATATAGATTCCGCAACCTTCGAACAACCACTCTTCATAACAATGCTCAGGGACTGGGGAACCGTGGCTGCCGCTCTCATTGGAAGAATTTTCTTCATTATCATGTTTATTCTCACCGTCCTCGAAGTAATGAAATCTTTTGACGGGATTAACCAGATTGTCAGGTTGCTCTCACCCCTTCTGCACGCCATGGGGTTGAGCCGGCGGGTGGGAATTCTGTGGCTGACGGCCATCATCTTCGGACTTGCCTACGGTGGAGCGGTCATCGTTGAAGAGGTAAAAAACGGGAATCTTTCGAAAGGCGAACTCGAAGAACTTCACCTTTCTATCGGAATAAATCATGCAATGATAGAAGATCCAGCCCTGTTTTTACCCCTCGGTATACATCCATTCTGGCTCTGGGTGCCGCGCCTCGCGGTGGCAATCGTCGCCGTTCGCATTCTGACCTTGTGGCAACTCGTGCGGACACGATACCGCTCCCCGTCACAGCACCCGTAAGGCTTCCGGATGACGGTGAAAAATGCATCATCGCTACAAGAAATATCACTTGCCATGCCGGCAACTTTCATGTAAATTTCAACCCTTTAACTATTGACAAGTACTGTCGGTTATACTAAATGGGTTGCCGGTACAGCGGCAACATGATAACGTTAAATTGAGATATTTTGCAGTAGAGGCCATCATAAAATAAAACAAAGAGGAGGCACAATGACACTAGAACGTTTGATCGATGAACAAGCGCGGAGGTGGCAGCAATCAACGGACAGGCGAAAAGAGAAACAGGAGCCTCCGGGACCTGTTATTACTGTTTCACGAGAGCCTGGAAGTGAAGGTCATATACTTGCCAAACAGCTTGCCGAGGAGTTGAAACTCGACCTCTTTGATCGTGAAATTATCAACGAAGTGGCGAAAAGCGCTCATATGAGTGAAAAAGTCGTTTCATCTCTCGATGAGAAGGAACGGAGCATCCTGGATAACTGGATACAGTTTCTCAGAACAAGCCGGTGGTTCTGGACCGATGATTACGTATATCACTTGACCAAAGTCATCGGTACGATAGGAGAACACGGGAATGCCATCATACTGGGAAGAGGAGGAAACATGGTACTCCCGCCGGAAGAAACACTGAGGGTACGGTTTGTCTCTCCCGTAGAGGCACGAGTGACGAATATCGCAAAAGAGCTGAACATATCTGAAGAGAAAGCGAAACAGCACATCGTGAAAGAAGAATCTGATCGAAAGGCCTTCATCAGAAAGTACTTTCACGCCGATATCGATGACCCGCAATACTATGATCTGGTTATCAACACCAATTACATCAACCCGGAGCAGATTATCAGTATTGTCAAAAGCTCACTGAAGTATAGAAAACTTCCTGCAAGACGTCGATTTGATACGAAACTGGGTCAAGAATAAACACCGTTCTCACCGGGACAATGTTACCACGGTCGGGCGATTGCCAGTCACATGCCCGACCGTGACCCTTCATGATACCCTGCGTCATACCGAAGACATATCCGCATCTCTATAAAACAACATGCTACCGGGACACCCCACATGACGTGAATGCGCTCTTGTGGGGCTCACATACCTGGCGCACACTCTCGCATAAATCATCGTTTCAGCACATTCTTATTTTGCAAATAACCCGCGACTGTGCTATTGGCTCAGGTTAATCTGGGAAAAGGAGGAGGTATTTACATATGTCTGATGATATTCGCTGGGTAAAAACCCATTGCGCACGAATGGACCACGGGGGATGTGCCCTTCTGGTTGGTGTCAAAGATAACGAGATCGTCAAAGTAAAAGGAGATCCTGATGGATTTCTCAACAGAGGGTATGTATGCCCAAAGGGTATCGCATCTCCTGATCGGTTGACCCATCCCGATCGACTCAGGCATCCCCTGAAACGGACAGGCAAGCGCGGCGAAGGGAAATGGGAACAAATTTCGTGGGAGAAAGCCCTCAACTACACCGCTGACAACCTCAACAAAATAAGAGATGAACACGGTGCCCGGTCAATCGCGTTCGGAGTCGGAATGCCAAAAGGCTTGGAACACTTTGTCCTTATTCGTCTTGCCAATCTTTTCGGTTCACCGAACGTAATTGCATCGCAGGATGTGTGTCATGCACCCCGTGAAATCACGGGTGTTCACACCTGTGGTTTTTACCCCGTTGCAGACTTTCACCACAAAAGCAAATTGGTACTCTTGTGGGCAAGCAATATAACATCGACCAACGAAGAGGGAGAAATATGCAGCCTTCTTCTGGATCAACTCAAAGACGGAACGGAACTGGTTATTATTGATCCCCGCAAGATTGATCTTACTTCAAAAGCCTCAAAATGGTTACAGATACGACCCGGAACGGACAACGCCCTCGCGCTCGCGTTGCTCAATGTCATCATCGAAGAATCGCTGTACGATAAGGAATTCGTTGAAAATTGGACGTACGGCTTCGAAGACCTGGCAGACCATGTCAAACAATATACACCCGAAAAAGTTGCCGAGATAACATGGATACCGGCAGAGCTTATCCGCGAAACTGCACGGGCCTACGCAACGGCAAAACCGGCCGTCATACAGTGGGGAAATCCCATCGAACATACGATCAATACCTTTGACACAATCAGGGCTCTCATCTGCCTGATGGCGATTACGGGGAATCTCGCTGTCGCCGGAGGAAATGTCGCGGCCCATGACCCGAAAATCATGGGGCTGGGACCTTTCGTTCGGGCCGACCTCATCCCTGACAAGAGAAAAGAAATGATCAGTGCACGCAAAGGTGTTATTCCTCGACTGATGACCATTGCACCGTCATTCTTTAAGAAGGCGATCCTCGAAGAAGATCCCTATCCCGTCAAGGCATTTTACTCCATGTGCTCCAACGCAATGCTCTCATATGCCGACAGCCGCCAGACCTATGAGGCTCTCATGAAGCTCGATTTTATCGCCGTTGCCGATTTATTTATGACACCCACCGCAGCAATGGCAGACATCGTATTTCCCGTGGCAAGTCAGTTTGAAATCAACGATATCGGCCATTACGGAATCGGTCATGGTTATATTTTGGCGCGTCCCAAAATCGTCGAACCACCGGCGGAGTGCTGGCCCGACATGAAAATTATGAACGAACTGGGGAAACTTGTCAGTCCTCCCGAACTGTGGCATGACGATTTTGAAGAATTCCTAGAAGATGTGGTCAAGCCGGCCGGCCTTACCTACAGTGAGTTCGTCGAAAAGGGTTATCTCAAGGGACCTGACCGACTCAAGCTTTACGAAGAGAAAGGGTTCAGAACACCAACCGGCAAGGTCGAACTGAAACTCAGTACGGCGGAAAAGTTCAGATTGAAACCACTTCCCGAATATGTCGGACTTCCCGTAAATGATGACGCCGACTACCCGTTGATTCTTACCAGTTCGAAAAGCCGCTATTACCTTCATTCATCCTACAGATGGGTCGAAAAACTCAGAAAACGTCGGCCACACCCTCCGGTGGAAATCCATCCGGAGACAGCCGGACAGTACGGCATTTCTGATGGGGATGAGGTGATAATCGAAACGAAACAGGGCAAAATCACACAGATTGCCAAATTGACCGACTCACTTGATCGAAAGGTAGTCAACGCCTCCCATGGCTGGTGGTATCCTGAGGGCAGGCCGGAAGAACAATTCGACTGGCAAAGCTCGAATTTTAATATGTTGACCTCAACAGAAACCCTCGGAAAAGAGTACGGCACTCCTAACCTGAAAGCCATCGGGTGCACAATCAGACGGAATTCTTAGTCTCGGTCATGCACGATGCGACAGCTCACCTGACAGGGGCAGTTACCACTGCCCCTGTTTTTCTTTTTACCCGTGACGCTGCCCCGATGCTTTCTTCTGCAGGAATGACAGGAATCGCAATGGGTGGTTCCCTTCGTTTTTCTTCTTTTTTACTCGACTTGCAGGAGGAAATAATATATCCTCTATCATTATGGTCAGGGAGTATATCAGGGAGTATATCAGGGAGTATATCAGGGAGTATATCAATGATTGTAAGACATTATGAAGATATCGAATCTGTAGAATTGATGGATGGCGTAAAAAAAAGGGTCGTCATCGGGGAAAAAGAAGGCGCCCCCACCTTCATCATGAGGATTTTCGAACTCGATCCAGGGAAATCGAGCCCCTTTCACATTCATCCCTGGGAACATGAAGTATTTGTCCTGGACGGCAACGCTGTCGTCATAAACGATGACGGCGAGGAGATTCCCCTCAGAGAAGGAGATACCATCTTTATTCCTTCCGATGAAAAACACTGTCTTTCGAATAGAAGCAACGCATTGTTTCGTTTTATGTGCCTCATACCGATGGGAGTTGAGGAAACAGACGCAAAAGATGTGACCTGACACTACGTAGCGATTGACGTCGTGCAGCAGTTAATCCCCGGCAGGTTGTTCCATACCCTATGGAGAAAGTGCCATGATTAACAGAATGCTCATCCCGACGGATGGCTCCGATTACAGCAAGACTGCCCTTGAGTATGGCGTCTTTTTTGCGAAGGAACTCGATGTCCACATTACGGGGCTCTGCGTGCTTGACGTCAAGATTATTCAGGGCCCTCTGTTTAATGACATTTCAGGGTTCATCGATCTGTCGCCGTACCAGGAATTTACCCCTATTATAGAAACGGGCCTCAATGAAAGGGCCGATGTAATCCTGGAAGAATTCCGTCAGAGATGTCACCGGGCAGGGCTGGAGCCCACCGTGAAAAAGGTAACCGGCCTTGTTGACGAGACAATCATTGAAGAGGGGAAACATGCCGACTGGATCGTCCTCGCCCAGCGCGGAGAACACTATCCCCTGACGGGTATGGGGCTCCTCGGCTCAACATCGGAAGCCGTGGTTCGCAAGTCGGGCAAACCAGTAATGGTCACACCGATTCAGTTCAGGGAAATAAAAAGAATCGGCCTCGCATATGACGGAAGCGCACCTGCCGAAAACGCCCTCACTCTCGCCGCACAACTTTCCGCTCGCACACAGTGGCCGCTGTTTATTCTGCTGGTTACCGATGATACGGCACATACCGAGGAGATACACAGAAGGATCTCACACCTGTTTGAACCCTATGAGGTTGAGCGTACTTTCTCGGTGAGGAAAGGAAAGGAAGAACAGGAAATTCTCCGATTCACCGAGGAAGGCGCCATGGAACTCCTCATTATGGGTGCCTACGGTCACAGCAGGCTCAGGGAATTGATTCTCGGCAGTACCACCTCGTTCGTCATTCGTAAAAGTACCATCCCCGTCGTGCTCATCCGCTAGGGAAATAAATCCCTCACCGTTTTTCTCAGATCTTCGAGCACATCATAGCGCGTCAAGTCGAAATGAATCGGTGTAATCGTAATCATTCCATCTCTCAGTTGTACGGCATCCGAATCATGACTTTCATCGCTGTCGAATACCTGGTCCTCTCCAACCAGCCAATAGTAGACGTTCTCTCTCGGGTCCACGCGTCTTTCATATGTTTCGACGACCTGTGCTCTTCCCTGTCGCGCCACCGCGATGCCCTTTATTTCACCTTCGGCCAAAGCGGGGACATTTACATTGAGGGGAACTCCCCTGGGGAAAACATCACCCCGTGCAAGTGCTGTCGCCACCATCTTCGCAAACCTCGCCGCAAGGGTAAAATCCGCATCATCACGACGCGTGTTGAGGGAAATCGCAACGGAGGGAATACCCAGAATGGCACCTTCCGTGGCCGCCGAGACTGTTCCCGAATAGATGACATCGATCCCCACATTGGGTCCGAGGTTGATACCCGACACGATACAATCGATCGGCTTTATCGCGAGTTCTTTCACGCCGATCTTCACACAGTCCGCCGGGGTTCCCGACACCGCATATCCCCAGAATCTCCCGTTTCTTCTCGCCTTTTTCACCATGAGCGGTCTCGTGAGAGAGATCGCATGCCCCACGGCACTTTGTTCCCTTTCGGGCGCGACAACCAGGCACTCGTCTTCCTTCGAAAGTTCATCGACGAGGGCCTGCAGGCCTCGTGCGTATATTCCGTCATCGTTGGTTAGCAGATATCTCACGAGTTACCCCTCTTTAATCAATTTGAATAATCTCACTGCCTCGCACCATGAGAACGGAGAGAGATTTCTCAGCATCCCGCGTTTCGACAAAAGAGGTTTTCCCCGTAATACCCCGATAATCCCTGATCTGAAGGATTCCGTTGCGTACATCGTCTCTCACTTCAACATCGTCCCTCACCAGCACATCGACCATGATTCTGGCCGCATCATACGTCAGTGCTTCCATATCTTTCGGCTCTCTTCCGTAGGAACGGTAAAACAGATCGATGAACTCCCTGACAACGGGGTAATAGCTGTTGCGGAAGAACCCATCGACGAATATGGCCCCTTCAAGATACTCACTGTCGCGTTCGAGGAGCTTCGGCGAATTCCACGCGTTCGTCCCCAGAAGCTGTACTCCCGTCACATCATAAAAGGCAAGCTGTGGTGCAATCATGGATACCCGTACCCAGGAATCTGGAATGAAGAGGGCATCGAAATCGAGAACCGGCCGTAATTGGTCGTCATCTGTTTTTTTCTCTTGATCGGTGAGACCTGCCAATTCCTTAATTTCCTTCGAAAAATCGGTCTGCTCCACACTGTATGCCTCGATACCGCGAACTTCACCTCCCCACCGTTTGACCTCATTCCAGAAAAGGTTCATCATCTTCTTGCCGTATTCATCATCGGGATAGAGAACAGCAAAGCTCATCATACCGAGGTTCTGAACAGAGTATTTGACAAGTGTTCTGACTTGCATTTCAGCAGTGAGAAAGTTTCTGAAGACATAGTCGCCAATCTCCGTAATCCCCTCCTTCTGGGTCAGGGTGAGCAACGGAATCCTGAGCCTCTGCGCTTCCTCGGCCGCCTCCGTTGACGTCGCACTGCCGAGGGGACCGAGGATTCCGATAACTTTATCATCGTTACATAATCTAGCAACCGCCCTCCCGGCAGTTTCGGGGTCACTCTTCGTGTCCTCCACGACAATCGTGACCGGGCTGTCCGACTCGGAGTCGAACACCCCGCTCGCCATGACAATGGCTTCAAGCGCCCTGTTGCCATACATGGCAAAACGCCCCGTAAGGGGCAACAGACACCCGAGGGCATGGCGATCAATGAGCATCATCTCTTCAAATCGCTCGCGGAGCTTGCAGGCTTCTTCAAAATAGGGATGTTCTTTGTTCCAGCGGATAAAGAGATCGAGAAATGCTTGCGCCTCTTTGATCTCATGATTTTCATAGTAATGTTTCGCAAGGGAAAAGAGAAGATAGCCCGACGGATATCCAAAACGATAGGTATCGCGTGCCATTTTGAGTTCTTCCAGCGTCAGCCCACTGTCGATAATGTACTCGATCCGGGTAGTAATGTAATCCCTCAGGTCCTGCTGTTGCGGCCTCCTCTTTAGCGCCTTCATATAGAAATCCAAGGCGTTATACGATTCATTCGCTCCCAGACGATTGTCACCCATCAAAGAGTAGAGTTCCGTTTTTCGATACGACGGTATCCTCTCCCCCATGAGTTCTTCAATAACCGTAATCGATGCGTCGTACGCTCCTAACTTTGTGTATGATCGTGCCAGGAAAAAACGGGCTTCGTGGTAGAGAGGATCGTCATCAAATCGCTTCTTCACGCGCAACAATTCCTCAGCGGATCCACTGTTGTTTCCCCGTCGCGCGAATAGCTCCCCCCGCCGCGTTAGGGACAGCATCGCTGCAGCCGATCCTTCGTGAACCTGCTGCAATATCTGCCCATACAGGGCAAGGGCTTCTTCATTACGACCGGCCGCGTATGCTCCTTCGGCGCTGTGGTATATCTGTCGGACAGCCGGCGGTATCTCCTCGGGAGTTATAAGCGGTTTCTCTTCAAACAGGGGCGGCAATGCGGCACACCCTGAAATCAGCACGAGCAGCACGAGCAGCACTGCCCTCACACCTTTTTTCATCATATCCATCTCACAACAACCTCAGACCAATGTGCGCTTCATCACTGCGAACTGTTTTCGTACGGAAGTGATGAACTACACGCTTTCACTTATACAATGTGTTCATATATCGCAACATCTTATCCGCCAGAACGGTGGAATCGACAACAACAGAAACCTCGTGATTATATTTCAAGGCGGAAGCCGTCATGTTATGACTTCCGATGAATACGTATCTCCTGTCAATGACAACCGCCTTTGTATGCGTCGTTGTGTGTGGTGAATCAAAACATACGCGAATACCCCCCTCTTTCATCCTGCGTGCCGTCTCTCTGTTGTTTCGGTCCACCTGGGAGGCAGGATCACGACCCTTTTCGAGTATGACTGTTACGTCGACATTTCTCGTGGCGGCACGCATTAAATGGGAGAGAACGATATCCGGATAATTTTCCGCATACCCGTTTGTCTTGAAGAGGAAAAAAGACATAACTATTTCGCTGCCGGCACGGTCAATCATCGCAATCAGACGTGGGAAATAGGCACCGTCGCGCAGAAGTTCCACCTGCTGACTACTGGATGTCGGGTGTATCTCTTTGCGCGCCGCGTGTGCCCATAGGGTACAAGACCACACCATGACACCGCAGAGACAACACACTATGACACACCGCCCTATGATGTTTCGTACCCTCTTTTTCACTGGCCTCCGGCGATACTGTATAACTTTTCCTCTCACCTCGTGCATCTACGTTACATCATTTGTCGGAACCCGTCGACACAAAAAAAACGC
>Ga0272441_10001011_pt1 | contig 60759 bp, 56 predicted proteins | sample SSMProp6N_FD_193582 | JGI IMG/M metagenome (GOLD analysis project Ga0272441, IMG submission 193582) | Marine sediment archaeal communities from Little Sippewissett salt marsh, Falmouth, MA, United States - SSM-Prop-6N | ecosystem: Environmental > Aquatic > Marine > Wetlands > Sediment ...
TACGATCCTTCTACATAACGGCGACGTCAAATGGAGCGATGGTGGTTTTTAACTCCGCCGTGACGGCGATTGAATACACCGGGACGTCATATTAGGTGGAAATCAATGGTGGCGAGTACCGCTTTCGGACAAAAGTAATTGTCAACTGTGCAGGTCTTCAGGCGGATACCGTCGCGGCGCGTGTCGGCATCGATATAGAAAAAGAGGGATATCGCCTGAAATACTGTAAGGGAAATTACTTTTCCGCCTCACCTGCTCCACGGATCACTCATCTGGTCTATCCTGTTCCGTATAGGAAAGCTGAGGGTCTTGGGATACACGCGACCGTTGATCTCGGTGGTCGGATTCGCTTTGGACCCGATGTCGAGTATGTGGACCGCATCGAATACGCGGTGGACGAGGACCGACAGGAGGCCTTTTATCATTCCATCCGCACGTACCTTCCAGAAATAAGACAGGAGGTTCTTCACCCCGATATGTGCGGGATCCGTCCGAAGCTCCAGGGGCCCGGTGAGCCGTACAAAGATTTTGTGATCAAGGATGAGAGCGACCTCGGCTATCCGGGGTTTATTAATCTTATCGGTATCGAATCTCCCGGGATGACCACATGTATCCCTATGGCACGGTATGTTGCCTCGTTGATACAAGCATATATATGAGGTATTGTGTGTAGTGCAACAACACAGTAGTGCCAGGAAAGATGCCATGGTGCAGGTGACAAATGACGCAAAGGGGTATCACCTCGATTTCACCCGCCGCGACATTGAAGGGACGAAGATTGCCCTGCTCCCGGGAGACCCCTTCAGGGTGCCCGAGGTAGCCACAGCGATTCAGGAGATCTATGGCGGTGTGGTGAAGGAACTCGCATGGAACAGAGAGTTCAGGACGTTTCTCTGTAGTTTCGATACTATTTCCATCGTTGTGACGTCAACAGGGATCGGCGGACCATCTGCATCGATTGCCATCGAAGAACTTGCCATGGTTGGGATCGATACCTTCATCAGGGTTGGAACGACAGGTGCAATCCAGGAGCACATCGCTATCGGCGATGTCATCATTACTGCCGGATCGGTTCGCCTCGATGGGGCATCGACACACTACGCACCCATTGAATATCCCGCGGTGGCGCACTATGAGATCGTGAACGCTCTGATTGCGGGAGCCGAGGCAGCAGCGATCACCTATCATGTCGGGGTCACCGCATCGTCGGATACGTTTTACCCCGGCCAGGAGCGGTATGATTCATTTTCTCACTATGTCAGTGCGAAGTTCCGGGGTTCGTTGAATGAGTGGCGAATCCTGCACGTTCTCAATTTCGAGATGGAATCGTCCACCCTATTAACACTGACTGCCTCTATGGGACTCCGGGGAGGATGTGTGTCCGGGGTGTTGTGCAACCGAGTGAGTGACGAGCGGATCACCGAAGACACCGTGCGAGCGGGCGAGGGAAATGCAATCGCTGTGGCGGTGGCCTCATTGCGGAATCTCCTTGACTGATGTGCGAGGTTCGGCAATGTCCTGTTGACAAAAGCGGCATTATTCGCTATTGGGAAAAGAAGAAAGTACGATGAAGGTTGGCGGGAAAATGATACCATTCGTATGCATAATGGCAGCGGCGGCGGCACAGGACTCGGTCCACGCGGAAGGTGGCTGCACTTAGGTACGAAGAAATAGCAGTAACTGACGCCATGGGCTGATGATGGGTGGCCCATGGCGTTTTTCATTTTTAGCCCCGGGCTGACAGCCCGGGGCTTTTTTATTGTGAGTTCTCTCACAGGGAGGTGGAGAAACAATGAGTGAAAATGGCACCGTCCGGTTTGCTTCGCGTATGGAGCACTTGCCGCCGTATCTGTTTGGCATGATCAATCGGATAAAGATGGGAAAACGTATGCGGGGCGAGGATGTTATCGATCTCGGCATGGGCAACCCTACCGACCCGACGCCCGAACCGATCGTGAGGAAGCTCTGTGACGTAGTGCAAGACCCGAGAAGTCATCGCTACCCCGTCGCACAGGGTCTCAGAAATTTACGGAAGGAGATCACCCATTTCTATCGGAAGGATTACGGCGTTGCACTCGACGGCGAGACCGAGGTAATCTGTACCGTCGGCTCAAAGGAGGGGATATCGCACCTGTGTCTCGCCATTGTCGGCCCCGGAGACAATGTACTCGTTCCGACTCCTGCCTTCCCAATTCATATCTATGCGTCGGTTATTGCGGGAGGGAACGTGATCCGTATCCCCCTGGCCTCAGAAGAGGATTTTCTGAAACGCATTGCTGAGATCTGCGGGTCGATCCTGCCGCGACCGAAAGTCATGATGCTGAATTATCCCCACAATCCGACGGGTACCGTAACGACAAAGGACTTTTTTAAAGAAATTGTGAGGCTGGCGCGACAATACGATTTTATGGTGGTGCATGATTTCGCCTATTCGAAAATCACCTTCGACGGGTATGTGGCACCGAGCTTTCTCGAAATACCCGGTGCGAAGGAGGTCGGTGTGGAATTCGGGTCGTTTTCCAAGTCGTATAACATGGCCGGTTGGCGGATCGGCTACTGTGTGGGCAATGCAAGCCTCATTGAGGGACTCGCCAAGATCAAGGGTTACTACGACTACGGTGTTTTTTCCCCTGTGCAGATTTCCGGTATTGTCGCCTTGCGGGAATGTGAAGACAATGTGACACGCGACGGCCTACCAGGACAGAAGGGACACGCTGTGCAGGGGACTGGAGCGAATGAGGTGGTGTGTGGATACCCCCAAAGCGGGCATGTTCGTGTGGGCCAGGATTCCTCGCCCATATGACGGGATGGGATCGATGAAATTCGCCCTCCACATGGCCGAGCACGCAAACGTAACCATGTCACCGGGTGTCGGGTTTGGTCCGGAAGGCGAGGGATACCTTCGTCTTGCCCTGGTTGAAACTGAACAACGACTACGGCAGGCATTGAGGCAGATGCGGAAGGCCCTCGAGCTCCTCGATAAAACGGGTCACAAATGATGAATACGCGACACATCATCTGCCTCATCGTTGGTGCGGTAATGCTTTGTGTGAGCTGCGGTCCTTCCTATATTGTGATACCCTTTGAGAAACGACCATGGGAGTATGAAAGAGTGAAAAAACTCTGCGCTCGGGTGGTCGAGGTTACGGATAGGGACCACAAAGATCGGTATACCGTCCATGTCGTCGCGTCATCACGGATCAAACGTGTCTTGCAGAGCGACGGGCGAACATTCACCTTTACGCCGAACTCTTTACAGTTGTTAAAGGATGAGGGAATCATGCTTCTTATCGCCCGAAGTATTATTGAAAGGCAGCAAAACGGCGTATCGGTGATTGACCTTGATGTGGCAACGGTTGCTGTTTGTCGGACCCACTGGGCAATCCATCCCGTTGTCTATGCAGGCTTGCTCCATAAAACAAAAAGTCTGGAGCGATCCGATGCCGCGAAGTGGGTGGATGAATGGCCTACAAATCAACGAATCGATACAATCATGATCACGTTTGTGAAAGAGAACGCACCTCAAGGGGAATAGGGTCGTAGTTCCATAGAGCGTGAAACGGTCACAGGTGTGCGAGGGCAGCATCCTTGAGCAATGAAAGCGCTGATATATGGTGCACTTTTCCAGGGTGCCGTTTCGTGCTAAGGGAGATGGCTTTTCGTCCTTGACATGCCTCGACGGCCCTCCTATACTCATCCTCGAGCACGATACTTTCCTTGAAAATGTATCCGCACGGCATATGTCTTCGTAGCGAAATACTTGAAATTGACAGGACAACAGTATGGCCAAATTGACCATGCAGGAATGGCTCTCCCGGATGAAGCACGACCGGCGTTTCATGGGGAACGTCACCGCTATCAAACACTTTCCCCCCGATGAGGGAACCTTTGCTCCTTTTGCCGAGTGGGTTCACCCGAAAATCCGATCCATTCTGGAGAAAAGGGGCATTGACCGGCTTTACAGTCATCAGGCAGAGGCGATGGCACTGATACGGGAGGGTCGAGATGTAGTGCTCGTTACTCCCACGGCGAGCGGCAAGACCCTGTGTTACAATCTGCCCGTGCTGCAGCGTATCCTCGAAGAGCCGGAAACACGGGCGCTCTATATGTTTCCGACAAAGGCCCTGGCTCAGGATCAGATGCACGAAATACACGGCATGATTCGGGAGCTTGAGGCCGATATCAGAACCTACACATACGATGGTGACACACCCGCCGATGCGCGCCAGGCGATTCGAAAGCAGGGCCATGTGGTAGTGACGAATCCCGACATGCTGCACACGGGGATCTTGCCCCATCATACGAAGTGGCAGAAACTGTTCACCAATCTGAGGTACATCGTCATCGATGAACTGCACGTCTACCGCGGTGTCTTTGGCAGCCACCTGACGAATGTCATGCGGCGTCTCGTGAGAATCTGCCGATTCTATGGATGCAATCCCGTGTTTGTGTGCTGCTCGGCAACAGTGGCCAATCCCAGAGAACACGCCGAACGAGTGCTGGAGCGTCCGATGGCCCTTGTCGACCGGAACGGGGCCCCCACGGCGGCGCGCACATTTGTCCTGTATAACCCGCCTATCGTCAACCGAGAGCTGGGGATCCGTCAGTCAGCACTCACACCGTCGCGCAAACTGGCCGCGGATCTCATTTCCAACGACATCCAGACGATCATCTTTACGACCAGTCGGCTCAACGTAGAGGTGTTGACGAAATATCTGAAGGATCAGTTCAAACGGGGGAAACCCGTCGATACGCAGTTCGTCACCGGCTATCGAGGCGGGTATTTGCCGAACCTGCGCCGTCAGGTTGAACGGGGGCTGCGAGACAAGGAAATTATGGGGGTTGTCAGCACCAACGCCCTTGAGCTCGGAATCGATATCGGTGACCTGGAGGCCTGCATCATGGTCGGTTATCCCGGTTCCATTGCAAGTACCTGGCAGCAGGCCGGCCGCGCCGGCCGCCGCAGGGGTCACAGTTTTGCCATGTTCGTCGCCCGGAGCAGTCCTATGGATCAGTTTATCGTCGAACATCCCGATTACTTTTTTTCTCGATCTCCTGAACACTGCCGGGTGAATCCGGACAATCTTCTGATTCTTTTGCACCATCTGAAAAGTGCCGCTTTTGAACTTCCCTTCGAGACAGGGGAACCGTTCGGCGGTGAAGATGTCGAAACACTTCTTGACTACCTTGAGGAGAAAGGGGTGCTCCACAGGGTCGCCGAACGCTGGCACTGGGCCGCGGAGAGCTATCCGGCCGACGAGGTGAGCCTTCGAAGCATCAATCCCGAAAATGTGGTGATCGTCGACACGACGGAAACGGGAACCCCCCGCGTTATCGCCGAGGTCGACTGGGACAGCGCCTTTACTGCCGTTCACGACGAGGCGATCTACATGGTCGAATCGCAGCAGTACCACGTGGACAAGCTGGATCTCGACCGGCAGAAGGCATATGTCAGAAAGGTGGACGTGGATTATTTCACCGATGCCATGACCTTCACAAACGTCCGCGTCATCGACGGGTTCGACAAACGATCTCACCACAGGCTCATCGTCGAACATGGCGAGGTGCAGGTGGTACGGAAGGTCGTGGGATACAAAAAGATCAAGTTCTATACGTCGGAAAACCTCGGTTACGGAGATGTCACCCTTCCCGAAAAGGACATGCACACCACGAGTTACTGGTTTACCATACCCAGGGACATGCTCGTGAATCTCCCCTACACTCAGGCGGAAATTATCGACGGGTTGTCGGGTCTTGCCTACAGCCTGCATCATCTGGCGGCCATTGCGCTCATGTCCGATCTTCATGACATCGACCGCTGCATCGGTGACAAGAGTGGTGAGTGGTTTGTGCGCCACGGAAAGGACTGGCGCACCATTACCGCAACACCGGCGGGGGAAAGAACTGCCGGAGAGATCAGAAAAGACGCCTTTGACCCGACTATTTTTATCTTCGACGCCTATCCCGGGGGGATCGGGTTTTCCGAGCTTCTTTTTGAACAGCATGAACACCTGCTCGCATCGGCATGGAATGTCATAGAACACTGCCCCTGCACCTACGGCTGTCCCACCTGCGTCGGACCGACCCTTGAGGTGGGTCCCCGGGCAAAAGAAGTGGCCCGCGCCATCCTCGATCTGGTAGGGACATCATGACGGTTCGAGAGCGACTGGAGCGACTCACCGGTGAACGCCCGACATAGGGGAAACAAGCATCCCGGCAGAAAGAAATCGATGAACTGCGCCGCCGCATCGATCGCATCATGTCCCGCCGCCCCGATGGAAGAAGAACGTCCTCACCATTATATGCGGGTGAACCGGTCGAGCTGCACGAGGTTGTCTCGGGAGACATCAGTGAAAATGAGTACGGACAATTCTTCCTCGCCCGGAGTGTTACGGACGGTTCCACGCGCCACGGAGACCGGTGCGTCCGGGAGGTGATATCCATGGATATGCGGGCGGCGGCATTCCTGGCGAAAGATCACACCCTTGCGCAGTGTGACTGCACAGACGGACTCTTTCTCGATACGGAAACGACGGGACTTGCCGGTGGTTCAGGCACCTTTGCCTTCCTTATCGGAGTGGGATGGTTTGAAGGAGAATCCTTTATCACGGCGCAGATCTTTGCCCGGGATTTTTCGGAAGAGCGCGCATGTCTCGCGTTTCTGCAGGAAGTGGCTCGGGGAAAGGAATTTCTCGTCACGTTCAACGGGAAAGCCTTTGACGTAAATCTCCTGTCGGCCCGCTTCATCATGAACAGGTTTCATAATCCCCTCGTGGAACTACCCCACATCGATCTCATCCATCCGTCCCGGCGCCTTCTCGGCCACCGGCTGGACAACAGTCGTCTCGTAACGCTGGAACAGCAGGTGCTCGGTCTCACCCGCCGCGGCGATGTGCCGGGAAGCGAGATCCCTCAGCGCTATTTTGACTGGCTTCGCAGGCATGACGGCCGCCTCATGAAAGATGTCTTTACCCATAACTGCCTGGATGTGATTTCCATGGCGACTCTGGCGTACCATTTGTCCGAGCTTCTGAAAAGTGTCCCCGATATGGAAAACAGCGACCACCGTGATCTTCTCGCCGCTGCCCGACTCTTTGCCGACCGGCGGCACTGGCAGAGAGCGTATGGGGTTCTTGGATCGTTGAGGTATTCGACCGATAGCGCGATAGCGCGTGAGGCAGGAAAACTGCTTTCTCTCTTTTACAAACGCGCCGGCAGATGGGATGAGGCCGTTGAAATCTGGGAAAAGATAATTGAGGTTGAACCTCTGGATATTTTCGCCGCAGAGGAGCTTGCCAAATGGTGTGAACACCGGCAGCGCGATTTTGAACGGGCCCTGTGTATCGTAAGTCGTGTGCTCGAATGTTCACGCGCCGCAACGTCGGCGGAACGAGCTGCCCTTGTATACCGATGCACCCGCCTGAGACGACGTTTGGGAATGGTACCATAACCGGTTATCGGTGCCGTATGTCGATGCATGAAGGAGAATCTGTTCATGATGGAGAAGCGTAACCCCGATCTTGTGGAAATTCCGAATAGTCAAACTAACAGGTGTTTCGGCTGTGGTCCCATGAACCCGTCCGGACTGCACCTGCGATTCTTTTCCGACGGTGTCTCCGTCGTCTCCTGGCTCACGATACCCGAGCATCTGTGCGGCTGGAGAAATCTGATTCACGGTGGTATTATTGCCACCGTCCTCGATGAAGTAATGGGCAGAACCGTGATATGGCTGTTGCGGCGTCTCGGTCTGACGAAATCCATGCAGATCGACTTTTTGAAGCCCGTGTATATCGGCGAGAAACTGAAAGCGATGGGAGGTGTCCTTGAAAGAAACAGTGACCGGGAGGTGCATGTCGAGGGAGTCCTCTATAATGAGGCGGGAGATCTCTGCGCACGTTCAACGGCCATCTTCGCGCTGTTTACCCCGGAATATATACGAGAGCGGGGGGTCTCGGATGATGAGACACTCAAATGGCTTGAAAAACTCCTCGAGGTAGAGGCGCTGCGGCGAGAGAATGAGAGGAATAGCCCTATATAATACCAGGCAAGACGGGAGTCACTCACGATAATGACCGGTTCAAAACGATCCGAGTACATGAAAAGAATACACCGCGCCAGAAGCAGGGATGAAATAGCAAGAATATATGATGAGTGGGGCGAAGACTACGAGCGCGAAACGATGCGCTTGGGGTACTCCATGCCTGCCATTGTAGCCGGACTCTTCGGGCGATATGTCAGTTCCAGAGAGGGGAAAATACTTGATGTCGGAGCGGGGACGGGTATTCTGGGTGAGATGCTGTACCTCCTCGGCTTCCGGAATCTGACGGCCATGGATTTCTCCCAGGCCATGCTTGAGGTGTGCCGCACACGGGGCGTCTACGATGAACTCTGTGAAGCTATCCTTGGTGAGAAACTGGGATTTCCCGACGCAACATTCGATGCAGTGGCTGTTATGGGTGTCTATGGAAAAGGCCATGCCCCCGCGCACTCACTTATGGAACTGACACGCATCACCCGACCCTGCGGTCATATCATCTTCAGCATCCGTGTCGATGAGTACGAAGCCGAGGGGTTTAAGAAACTACAGGGATTCCTTGAGGAAGAACGTGTCTGGACACTCGTTGAGGTGACCGAACCATTTGACTCCATGCCTCTCGATACATCCGGCATTATGAATCTGATCTTTGTGTACCGGGTGCTATAGGCGGCAGGAATTCATTGATTTGTCTGCAACAATCCTCTATCATTTTTTATAGTAGTTCTGCATGATATCATCAGGTGACTGATCTCGTTACTCCGCTGTCACAGGACGCAAGAGATCATCTCTTTTGAATAATCCGGAGAAACCCATTTTACGGGCGTGATATGCAATGGGAACCAGTGTTATCAAAATAATCGATGCTCGGCAGCACAACCTTAAGGGATTTGATCTCGAGATCCCCCTGAATACGATTACCGCAATCACCGGGGTGAGCGGTTCGGGAAAATCGAGTCTTGCCTTCGATACCCTCTACGCCGAAGGACAGCGCCGTTATGTCGAGACCTTTTCCCCCTATGCCCGTCAATTCATGGACCGCATGGACAGGCCGCATGTCGAAAAAATCGAGGGGATCCCGCCGGCCATTTCCATCGAGCAGGGCGAACCGGTCAAAACTTCGCGCTCCACTGTGGGGACGATGACGGGAATCACCGACTACACCAAACTTCTCTTTGCCCACATGGCGGAACTCCAGTGCGGGGCCTGCGGGCGTACTGTCGTTTGTGACACGCCTCAGACGATTTTCATCCGGCTTTCCCACTATGCCGCCGGGACCGTTATGATCATTACCTTTTCTCTCCCCGTGCGAAGCATGTCGACCCAGATACTGGCCGCACGTCTCATGGGAGACGGGTTGTTTCGTATATACCGGGATGGTCTGGTGCAGCCGATCGAAGAGGGTATCGAGGGTGTGGACACCATTGAGGTTGTCGTCGACCGCCTGAAATTCCGTCCGGAAGAGCGCGAACGCTGTGTCGACTCGATCGAACAGGCCCTGTCGTACGGAGGAGGAACCGTGACAGTTCACCTTCCTGGCAGCGAGACGCTTCGGTTCAGTACCCTTCTTCACTGTCCGTACTGCGATATTTCATACCGGGAGCCGATCCCGAATTTCTTTTCCTTTAATTCACCCGTTGGGGCGTGCGATGAGTGTCGCGGTTTCGGCCGGGTGATTGCTATCGATGAGGATCTCGTTGTTCCAGACACGACAAGGACTATCCGGGAGGGGGCAGTCAAACCTTGGGCGGGGATCGCCAGAGGTGAGTTTGACGACCTTCTGGAATTCTGCTGCAATCGGGGCATTCCCGTGGATGTCCCCTATCAAGAACTCACAGAAAAAGACAGACGGGCTATTTTCGATGGTGACGATGAGTTTTACGGCGTGAAAAGATTTTTCGAATGGTTGGAAACGAAACGCTACAAACTGCATGTGCGGGTATTTCTCTCCCGCTACCGGGCCTATAGCCCGTGTCCGAAGTGCGGCGGGAGGAGATTTAAGGAAGAACCGCTCCTCTGGCGGATAAGGGGAGAAAGCGTTGCCGATGTGTACTCTTTGAGTATTGCCGGAGCACTGGAGTTCTTTCGGAACCTCGATGCCGGTCCCGGCAATGAGGTGACGGAACTCCTTCTTCGAGAAATCACGACGCGACTTACCTATCTCGTCGACGTGGGTTTGTCATACCTCACTCTCGATCGCCAATCGCGGACCCTCTCGGGGGGCGAGGTCGAACGGGTGAGTCTTACCAAAGCCCTTGGCGCTTCGCTTGTCAATACCCTGTATGTTCTCGACGAGCCGAGTATCGGCCTGCACCCCCGGGACACCCATCGGCTCGTGCGCATTCTGAGGGCCCTCAAAGAATTGGGCAACACGGTGGTCGTCGTGGAACACGACCGGGATATCATCACGGCATGCGACAATATCATTGATCTTGGCCCCGGGGCCGGGGAATACGGGGGGCATATTGTCTACAGCGGTCCGGCAGCACGAGTTGCAGAGGTAAAGACATCGCTGACAGGGCGCTACCTTTCGGGAGATCTTCGCATCCCCGTGCCCTCCGTGCGCCGGCAAAGGAAAGAAGGCAGGCTGATCCGGCTCAGCGGGGCCCGGGAGCACAACCTGAAGGATATCGATATCGATATACCCTTGGGAGTCATGACCTGTATTACCGGCGTGTCGGGTTCGGGGAAAAGCACCCTCGCCACTGATATCCTCTATAAGGGACTGAGACGAACAATGAGTTCATTTGAGGAAAAACCGGGGAAATATGACGGCGTGACGGGGGGTGAGTTGATCGAGGAAGTGGTCCTTGTCGACCAGCGCCCTCTCGGAAAGACTCCCAGGGCAAACCCCGTTACCTATATCAAGGCTTACGATGAGATCCGCCGTCTCTTTGCCGCGCAAACTGCTGCAATAGCCCGAGGGTATACACCGGGAACCTTCTCGTTCAACACCGTCGGGGGCAGGTGTGATGAATGCAAGGGAGAGGGATTCCAGAAGGTGGAAATGCAGTTTCTTTCCGATGTGTACATTGACTGTCCTGTGTGTGGGGGAAAGCGGTTTACCGAGGATGTCCTCGACATTTCATATGGGGGAAAGAATATCCATGACATCTTGCAGATGACCGTTGAAGAGGCGATGAAATTTTTCGCAGATCGGCCGAAGATCGTTGCGCCCCTCTCGTCACTCGTGGATGTAGGGCTCGGGTATATGAGAATCGGGCAGTCCCTCAATACGCTGTCGGGCGGCGAAGCCCAAAGGTTGAAACTGGCTCGGTATATGAGAAAAGGAAAGGGAACACGCCTCTTCATTTTCGATGAGCCTACCATGGGGCTGCACTTCGATGATATCTCCACGCTCCTTTCTGCCTTTGAGAGGCTTCTTGATGAGGGCAACACTCTTGTAATTATCGAACACAATATGGACGTCATCAAGGGTGCCGATTATATTATAGATCTCGGACCAGAGGGGGGTGACGAGGGGGGAGCTGTCGTTATCTCCGGCACGCCCGAAGAAGTTGCCCGATACGAAGGATCGCATACAGGAACGTTTTTACGCCCCTATCTCAATGGTTCTCACGGAGTATCCGAACGAATTCCGCAGTTCACGCACGGAAGCGGAGCGGACGGGAATGCAATCTGTGTCAGGGGGGCGCGCGAACATAATCTGCGCAATCTTACCCTGTCCGTCCCGCGGGAGAAGCTGGTGGTGGTCACCGGAGTGAGCGGTTCGGGCAAATCGACTCTCGCCTTCGACATCGTCTTCGCCGAAGGGCAGCGGCGATACCTGGAATGCCTTCCCTCCTATCTCCGCCAGTATCTGAAAATCATGGATCGCCCCCAGGTTGATCTTGTCACCGGCATTCCTCCCGCTGTCGCCATCGAGCAGAGAACAAGCCAGGGGGGGAAACGTTCCACCGTTGCCACTATGACCGAGATATATCATTATCTGCGGCTTCTTTTTAGTAAATTGGGGGTACAGCACTGCACTGGCTGTGGTGAGCCGATCGCTCCGCACCCGCCGGAGCGTATTGTTGATGAAATCATCCGAGGCCATGCCACCAGCACAGTGACCATTCTCGCACCAGTTGTCCTCGGGCGAAAGGGATTTCATAAAGACATCCTGGAGAGGGTGATGCGGGCAGGGTATGATGACGTCCGGATAAACGGCGCGGTGATGTCCCTCGATCCCCTTCCCTCTCTCAGCCGTTACCGGGAACACGATATCGACATAGTGGTGTCACACCTCCGTGTTGTAAAAAGAAATCGGCGACTCCTCACCGAGGTGGTGAAGTGTGCCCTTTCAGAGGGCAACGGCACGATATACCTTGTTGATTCCGAAGGGCGACAGACGGTGTTCAGCGAACGGCGGTACTGCCCTCGCTGTGGGATCGGATACGGAGAGTTGGATCCGCGCCTCTTCTCCTTCAACAGCCGTCGCGGCGCTTGTCCGAGCTGCGACGGTCTGGGGAGGCAGAGTGATTTTGTGGACGAACTGGTGCTGCCCGATCTAACACGATCTTTGGCTGGCGGAGCCCTTGCGCCCTTCGAAGAAGGATCACTCAAACGGCAGAAGACAAAGATTCTCAATGAGATTCACTCAGGGTTGGGCATTTCTCTTGAGCGGCCGCTGCGGCACATGGGGAGGAGAACAAGAGAACGAATACTCCACGGCGACAGAGAATTCAGGGGAGTAATCCCCGTCCTCAGGGAACTTTTCGGCTATATAGAGGCGGGTAATATGTTCAAACACCTCCTTTTATTTATGGGAGAGACGGTATGCCCGCACTGCGGCGGGAAGCGTCTCAACAAAGACGCCTTGGCGGTGAAGGTGCAGGGATGGGGGATCGCCGAGGTCGTGGGACTGTCGGCCCGTGAAGCAGGCGAACTGTTTGGGAAGTTTCATTTCGATGACGCGGCACTGCCCATTGCCGAAGGGATCGTCCACGAAATCATGACGCGGCTAGAGTTTCTTGCCAGGGTCGGTCTGTCGTACCTTACCTTGGAACGCAGGGGAGATACCCTGTCCGGTGGCGAGGCGCAGAGGATCAGACTTGCAGCCCAGCTCGGTTCGAACCTGAAGGGTGTCTGCTATGTCTTCGACGAACCCACTATCGGGCTGCACCCGCGGGACAATCTGATGCTGCTCGCAACCCTCGATGAGATGAAGGAACGCGGAAATTCCATTATGGTGGTGGAACATGATGAGGAAACCGTTCGCAGGGCGGACTACATTATTGATCTCGGGCCAGGGGGAGGGGTCCACGGGGGTGAGGTGGTTGCCACCGGCACGTTAAAAGAAATTCAAAGATGTCCCGCTTCCATTACCGGTGCATACTTGAACGGGAGGGGTCGAAGAAAGATTACCTCTCGCTTCAGGACGTCTGAGGATGGTCAATGGCTTCGGGTTATGGGAGCCAGGAAACATAATCTGAAAAAAATCGATATTGCCTTCCCCGTGGGAACCTTTGTGGTGATTACGGGTGTATCCGGATCCGGGAAATCAACGCTCCTCAAGGAGACGATACTTCCGGGCTTGAAACAGCGCATCAGGGGGGAACGGATATCGGATGACACCCATGATGACATCAGGGGGTGGGAGTTACTGGTCAGGGTCGTTGAGGTTGATCACTCCCCTATCGGGAAAACGCTGCGATCAACGCCGGCGACATATATCGGTCTGTTTGATGAGATACGAAAGCTTTTCTCCCTCGCCCCAGTGGCCCGGGCGAGGGGATATGATGCGGGGAGGTTTTCCTTCAATGTGAAGGGTGGCAGGTGCGAAGAGTGTGCTGGCCAGGGCCGAATCAAAGTGCAGATGCAGTTCCTTCCCGATGTCTATGTTGATTGTGAGGTATGCCGCGGGCACCGATACAATGAAACAACTCTGTCGGTTACGTACAAAGGGAAAAATATTCATGACGTACTGCAAATGACATTTGAAGAAGGGCTTGAATTTTTCGGTGCTTTTCCCTCCATCGCGCGTCCCCTTGCGATGCTGGTGGATATGGGATTGGGGTATATCACATTCGGGCAACCGAGCCCGACGCTTTCGGGTGGTGAATCCCAGCGGGTGAAACTGATCACGGAACTCTCCCGTCCCTCGCAGGGACGGACCCTCTATATTCTGGATGAGCCGACCACGGGGCTGCACATCGCCGACATTGAAAAATTGCTCGCCGTATTGCAACAATTGGTAGACCAGGGAAACACCGTCGTTGTTATCGAACATAATCTGGCGGTCATCAAAGAGGCCGATCATATTATTGACCTAGGGCCCGAAGGGGGAGATGCGGGGGGGTATGTCGTTGCCGAGGGATCACCCCGGGAGATTCTCGCTCAGCGGGAAACGTCATATACGGCGAAATTCCTCAATGAATATCTTTCTTCATAAAACTCGGGCACCGGGGGACCGGGAACGTGCTCGTGTTAGACGAAAGGAGAAAGCATGGTTATGGGGAATCCTCACATAACCCTGAGGGTGAGTGATGTCATGCAGCACGTAGAATTTTATCGAGACGTTCCGTGATTCGACTTTGTTGGCTACTGGGATGATATGTGTCCTGAAGTCGTCGATGAGTGGCACTATGATATACTGCCGGAATATGCGGAAAGATGCACCGGCGAAAACCGCATCGGATTTCGTGCGTCGGGAACTGTGGAGTGTTCCCTCGAAGTCGATGACGTGAACGCCATTTACCGGGCAGTGACAGCAAGGACCCGCGTATTCCCACGCCCGTTGATCGGCCATGGGGAGTCAGAACGTGTTCCACGGTTATGTCTGGCAAGTTTGTCAATAACACATTCCTTTTTACGTTATTACAGGCTACCAGAGGTGAATGCCGATGACACAGCCGGTGAGTGTGCGCTCTTATAACAGATATACCGCAGGCCGCGATGTGCCGGTGGTATTGTTTTCTGCTATGCGTTGTCCATGACAGAGAACGGCAGAACACGCTCCAGTATTCCACCCGGAGTTATGCTGTCCAACAGTTTGAAAATGTGTGACAAACGACAACGACGGGGCGTGTGCACCACGTGGGCTATTCTCTGTGATAAATTTATTGTACGGGTGATAATTTCCTTGACAAGTAAGAGTATTTCGTGAATCATTTTGTATACAAAATGCAAAAAGGAAGGGAGGGGACGCTTGTGAAAAGATTAATAGTAATAACCTTAGTAATTCTCCTCGCGTGTGGATCGGTGGCCTTCGCCGCCAAGAAAGAATTTCCGCGAAGAGACATAACAGACGTCGTTGTCTGGGGTGCAGGTGGCGGAACCGATGTGTGTAACCGTATCGTCACCGCAGAAATGGCCCCTATTCTCGGAGTGAATATCAATGTCATTAACAAACCCGGCGGTGTTGCCGGTTCCGTGGGAATGAACTATGCCTATTCCCGGAAGCATGACGGATACACCCTCTGCGGGTTGTCCGAATCCTGTGTCACGGCAGGCGTGCAGGGGGGGTGGAACAAAAAGATGGAGGTATGGGATTTTTTCATCGTCGGCGGATCCCCCGACATCATCTCAGTCACGCCGAAATCCCCGTACAAGACACTGAAAGACCTGATTGAAGCTGCAAAAACAAACAAGGGAACCATCAAGGCAGGTGCGAGCGGTGCCGGTTCAATCCATCACCTGAATCTTCTGGCTCTGGAGGACGGATCGGGTGCGAAGTTTAATTTCATTCCCTATCCTGGTTCGGCACCTTCTCAGTCTGCGGCGATGACTGGTGAAATCACCGTAGTCGTTACCTCTCTGGCGGAGCAGCAGCAACTCATCCGTGGCGGCAAGCTGCGACCTCTCGCCATGCTGATTCCCGAAGACTTCACGGTCAAAGATGTGGGAACAATTTCGTCTGCGTTCAAATTTTATCCTGGCCTTTCAAAGTATCTGCCGATCTCACAGGCGATCGGTATGGCGGTTCCAGCCGATACACACGAAAAAGAAAAAGCGGTTATTGCCGATGCGTTCAACAAGGCACTGAAGACCGAAAAAGTCAAAAAGTGGGCGGAAGACAACTATTACCTGCTCTCGGGAAAAACGGGTGCTGCCGCAAAGGAACAATTTAATATGCTCGAATCGCTGTTCGGATGGACACTGTGGGAACTTGGTGCTGCCAAGGTTGATCCTGCAAGCCTCGGTATACCGAAACCCTAACACGAACAAAATAACCACTCACGGGGGGGCCGGGGCGTGATGTTCCGGCTCTTCTTGCGTGGAGCGTTTTACACATTTTCTGACGAAACAATCCAATCCGTCTCGGGCATTCCTCGTGTATCTATGATATAAAATAATGTAGTGAAGAAACACATCAGGCAGGAGTTACCGATGATAGAAGGAGAAAAACTCCGCAAAGCTGATATTGTCACCAGTGTCATCATTGTGCTGTTTGGCCTCTGGGTATGTTTCGAAGCATTCAAAATGCCGATGAAAGACAGCTGGGGAGGAGTAATGAACGTGTGGTATGTCTCCCCGGCGCTGTTTCCCCTCATTATCGGCCTGATGCTGATATTTCTCGGTATATACCTTTTTTCCATTGCCATCAGAACGGTGGGCCTCCAGACAGTTGTCGTGACCATTCGCGAGGCGCTCAGGGAAAAGGTACAGAGGCGATGGATTACAGAACCCATGTTGCGGTTCTTAGCGATCGTCAGTTTGTTGATCTTTTTTGTGTACATGAATATTCCGAGGATCGATTTTTTTCTGAGCAGTCTCCTCTTTCTTGTCGTCTTCATCGTCATGTTCTACTATGACGACATGGTCATTCTCCGGAAGCTCTTTACTTTCTATCTCGTCGGGTCATTTCTCTTTCTCGGGTACTTCGCCACGAACCTCGATACCGTTGCAACGAAAATAGTCGAGTACGCAACCGATATTCTGGCACTCGTGTTCATCGTGACATTCAGTGTCTATGCCCGGATGCTTGCCGGCGACAGGGCCGACCTGAGAAGGAAATATCGGATTGCTATAAGCGTTGCCCTGTGCGTACCATTTGTACTGTGTCCCATATTTAAATATTTTCTTCTCGTTCCCCTTCCGGCGGAAGGAATGATTGTCGCCCTCATGGATGCGCTCTATTACTCGATATTCTGACGTCCCACGGGAGTAACAGGGTATGATGTATATTGTCGAACGACTGGCCGCGTACTTTCACATCGTCTTTCAGCTTGCTGCGGACCCTTTCAATCTCATGATTCTGTTCAGCGCCGTTCTCCTCGGTATTATCTTTGGTGCCATGCCAGGACTGACAGCAACCCTCGGTGTTGCACTGCTTACTACCCTCACCTATGGTATGCAGACTAATACTGCCATGATTGCCCTCATGGCTATCTATGTTGGTGGCGTATATGGCGGTTCCTACGCATCGATCTTGATCAATATTCCGGGCACGGCGGCAGCCGCCGCGACGGCCCTCGACGGATACCCCCTGGCATGCAAGGGCGAGGCGGGAAAAGCAATCGGTATGACGACCACGTCATCGGCGATCGGCACGATGGTCGGGATGTTCTTTGTTGTTACCCTCTCGCCCCTCATTGCGAAGTTCGCCCTGCAGTTTACGTCGTTTGAATTCTTTCTCCTCGCATTTTTCGGTATCATTATCAGCGGGACCTTGACGAGTCCCGATCTCGTGTGCAAGGGATGGATTGCCGGATTCCTTGGTCTGTTCCTCGCTGTCGTCGGGCGCGACAGGCTTCAGTTTTTTCCACGATTTACCTTCGGGTTTCCTGAACTCGACAGTGGCATCGAAATCGTCCCCGTGCTCATCGGTGCCTTCGGCATTCCTCAGATCATCCAGGTCCTGAAAGGGCGATTTTGCGCACAGGAGGCAAAGACATTCGAAAAGATCCTGCCTGAGTTTAAAGCGATCATTCAAAACGGAAAGCACATCGTTCGTTCCGCCCTGATCGGTGTGGGCATCGGTTCCGTACCGGGAATCGGCGAAGACATTGCAGGATGGGTATCCTACGGAGCGGCAAAAAACGCATCGAAGCACCCCGAACGATTCGGCACGGGTGAATATTCGGCGGTCATCTCGACGGAAACGGCTAATAATTCCTGTATCGGCGGTGCCATGGTCCCGCTGTTAACCCTTGGCATACCGGGAAGCCCGCCCGCGGCGATGCTCTTGGGAGCCCTGATGCTCCATGGAGTGAATCCGGGGCCGATGATCTCATTTGAACACCCCACCTTTATCCTGGAAATAGCAGCCATACTGCTGCTCGCATCGATTGCCATGTGGGTGACGGGTATGCTACTGGCAAAACAGGTCGTGAAGGTGTTGCGCATCCCACCGCAGATTTTCATGCCGATCATCGGTGTCCTCTGCATCATAGGGTCATACGCCCTCGGCATGAATAGCTTCAACCTTTTCCTCATGTTGCCTGTCGGCATCATCGCCTATTTTCTGACGGAAATGGGGTATCCAATCGCACCGCTTGTCATCGGTGTGATCCTCGGTCCAATGGCCGACGAAAATCTCCGGAGAGCTCTCATGGTATCACAGGGAAGCTTTCTCCCGGTTTTCACACGACCCGTCTCACTCATTCTGCTCATTGCGATTGTGATGACCGTCGTAAGTCAGCTGGGCTTCTACAAAAAGCTCAAAGGAAGGGCCATTGCCTGGACGAAGACGAAGTATAAGAATAGAAAAGCATGAGCAGCAAAGGAGGAAATCGAATGATGCGCACAGTATTTATTACGGGGGCAACGGCAGGGTTCGGTGAGGCCTGTGCCCGGCGCTTTGCGAAGGAGGGATGGCAGCTGATCGTCGTCGGAAGAAGAATTCGGCGGATTGATGCGCTGAAACAGGAACTACACCCAGTACCGGTACACGGGATTGTTGTCGATATCCGTGCCAGGAAGGCTGTTGAAAAAGCAATAGCAGCCCTGCCCGAACAGTTCAGAGCCGTGGACGTCCTCATCAACAATGCGGGCCTTTCCCTTGGTGCCGAGCAAGCACAGCACGCCTCGGTCGATGACTGGGAAGTGATGATCGATACGAATGTGAAGGGGCTTCTCTACGTGACAAAGGCAATTGTGCCGGGGATGGTGGAGCGAAACCGTGGCCTTATAATTAATATCGGTTCAACCGCCGGCAACTACCCCTATCCTACGGGACACGTCTACGGGGCCACCAAGTCGTTTGTGAAACAGTTTTCCCTGAATCTCCGGGCCGATCTTCTGGGGACGAAGGTGCGGGTCACCAATGTCGAGCCGGGGATTGCAGAGACGGAATTTGCCGTCGTGCGGTTCAAGGGCAATAAGGAAAAGGCCGCAAATTTCTATAGAAACGTACACCCGCTTCGTGCCGAAGATATTGCGGAGGCGGTGTACTGGATCACGACACGTCCTCCCCGTGTGAACATCAACCGTCTCGAGATCATGCCCGTTAATCAGGCCTTCGGCCCGTTCGCCCTCCACCGAGAGGAATAAAAGCCGAACCGACACTACCCTTCCTGCGGTGGCGCGAGCCACGTGCTCCCGCCGCGGTGATTACACCACGATGCAATAGAGGAGCGGAAAGATGACCAGGATCGCGAGAGTTGTCACCAGCCATCCCGAATTGGCGCAGTCGAGATCAAAGTCATACAGCACGGGCGGCACAAGGGCGATGAAGGCAACGGGCATGAACGAGAGAACCGTGATCACTTTGAGAGGAACACCGTCCATGATCCTACCCATTCCCAGGAAGATGGCCACGGGGATATTCACCATAGGGATGATACAGAACTTGATGGTCGTAATCATCACGACCTCCCTGAGATAGGTACGGATGCGGCTGAACCGGAGGGTCATTCCTATGGCGATACCCAGGGCCGCCGTCATTGCGGGGATCAGAAATGACGAAAAGGTACCGAACACCGGAGGCCGGTACACGCCGAACGTTTTCAGCAGGCTTCCCAGGACGATGGCAAAAATGGGGACGAAGGCCACCGGCTGATCTTTTATCGAACGGAAGTCGAACCGGAGCGACTGGAGGGCTCCCCTGCTGATCTGCTGGGAGAGGGGGAACCCCACAACGAGGTATATGAACACCTCGAATACGGTGAACAACTGAACGATCAGGAACCCGAGATCCCTGAACAGGACGAAGCAGATAAAACCTCCGAATATTCCCAGGTTGGTAAACATGCCGCAGACGAAAACAGAGGCGGCCCGCGGGGGGACGACACGGAAGAGTCTGATCAGTATAATGGCGCTCGCTCCGCCCACGAGGAATGAGAGAATTCCTTCGAAAGGGATCACGAAGAGCGTGCCGACTGTAAAGTGTATCTTCCAGAAGGCATGCAAAATTGGGATCGGCAGCAGGAAAACAATGGTGATGATCTTGATGCGGTCGGATACGGATTTGATCTGTTCGTAGGTGAAAATCCCTCGTCCCGCGCAATACGCCTGAATTGCGTAACCTGCCGCAATACTGCCGAAACATACCGTCAGAATAAAAAGAAGGCGTTCCATTTGCTCCCCTGGCCGTCAGGATGCCGGTGGTCTACCCATAACAGAAAGGACCTTCCTGCCGGAAGGTCCTTCGCAAGCGATTACCCTTACCCCGCATACGGCCGATTACGTGTCGTAAATTTCCGGATTGACGCAGTCGGGAGGACGTTCACCGCGCAGCATCGCCAGCAGGTTCTGTGCCGCCTTCAGGGACATATTGGTCCGTGATGACGTCGTTGCCGAGGCGGTATGGGGCGTTACCACAATGTTGTCCAGTTCCGCGAGTCCCGCGACCATCTTCGGCTCAAACTCATAGACATCGAGTCCTGCCCCTGCAATGTCGCGGTTCTTCAGCGCATCAACCAACTCCGCTTCGTGGACTACCGGGCCGCGCGACGTATTGATGAGGTACGCCGTCGACTTCATCTTCCTGAAGACGTCCGTATTGAACAGGTGTCGCGTCTCCTTCATCAGGGGGACATGGACACTCACATAGTCGCTTTCTGCCAGCAGCTGTTCAAACGGCACCTGCTGTGCTCCCAGGGCTTCCTCGAGCGTTGCATTGTCAAACACATCCGCATAGAGCACCTTCATGGCGAAGCCCTTTGATTTCAGCGCCATCGCGGTGCCGATCCGTCCCGCGCCGACGATGCCCAGCGTTTTTCCCGTCACGTCGCCGCCGATGTACTGCAGGGGTCCCCAGCCGCCCCATTTGCCGGTGCGCATGAATCTGTCCGATTCGACAACTCGCCGTCCGATCGCAAACATGAGCGCCCACGCCATTTCTGCCGTTGCATCGGTGAGGACGCCGGGGGTATTCGATATGGGGATCTTTCGTTTCGTTGCTTCCACGACATCGATATTGTCGTACCCGACGGCATAGTTTGCAAACCCCTTTACTTGGTGTGCCGCGTCATACACCTCGGCATCGATTCTGTCCGTCAGCAGACAGAGTATGCCATCCCTGCCCTGGATGTTCTGTAACAGTTCTCCCCTCGTGAGAGGGCGGTCTTCGGGATTGACTTCTACCTCGCACTGTTCCCGCAGCAGGGTAATGCCCGCCTCGGGAATCAAGCGCGTTACGTAAACGTTCGGTTTCGCCATTATGTCACCTCTTTTCAACGGGTTATTTCGGTTATTGCAGGGAGAAGAAATGTTCCTCGATAAATTTCCACGTTGCGATGAAATCGTCTCCGGTGATCATCCCGTACAGTTTCTTCTCATCGATGTCAGACAGGCGATTCCAGATGCGATTGGTGATCCTGCTGTTGATTTCGAAGATGCCTCTGATATCCCAGCGGGTCGGCGATGTGTCGGATGTCATGTAATCATTATAGCCGTATCTTTTCAGGTAGTACAGAAATTCTACGTATTCGAGAAAGTGCTTTGATCCGCAGAAGTAATCCCAGTCCCACGTACCATCGTTATCGTTGATGTGAATGTAGTACCGATAGGGACTCTCAGCAAGCATGGTAACCGCCTCTGCGGGATGTTCGGCGCCGTAAATCGAATGGCCGAAATCGAGCGTCACGCCCATATTGATGCACTGTATGTCGTTCAACAGGAGCAGGGTCTTTGCAGCCGAATCGAGAAAACATCGTCCCCGCGTTTCCTTCGGTTTATATTCGATAAAGAGGGGTATTTCCTCTCTGTACGAGCCGGCCTCACCAAACGTCTCAACGAGATAGCGCCACATGGCGGCGTAATCGCATTGAAACGAAAACTCGTAGCCGTCACTCAAAGGGCAGCACGTAACCTTATCTGCTCCGATGGCAGCGGCAAAGTCCTTCGCCTCCTTGATGAATCTCACTGCCCTGTCGCGTATGTCTTTCCTCTGCGATGTCAGACCGCCGCTCTGAAACTCCGGCTCCGCTTTGACGTTGACATTCACGGCGGCAACTTTCAGGGTATACGTATCGAGGAGTTTTCGCACCGCAGCGGGATCGTTTACCTCGTACGGATACACGATTTCGACACCGTCATACCCTTCGATGGTCGTCATCATCCGAAACTTTTCCTCCAGGTTCATGGCGACATTATATTCATGAAACCGGTCTTTCGTCTGGCCGAGGAACCCGGTAATAATGGCCATCTTCACCATGGTTTATCCTCCTCTTTTTCCCTCGATAAGCCGCTTTACCGATTTGGTGATGCAGTTTTTCGAAAAACCGTATTTGTCAATGAGTTTATCATAGTCACCGCTTTCCGCGAAGGTGTCATCGAGACCCAGATTGTCGAAGAGCACCGGCTTATGTTTCAGACAGAAGTTGGACAGTTCATACCCGAGGCCGTTCCGCTTCTGATGGTTTTCAGCGACCACGAGTGCGCCTGTCTTCGTAAGTGACGCGAGCAGTGTCGTCGTGTCAAACGGTTTGATTGAATACATATCAATGACGTCGGCCCTGATTCCTTCTTGGGCGAGTTCATCTGCTGCCGCGAGGGCCTGGAAGACGATGTCGCCGTATGAGACGATCGTTACATCGCTTCCCTCTCTGATGAGTGTGCTCCCGGCGAGGCTGAACTCGTCCCCGGCTTCGTAAATATCGTAGTACGGATCCCTCATGAGCCTTACAAAGACGGGGCCGGGCGTCGCGAGCGCAACATCGAAAAGCTTCTTCGACGAGATGGTATCGGCCGGCACTAGCACCTTCATGTTTGGCAGCGTCGTCACCATGGCGATATCTTCCGATGCCTGATGGGTCACGCCATCGATTGAGGGAGTAATACCGCCGTGAGATGACAGAAACTTGACGTTGAGATTGGGGTAACACACATAGGTGCGGACAGACTCGAGGGCCCGCATGGTCAGAAACACACCATAACTTGATACGACGACGGTCCGACCTTCAGCGGCCATCCCGGCAGCCGCACTCACCATATTTCCCTCGGCGATTCCCATATTGAAGTAGCGGTGGGGAAATGCATCGCCGAAGAGATACGAAAACGTTGAATATCCGATGTCCGCCTCAAATACGACAAACTCGTTGTCTTGGTGGCCGCACTCCGCCATGCGCTCGGAAAATGCCCGACGGGTCGGAACTTTTGCCTTTATTGGAGTATCTTTCATACACAATCCTCTATTTCTTGGAGTGCACAGGCATATTCATCGTCGGACGGACATTTGCCGTGCCATTCGAATCTGTCTTCCATGTAGCTGATCCCCTTCCCCTTGACGGTATCGGCAATAATGACTGCCGGTCTTCCGGATACCTCCTGCGCGCGTTCGATGGCGGTGATGATCTCTTCCATGTTGTGCCCGTCGATGTGGAAGGTTTCCCAGTCAAACGCCCTGAATTTGGCATCAACATTCCCCGTCGGCATGACGGCATCACAGTCGCCGTCCATCTGGAGCCGATTTTTATCGACAAAGGCAATGAGATTGTCGGTTTTATATTTCGATGCTGCCATGGCTGCCTCCCATACGTGACCCTCGTTGATTTCCCCGTCTCCCAAAATGACGTAGACGCGGTAGTCTTTGCCGAGGAGCCGTCCTTCGAGAGCCATGCCGAGACCGATACTGAGGCCATGCCCCAGGGATCCCGTCGTCATGTCGACGCCGGGCGTCTTTTTAATCGGGTGTCCCTGAAGAATGCTTTCGAATTTTCTCAGGGTATGGAGTGTTTCCATGGGGAAATATCCTCGCAGGGCGAGACAGGCATACATTACGGGACACGCATGCCCTTTTGACAGCAGCAGCCGGTCTCGATCCGGCCAGTCGGGATTTTTCGGGTCAATCCGCAAAAAGTCGAAGTACAGGGCCGTCACGATATCAGCCGCTGACAGTGATCCTCCGGGATGCCCTGATCCTGCAACATAGATCATGTCAATGATGTGGTGCCGTACCTCTTTTGCCCTTTCCTTGAGGTATGCCACGCGTTTTTCTCGCGAATGGTTATTTACAGCTTCCATAGTACCTCCTGTCAGGAGAACGTTTCTTCTTCTGTTGTAGTGAACGAAAAGCCTCGTTGCCGAGGGTGTTACTGCAACCCGGGGAGTTGGAGATATCGCCTCCGCGGTGTCGTCGAGAGGGTTTTGTGGTCATTGATTTTCTGCCTTTATTTTTTCTCCTTCGATTTCTTTTATCAGCTGTACCCGCGAGGTTCTGAGGTGAAGCCGCATCAGTTCTTCGGCTTTTTCGGGGTCTTTCATCGTAATCGCATCGATGATGGCCCGGTGTTCGTCGATAGTATCCTTCGGGAGCCTCACCAGACCCTCGAGGACATCGCGTTGGTAACTGAACGTGAGGATATTGAAGGTTGTCAAGATGCTGGGTAAGATGTCAATGCCGCTGACTTCTATGAGAAAATTATGAAAACGGCGATCTTCCTTTGCGTAGCTCCTGATATCTTCCGGATTATTCGAAATCCGAACCTCGGTGAAAAAGGTTTTCAGCTTTTTCTCCTGTGAATTCCTGATATTCTGCGCTGCCTTGCGGGCTGCCAGCCCCTCCAGCACCTCGCGAACCTCGAAGATTGCGATCATTTCCTCGGTACTGAAGATGTGAACGAAGAATCCCCGTCTGGGAATGGCAAAGACTAAATTTTCCTGCTCGAGCATCTTCAGGGCGCTGATTAGAGGGGTCCTGCTGACGCCAAGTTCACGGGACAATTTATCCTGATAGATTTTTTCTCCCGGCATGAGTTTGCGTTCGACAATCATGGATTTCAACCGGCTGTACACTTTTTGATCGAGGTTTTGATGTCTGCTTCCCAATCGTTTCATAGATTTTTTATTCCTATTTGTGGTATAGATTTTTTTGGTAATGCGTTGCCGTCATCGGTGTTGTTGCTATGTTCGACCCTAATAATCAGTCTTGACCATTACCATCAAATTGTATATTGTATTCAAAAAGAAGATAAATACCGAATCACTATTTTGTCAAGTAAAATCTTTGTCTTTGTAATTGTTTCTAATGGTTGATAGTTTCGTGGTACTGATACCTGATTCCGGGGATTTCAGGCCTTTTTTCACCGGCGAACACATCGGCGGTGTTCTGTACGGTAGTATGTCTCACCATCTAACGTGGCGTGACTGAATACTATGAGAGAGGTGCACACAATGAAACTGGGTGCCGGAACGTATGCATGGTCTGCCTACGGCTGCGGTCTGGCGGTGGCGATACAGGAGATCGCCTCTCTCGGTATCAAATATGTCGATGTTCTTGGTGCGGGGCACGGGGAGCCGGCAAATTTTACGGACACGCAAAAGAGAGATATCCGAAAACTCATGGATGACCTGGGTGTCCGGACCTCAAGTGTCCTGGCGCTGTACGAAGGAAATATCGCAAGTGGCGAACCCGAAGAAATGACGCTAATTCTCGATTATATGAAGGAAATCCTCGACTTCTGTCAAATTCTGGGCGCGGATCAGATCCTGTATAAACCGGGGGATAAAATAATCACCCTTCCTCACGAATACACCTGGGCGAATTCCGTTGCCTTTTCCCGGACGATGTCTGATCTGGCGCGACATTATAATGTCTTCATCACCTTTGAACTGGTTCCCCGACCGTTTGCCCTTGTCCAAACGATTGCGGATGTGAATCGCATGCTTGACGACGTGGGCCGGGACAACGTTCTGACAAACCTCGACCTCGGCCATATTGCCCTGACCCGCGACGGTGTTGACGACATCGCAACGGTAGCCCGCCGGACCATTCACCTGCATCTGAACGACAACGATACGTACGTTCATACAAATGACGTGGTGGGAACAGGTGATGTTCCGCTCGAAGACTATATCCGTGCACTTGTAGCACACGGGGCGGAAGATACCTGCAGGGAACTAGGTGTTGAACTTGTCGCCGGGATTGAAATCGAGGTCGAAGAGAAAGATAAAGGAACACTGACGCCACTCACGATTACCCGGCAGAGTCGGGATTATATCCTGGAACATCTCGAGCATATCACACTGTGAGAGACAAGGGGGTACCTACCATGAACGAACGGCCCCTCCCATGGGGTGAATTTATGCGGTCCCTTCCGCCGTTTGTGTCGGAAGAGGCGATTGATCATGAATGGTTTCAGGCGGTTGAGGCTCTCAATAGAAAGATTATCGTTCTGGACGATGACCCCACGGGGACCCAGACGGTCCACTCGATTCCCGTCTATACGTCGTGGGATGCAGATGCACTGCGCAAGATTCGCCGCGAGGCGTTTCGAGTTATATATATTCTCACAAATTCGCGGGCGCTGACGGCGGACACGACGCGGGATCTTCACCGCCGCATCGCCCGCGATCTTGCCGACGTATTCATCGCCGAGGGCGACGAGATTCTACTGATCTCACGGAGTGATTCGACGCTCCGGGGTCATTATCCCTTGGAGACGGAAACCCTCTATGAGGAACTGTCGCGGCATACGGATATTCATGGGGAGATACTTGTTCCGTTTTTTCTTGAGGGTGGCAGGCTTACCTGTAATGATGTCCACTACGTGAAAGAGGACGACGTGCTGACTCCCGCAGGAAAGACGGAGTTTGCCGGCGATGCGGTCTTTGGCTACCGATCGTCGAATCTGAAAGAGTGGATCGAAGAGAAAACCGGAGGAACGTACCGGGCAACAGATGTTATGGCAATTCCTCTGGAAATGCTGCGAGAACGGAACGTTGCAGGAGTCGTCAAGATTCTCTCGGATATCGACGGGTTCGGGAAGGTCGTCGTCAACTCCGTTGACTACTCAGATCAGCGGGTCTTTGTCACAGCCCTTTCGCAAAGTCTGCGCCAAGGCAAACGGTTTCTGTTTCGCACTGCCGCGTCATTTGTCCAGGTTGTGGGCGGTATCAGGCCGATACCGCTACTGAAGAAACAGGCACTGTATCCCGACGGTGTATCATCCGATCCCGGCCTCGTGATTGTCGGATCATATGTCCGTAAAACCACAGGGCAGCTCGAAGCGCTGCGGGACCTCTCCGGTATAACGCTGATCGAGTGGAATGTCAGGCAGGCGAAAACTGACGACTGCCTGAAGGTGGAGTCTCAGCGAGTCATCGCTGAAGTTGAAGAGGCGTTTGCCCGGGGCAACGATGCCTGTGTGTACACTTCTCGGGAGTATGTAAGCGGAGGGAGAGGCGACGAGGAGGAACTGATTTTTTCACAACGTGTCTCTGAAGGGCTTGTCCGTGTGGTTCGGGATTTGACGGTGCACCCGGGATTCCTGGTGGCAAAGGGGGGAATTACATCGAGCGATGTTGGCGTAAAAGGTCTTGCCATTGCGCGGGCTATGGTCATGGGACAGATTCAGCCGGGAATTCCCGTGTGGAAACTGGGTGCTGAAAGCCGCTTTCCGGGATTGCCCTACGTTGTCTTCCCGGGCAATGTGGGAACTGATGACACCCTCAAAGACGTGGTCGAGATCCTGCGAAGATAACAAACTGTCGTGTCACGCTGGTGATGCGTGTGGTACTGAGGAGTTGCAGAAAGACCCCCCGTTCTGATTACGAAAACGAGGTGTCTTGTGCAGATATGTGAAAAAATAAAAGAGTGTCGTGTCTAGTGACGGCCGGGCCGGTATGTTCCCAACTCCGACTCGATGAGTGAAGTCGCATCGACTTCCTTGTTGATCAGTTTTTGAATCATGTTCTCGAATGTGCCGTTCTGCATAAGGTTTTTCACCACGGGCTCAAGCATCACCGATTCGAGGGCTTCGCTGAACTCGAGCATAACCTTCCTCGTCAGTCGCTCGGTTATCAGATTGTTGGTAACAATGTTTTCATAATGCTTTTCTGCAAAGTCCAACAACTCGGCAACGCTTCTCCTGAAGGCCTCTTCATCAAGAGGATTCTCGGCCCTGACAATCGGCGGCCGCCATCCCCCGGGAAACGCCGGTGCCATATTGAGCATGTACATGAGCTCGCGATACAGCTTTCCCGTTCCCTCGCGATCAGCCTTGTTGATCACGAATATGTCGGCAATTTCGAGGATGCCCGCTTTCATTACCTGGACCTCATCTCCCATGCCGGGAATTTCGACTACGACGACTGTGTGGGCGTGGTTGATCACTTCGATACCCATCTGGCCGGAGCCGACGGTCTCGACAATGATGACGTCTTTTCCCATGGCGTCCATCACGTGTATCGCTTCACCCACTGCCCGTGAAAGTCCACCAAGAGCCCCACGGCTTGCCATGCTCCGCATGAAGACATCGCGGTCTGTGACGTGTCGGTGCATCCGGACCCTGTCTCCGAGGAGTGCTCCGCCGGTGAATGGACTTGACGGATCGACGAGCAAGGCGCCGACCGTCTTCCCGCGTTTGCGCAGTTCGCCGATTAATACATTGATCAGTGTGCTTTTTCCCGCCCCCGGTGCGCCCGTGAATCCTATCACGTGCGCATTTCCTGTCCTTGGATAGAGATGCTTGATAGACGCTTTTGCCTCAGGAAGACGATCTTCGAGCTTCCTGATCAGCAATGAAGCTGTCCGGACATTCCCCTCCATCACTTTCTGTGCTGTTTTCATGTTCTTGTGTCCCCCCCCGCGTGTAAGTTGCAGGTAACGCCCCGCTGCCACCTCCCCTACTACACTCTACTGTGCGCTTTAGCACAAATCAGGGGCGATGTACAATCGATTTTCATCATGCCGCGGTGAGTCCGAAAGAGCGTACATTATGACGTGCAATCATCTGACTTCGCAGTATTTCCTGTTGCCCGAATCCTCACACCATGATCCGAATGTCGCCGCTCCTGCGTGCCCTTGTTGCGGGAAAGGTGTCTTCCGTTTCCTTTCTCCACGTTTCCTTCGTCACGTTCGAATGGTTTTCCCCTGGAGAGTTTTCCACGTCTCTTCCGAATACCAGATGTCGACAAATTCGATGATCGAGTCGTGTTCCCGGGCGATCATGTCATCGGCCAAGGGTTTCCGCACGAGGTGCTTAATACTCCGGAAAGCCGCTCCATCTTTTGCCGCATAGTCCCGGGCCATTGTCTTCGCTGCCGCTTCCATATCATCGTACGAAACGATCTGATCGATCAATCCCAGCTGCAACGCCTCTTCCGCTGAGAACATGCCTCCGCTGAGGACAGCCCGTTCTGCCTTCCTGTGACCGAGCCAGAACTTCATCAATTCAACGCTTCCCGCAAACAGTGACGAACCAAAATTTATCTCGTTGAGAGAGATTTTTGCTTTACCCGACACCATCAGTCGGTAGTCGCATGCGATGGCAAGCATACATCCGCCTGCAATGGTGTGCCCGTTCAGGGCTGCAATGACCGGCTTGGGATACAGAAACAGGTAAGTGTAGAGATCGGTAAATTTCGTAAGGTAGCGGATGAATGACTCCCTCGGATAGCTCAGGAACTCCGGAATATCAAACCCGAAGGTGAAAAACTTTCCCTCGCCCGTAAAAATCACCGCTCTTACCTCAGGATTTTCAGCGAGGAGAGTGAAACATTCTTTCAGTTCGTCCACCACCGCTTCATCGATAGCATTTACTTTTCCGCGCTGCAACGCAATCGTTGCAATGCCGTCATCAATAGATGTGCGTGCAAACTCCATTTTGTCCTCCTTTGTTCGATAGTCACAATTCGCGAATCGACACATGCGTTTCACGAGTGAGACACTGAACGCAGATTTAGGGACGATGATTCTGACGCATTACCAAACCACAATGACCTTGCTGGTGCGTGGTTACATCTCGCAGAGCTCTCGCGGGCTCATGGTCAGTATCTCGTTACCCCCTCCCTGACGAGAATCATGTCCTCAAGCTTCACCACGGTCTTTTCGTCCATCATATGCATATCCAAGGCGATTATGTGCCCGTCGTCGACGGTCGAGTGATCATACACGGAGGGAATGGGCGGTTCGTTCAGCTCGAGGCCCACACCATGGCCGATGAGGCGGCCCCGTTGTCCCTTCCCGAAATTCATGAACGCGGCGGACATGTTGCACTCCTCGGCTTTTCCCGTTGCCGTGCGGTAAATCTCGCTGCACATCATTCAGGGCAAAGTTGAAGCCGCTTCTCACAAACAACCGATAGTCGTCGGGCAGAACCACGAGATATGACGGCTGGGCTGTTCCTGTGTAGTACAATATGTTGCGGGAATAAACGAGAATCGCACCGGCAAGACCGTGTTCGACAATACGGTCCTGTAACTCGGCAATACGATCGTTTCCGTACATGGTACCTCCTTTTCCTTTTATACATGATTGGACTGAGCGCATACCGACAAATTACCATGTATTAACTACTAATTACTTTTCGCATCAACGGGAAAATCGAGTGTCCATAAGGGCCTCATGAGTACAGAAGGCTGACATACTCAGAAGATAGGTGTGGTTTGTTCACCTGATGGGTGTGTGTCGATGTCTGCGGACTTGGATGTGTTCACTTCTGTGCACCTTTCTGCTGCCAGATCCGAAGAATTTTCGAGGCCGTATCCTTTGGCAATCGGCTCAGCCCCCGTTCATACTTGGAGAGCGTCTGGCGTTTCACTCCCAGTGCCCGGGCCAATTCGGCCTGATGCAGGAAATAGTCGGTCCTGAATTGTTTGATGAGGGCGGGATGTGTCACCAGCGTGCCTGCATCCCGGGGGATACGGACCTGTGAGGGGAGCGCGCCGACGTTCATGTTATGGGACAGTCGAATTCCCCTGCGCCCCGATATCTTCCAGATACTATCGGATAGTCTGATCCGTATCGGTGTCTCCAACCACTCTCTGAAGTACCCTTTCATTCGGTTCGGGGGATCGACAATTGCGGCATCCGAGAGAATGCCTATTTCCACAAGGCGATCATGTGCCTTGATAAGCGTATTGACTGTCTGTCCGGGATTGCGCCAGTTGATATTTTCGGCGCAGAAATCGAGGATACTGTATGGTGTTGCCCGGGGCAGCGATCCTTTTTTGCCGGCAATGACTCCGACGATAGTCCAATAAGTGCCGATTTTCTTGGTGAATGCATCATGGTAGGGACTCAGCCTCAGGAGTGACGGGTTGTAGTAGCCGATCCACCGGAGACCTTCGGAACTGAGAAAATGTGACAGTGCCTGGCCGCATCGAAAACGGAATGAAGTTCGGGTATCGCGTTCGCGCGTATGTTCAACATCAACAATGTCGAGAAGGTGGTCCGGCTTTTCTCTGCCAACAGTGATGGTCCCTCCTGTTGCGTAGTCGCGCCATGTCATGGTGAGACACATTTCCGACAATCGTGTAACTTCGTCGTTAAAATCCCTGAGGAGATTCTGTGCACTTCCACGGCGGAGATGGACTCCCCGAAAGTCGGCGATCTCTTCCAGGCTTGCACTGGCAATGTCTTTCGCCGGATCGCGCAGCTCGGCGATCCGCGTCATTAGGATGAGGAACACGTCGGCAGTCTCAACGGAAAACTTCTGTACTTCTGCGCGCAGGCTTCCCGCGTGTGCAAATGAGTGCCGGAGTGCGTATCCGTACTGCGCCTTGAAAAAATTCAGTCTGCTCCCGAAATCAGGCGGTGGTACTATGGATACGGTAATCTGCCCATCGCGTGACGCGTATGAGTAGTGAGGGCGGCCGAAAGAGTCCGCCAGCCACCGGTTTCTCCTCCCACCTGCATAGATGGCCCTCAGCGCCGCGATGATAACCGGGCTCGTGGGAATGGGGAACTCCCGACGGTGAGATTCCGGTTCACGAGACATAGCCCTCTGTGGCGGTGCTGACAGGGGGGTATGGGCGGAAAATTGTTTCGTCTTGCTCATCTCACGTTATCCCGGCGTGGTGTCTCTCGATGATATTGCCTTGCATACTACGACTGTGCATATGCTCGGGCACTCGTTTTTCCGCCGTTTTGTTGATCTTTCCGCATTTCTTGCACAGGGCACAGGGGCCGGCGAGTATGACAAATGCCTTGTAGTAGCCGTCTTTGAACATGTCGCCCTCGAGAGTGAGCAGCGTATCGAAGTAGTTTTTGAATATCCGTCCCCGTTCCTTGGAGAACGGTGCTTCGATGTGAACTCGGATCGCCCGGCCGTACGAGTCGAGAATCGTACGTGTCTCCTTCGGTGTCGGTGACTCGGGTGGGCCTGTAATTAACCTCGAAAGGACATCCGTACATGCCTTTTAACCGCACCTGCGGTGCCGTGACGACCGTGCTCGGGTGAATTACCTTCGCGTAAGTTGCCCCTTTCCTTAACGCCTCTTCACAGTATGTTTCCAGAGTGGCAGTGGTCATTGGGAGCCCCCTTTTTTTAACCTCCTTTACATGCTGCAACACTGTAATAGGCGGGGGATGAAAAGTCAAACAGATTACAAAACAGAGAGATCTTTTCCCTGCTTGCCGAAAACGGTGACGTTACACAATAACTACCCGATTCGCAAAGGAATTTCACAGGTAAAATCTGTGAGGACGGCGAGCAATATATCAGGTTATTACTGTTACTATACCAGAAATCAATTCGTATTGCCTCTCGGCACTATTTATCTTACATTCGATCTTACTTCCTTCCATCGATAGTTGCAGCATCGGGGAAAATCCAACTATTCGGGGGGCGTTATGACACTTCAACAAATAGCATTTTTCAAAAGCATGATAATCAGGCAATTGGTGGAGAATATAGCAGATCCGAAGTTACGAGCAAAAATCTGCGAATCCCCGGAAAAACCTGCTGAATACTATGAACAGGCATCTCTTGAATTCGAAAGAAGTTTGTATCTCGAACTCCGCACGAGATCGTATGATCGGGTCAAAGAGCTGAAAGAGGCACTAGGTCGTATCGAAGCGGGAACATACGGTATCTGCCATGAGTGTGAGGATGATATCGATGTCGCACGTCTCATGGTACGGCCGACGGCACTGTTCTGCATCGAGTGTCAGGAGATGACCGAACGCCTGCAGCGACGGCGTCTGATGTAATCGTCGGGGCGCTCGCTATTTTCTGCACGAGAGATTTCCTGCCCGCATACCGATCAACCGCACCTTCTTTGTGAGAGCAACTCTCCCAAGACAGCCGAATGCCGTTTTCCGGATCTCTTCTTCGGTGTCGGTCGAAGCGGACAGTGTCTGTGATCGTGTCAGTGTTTCAAAGTCTTCGAAACGTATCTTTACCGTCACGGTTCTGGCCTCGTAGCCGTTGGCGTGTAGTTCTGCCACGACATCCTTCGTCAGTCCCGCCAGCGTCTTTGCGATGGTCTGCCAGTTGCTGACATCCCTTTGGAAGGTTACTTCTCTGCTCATCGATTTCGGCTCCCAGTGCGTGATCAGGGGATTGTGATCAATCCCCTGTGAGGCCTCGTAAAGATAGGTGCCATAGCTCAAACCGAATCGCTCCGTCAGCTCCTCAAGTGGTGCAGCCGCGAGATCACCGATGGTGGTGATGCCGATCATAGTGAGAGCTTTTTCCGTCTTGGGGCCAATACCCCAGAGTTTCCGTACCGCAAGGGGCCAGAGAACCCGTTCAATAGCATCATCCGAAATCATTGTTATGCCGTCGGGCTTCCGCATATCCGAGGCGATCTTGGCGAGAAGTTTATTTGGCGCGATGCCGACGGAACAGGTAAGCCCCGTTTCTTCGCCGATCCGTTTCTTGGCGGTTTTCACTACATCTTCCGGGACCATGGGGATATCCGAGATGTCGACAAACGCCTCATCGATGCTGACCTGTTCGACAACGGGGGAAATCTCCTTGAGAACATCCATTACCTTCCGTGATTCTCTCATGTATGCCTCCATATTGACGGGCAGGAAGACGGCATGGGGGCAGAGTCTGTGCGCCGTTCGCAACGGCATCGCTGAATGAATGCCGTATGTGCGTGCCTCGTAAGACGCCGTCGAAACCACCCCGCGCCTGGTCGGATCGCCACGGCCGCCGATAACCACCGGTTTTCCCATGAGGGAGGGGTTTTGCTTCATCTCAACGGCCGCATAGAATGCGTCCATGTCGATGTGGAGAATTGTTCTCATGGGCTGTGCTCTCGTTTCCCGGAGTGTCGTGATAGACACCATAGCATGATTTCATCGCAATGTCTCATGCACTGTAGGACGGGAGTGTTCTCGCCACATCCCCGCCGTTGCGCCCTTTGCCGCGAATGGGGTGCAGTGTATATCCTCGAGAGCCATAGTGTCTCTATCAGAGCTTCACCATCTTTTCCTGTTGATATTGTTGTATAATAATTGTATAAAAACTGCAGAGAATGTGATTTCAACCCGGTGTGAGCCGAGGTGGTGTTGGTTGTGGACGAAACAGGTGTTCGTGCTTTCAGACACCGTATGGAAGGCCGGTTTCCGGAATCTCGACTCCGTCCCTAAAAGGGCAGTGAGATTCTCCTCCATTTACGACGATACCCGAAAAAACTCCTGCATAACTCGCCTCTTGTACCCGCAATATTGCAAAGGTCTCGCTAGTTTTATCTCCATGCACCCCTCCGTGGTGAGAGGTAGCAGCATCGGCCTGATAGAGCCGAAATCATGCTAATTCATTCACAAAAAGGCATGAGAACAATGAATGTTCAGCATACGAGTTCGAATTACGAACAGATTCTTGATAGCGTTGCCACGGGGATTTTTTCCGTCGATATGGACTGGACCATAAGGTTTTTCAACAGTGAGGCGGAAAAGATTACCGGATTCAGCAAGGCAGAGGCCATGGGACGGAAGTGCTACGAAGTTTTCAGGGCGGATCGGTGTTTGAAGGGTTGTTACATGAAGGAGGCAATCCACAGAAACGTCAAAGTTGTTAAAGGAAGAAATAAAATTATCAATAAAGGCAATCGCGAGATTCCTGTCGATGTTACCGCAACGGTTTTACGAAATGAAAAAGGAGAAGTGATCGGGGGTGTGGAATCGTTTATCGATGATTCGGCCCGGGTGACTCTGGAAAAAAAGATCAAAAAATCTTATACCTTTCACGACATCATCGGCAAAGACGAAAAAATTATGGAACTGTTTGACGCGGTGTCTGTAATAGCCCCGACAGATGTCAATGTGCTCATACTCGGTGAAACAGGAAGCGGCAAGGATCTGTTTGCGCGAGCCATACATAATTGCAGCCGGCGGAAGGAGAGTGCCTTTATCAAGGTAAACTGCCCGGCTCTGCCGGAGACACTCTTGGAGTCGGAGCTCTTTGGGTACACACGGGGTGCATTTACCGATGCAAAGCAGCGCAAGTTAGGGAGATTCCAGCTGGCCGACAGGGGGACTATCTTCCTTGATGAGATAGGAGATCTTCCCCACGACATTCAGGCGAAACTGTTCCAGGTACTGGACGAACAGGAATTTTATCCCCTGGGAGCCACAGAACCCGTGGACGTCAATGTGCGGATTATCGCGTCAACAAATCGAAATCTGGCCACAATGGTGGCGGACGGGGCGTTCAGAAAAGATCTGTATTACCGTCTGCGCGTCGTTGAATTGAATATACCGCCGCTCAGGAAGCGGCCGGAAGACATACCGTTTCTCATCGATCACTTTCTTACAAAGCAGGCGTATCTATTGGGACGACAGTCCCTTGCCGTACCCCCCCGGTCATGAAGATTCTTATTAATTATGATTATCCCGGCAACGTCCGTGAATTGAAACATATCGTCGAACATGCGACGATACTGAGTCGGACAAACATCATAAAAGTGCATGACCTGCCGGACTACCTCATTCATCGCCATGTAAAGACTGCCGTGCCTTCCCTCTTAGTGCCGTTACCCTCTATCGACAAATCGATTTCAGAGAAAGAAAGAGAACTCTTGGTGGAAGCCCTCGATGCATGCAGATGGCATCGTACTAAAAGTGCCGAGGCACTACGTATCAATCGTACCACCCTGTGGCGAAAAATGAAAAAGCACGGACTGCTGTCCACGCATTAGTTTAAGGACTGCAACATCCTGCAACACCACCCCTGTGCTGCCCACAACACGGTGTTCCCAGTGCGGACAGAAAGCGACAGGTCATTGTGTTGCATTTCTGCAACAATGCCGCGCTGCCGCGGTCATTCGACAACAGCATTTCATGCCATAAACAATTGATTATTCATTATAATTGTGCCCTCTCCCGGGTGGTACGGAAATTGTACTACGTATACACAGATGTAAAGAGTGCAGACTCTTACGATTAGTGAGACGAGTGCATTACGTCCGATCCACTTCTAGCCATCTGAGGGATTCTTGCTGATGCAGTGGAAATGTCGCGTCCCTTTCATTGCCTGATTTCGAGACACCTGCCCTTCTCCCGATGGGATCGCATTCTTAAAAGAAGATGCTGAACGGTGTGCGCAATGAAGACGATTGCCATCTGTCACCTGAAGGGGCGGGTCGCGCCACGATACGACAACACGAATGAGTTCCTGGTAGTTACCGTAAATGAGCGCAACGATATTGTAGCGGAAAAGATATTTACTGTTGCTGCGGTGAAACCAGCGGAGTTTGCCGATGAACTTCATCGGCTGAAGGTGAATGTGCTGATTTGTGGCGGCGTACAAGAAGACTGGCAGACCGTGCTGCGAAGGAATGACATCCTCCTGATCGATAACGTGATCGGCAATATCGATGATATCCTCGAACGCTATTTACAAAACCAGCTCAGACGGGGAGAGGTGGTATCGTGAGCAGCGCAGATGTCGCGGCGAGGTAAAAGGGTATGACATATAACAGGGAAAGACGCGACTTCTTCAAAGACCTTATTCTGGAGATGGTCAATGACTTCTTAGACGAAATGTCTGCCGGTTCGAGGGAATCGTCACGGGAAGCACACAATTATTTCGATTCTTTTGAGAGCTGTTATCCCCTCATATCTGAAGCGGGGGATATGCTGAGCGAGGAGGCGGAGAAGAAGGGGATCACAACAGAAGGCAAGAGCAAGCATGACATTGCGAGAGAACTTTTTTCTGAACGAGAGGCATAGATGATAGGGCATAACGTCAATTAGTAGTACATGGCTAACTAGCGAATGAAAGGAGGAGTATTCATGGAAGCGATGGTTGAAGAGAAGTTCGGCACCGGATACCTTGAGGAGCGCAAGCTCGTCAAGAGGTGGGCTGGCCCGATTCCAGCCATTGTTGCTCTGGTGTTCACGCTCGCGATATTTTACGCCACATGGTGGATATTCCAGGACCCTCGAGGAATGATGCGCATGTATACCCCCTACGTCGGCTATATGTACACACGATGGTGGCTGATTGTTCTGATCTGGATGGTGTATATCTTCAATTACTGGCCTTTCAAGAGAACGTGGCTGGAGACGACACACCCGGTAATAAAGGGTACCGTGTTGACGGCAATTTCCGTTGTCATACTCTATGTACTTATCAAGGGATTTTTCGAGGGTCTGTTGGGGAATTTCGGATTGGCCTATTTCAATCCGGGCCAACTCACGAAATTGCCCGGCATTACGGAATTTTTTGCCATCGAATACGCGGCACTGGCATGCCTGATGTTTGCGGCTCTCGCATCATGGTTGAGTCCGGCATGGATTGTTGCCTGTGAGGAGGCACCATGGCAGGATTTGAAACAGCCGTCGAAAGGATTCAGTATCCTGGTTATGACCTTTTTCCTCAGTACGCTGATCTATTTCATGACCATGCACTCGCATATGGGAATTTTGTATTATCCCTGGCAGTTCTTTACGTCAATCGCGCCGCCGTACTGGGAAAAATTTGCGAATACCGTGTCCGGCAATTTCCATGTATCGTGGATCATGTGCTGTACCGTATCTGTATGGCTGGTTGAAACGATATGGGGACGGTATCCGTTCAACCTGATTAAACGGAATGGGCTTCGACGGGTAACGGCCTTTTTCGGAATCATCGTTATCGCCTTCGCGATGCACTTTTTCCTCTACTTCGCGCAGGAATTGACCTGGGGAGAGGCGATTCGAGGAACGCGCAGAGATGCGGCGCCTGATTGGCGATGGCTCCACGTGGGTGAGATGGCCGTGTTCTTCCTCGTGCCCGCCCTGTTTATCACGTTTTACTGCGACAACTGGCCTAAAAAGTACAGCATGCCCGTGAATGTCATGATCCGCACCGGAATTACCATTGTTGCGGCGGTTGCCCTGTACATATTCTATTATAAAACCTCGCATCTCTTCTTGGGAACACAGAAAGGGTTCTCACACCCGCAACAATTTCCCATGATTCCGACCATCTGGCTGATTAACATCTGGCTTGCGCACCACTGGTTCATGGACAACTGGCCCGGCTGGAAGATGGTACCGAAGACAGTCGAGGAAATTGCCGAGGATCATGCTGTAAAAGAAGCAAAGATTGCCGATGTAAAATGGAATCCGGCCCTCGGATGGGGCCTTGGTACTGGAGTTCTTGCCGGCGTTGCGCTCTATTTCGCTACCGTCTGGATGCTGCCCCTTGCATCTCAGTCGTTTACGATCATTGAATAACAACGAAAGGAGGACAACATGGCTGAAGAGAAAGGTACGATGAGTCGCCGAAATTTTCTCAAAGGAGCGGCAATGGGAGTCGGGGCAGGAGCCGTCGGGGCCATGCTGGCATATTCCTATTCCCCTTGGCGGACGCGCCACTTTCCGGAGGTAGAGCGCAAACTCGCCGATATAGAGACTTGTAAAAGTATCACGATTACCAACATTTCTGAGACGAGTTGGTTTGAAAACGCCGACCTGATGGGTGATATAAAAGGAGCAGGTGGCCTGCTCGTAAACCAGTATGACTACAACTGGCCGCCTTTCGGTGACGGCGCCGGCCTCGGTAAGGGATCCTATGAGAAGGGAATTGCAAAAATTAAGCATCTTCTGCCGGATCGCGTTGATGAAGCGTGGGATATCACGGAAAAACTGTCCGTCCATCCGGAAAATGCCGGTGGGTACGCCTGCCTGATTGAGCTGGAAGAACTCGACGGCACGATGCATAAATACCTGCTTGACACAGGCTGGTCCTACAAATGGACGGATGAGTGCTTCAAGCGTGAAGGTATTGACAAGATGCTGCAGAACAACGAGATCGAGGCGCTTTTCATCTCTCACGAACACTTTGACCACTTCTGGGGACTTCCGGTTACGTTCAAATACAATCCGGCAATCACCATGTACATCCCCGATTCATTCTATCCCGAAGGGCTTCAGTACATCAAAGATTCGGGGCATAAGGGAAAGCTCGTAAAAGTCAAGCCCGGTCTCTTGAAGCAGATTCCCGGTATGGCGGCGTTTGTGTTTGCGATCCCGATTATCTGTCGCGTCTACGGCGAGCAGTCGCTCTACTTTAACATCAAAGACAAGGGACTGGTGAGCGTGACCGGGTGTTGTCACCAGAGCATTATTCAGTTTGCGGAAACAGCCTATAAAGAGATCAAGTACGAAAATGACAACCTATACGGTGTCTATGGCGGTCTACACATTTCGCCCTTTGAGGACTGGGATCCGAAGTACGATGACCTCGTAATCTCTCTCGGGAAATACGGATTTGAAAAGGTCGGCTGTAACCACTGCACGGGCATCGTGTGTGCGAAGAAATTCATTGCTGCCGGGTACCCGATTGTGAAGGGAACCGCTCGAAATCGCTCAAAAGACGTTGCATACCTCGGAAACGGGGATAAAATCAGTTTTGGTGTATAATTGCTGCGAGTGTTGAGCAGGCAGGAAAACGCGAAATAGCAATGTAAGGTGCCGCAATACGGGAGATGCCAGCAGGTGATGCATCTCCCGTCCGGCCGTAAGGACGCCGGAGGCGGATCTGATGGATGTGTCTATCCACATCTGCCTCATGGCAGGCATGACAGTGAGACGGGTATAGTATGGATCTGAGGGAGTTACATCCGGGAGACCTGCTGGCTCATCCTGAAACGGGCATTCAGGAACTGATGAGGATTTTCCTCATGCGCACCAATTTCGTTCCCGGCATTCGACATTTCATGGGGTGGCGCGGCCTCAAAGATTCATCCCGGAATGTTTTTGGATGGACTGCCCGTATTAAAGAGTATTCGGGCATATATGGGATCTCTTTTGCCGCGTTTCACACATCCGGCAAATGGATAACGGGGCAGTTTACCCTCTCCTACTTTCCTGATCCGGACGAAGAACTGGTCGAGGTGTGTTCCGTCGAGGCTGCCGCCGTGACTCAGCGGAACGATTATTTCACCCGCGTCCGCGACTTTCTCAAGGATCCTGACCTTTGCAATCTCTTTGCTGTTGGCCGTATCGATCTTTGCGTAAGCGGATCGGAGGGCGCTCTCCTGTTCGGTTTGGAAAGTGTATCGCGACAGCGGACGGTAGCCCAGGACGGTATCTCCGTCATTCGCGACGGCCGATACATCGAACTGGTTGCCCCGGGGGACTACGATCAAAATTTCCCTTCGTACAGTACCGCCCTCGCCTTTTTCAGGGTGTGTGCCGCATCGGTTACCTTCAACCTTGGTGAACCGCCGGTGTCTCTCCACCGGGCATATGGGAAGGGAGAAGAAGTTGTCTATAGTGCCAAGGGAGAAGTCTGGAAACGTGAGGCGGACAGTATCCGGATGCACCGATTATACCTGGGGTACGGGAGTGCATCGCATACAACCATTGTCGAGCGCATCATTTCGGACGATACGTCGGATACACACGATAGTAAGTGGGAAAAGAGTGATGATGCCGTATCGGAGTACGACGATGAATTATGGTGGCGTGCCCACACGGTAAGCGATTACAAGACGCTCGACAAAAGAGTTCTCGGCATAGATGAGCGGCCCCAACTGATTGTGGTGACGGGATTTCTGGGGTCAGGTAAGACGACGTTTATCCAGAATTTTATTGAATATCACGTGCAGCATAATCGTTTTGTCGCCATCATTCAGAACGAAATAGGCGAAGCGGGGCTTGACGGCACCTTGCTTGATCACGACTATGCAGTCGTGGAAATCGACGAGGGGTGTGTGTGCTGCACCCTCATCGGAAGTCTCAAGCGGGGAATACACCAGATTTTGTCGCAGTTTCAACCGGATTATATCATTGTTGAGACGACCGGGGTGGCAAATCCATTCAACATTCTGGAAGAATTGTCGGAAGTTGAGGATATTGTCAAATTCGACTCGGTAACGACTGTTGTTGACGGGGTAAACGTAGAAGAGTCGGTGCAAAAGTACGATGTTGCCTGCCGTCAGATAGAAGCGGCTGATCTGATCATTCTCAACAAAAACGATCTGCTCACCGAAGAACGTCGCGGGGCCATCATGCGGAAAATGAGGGCCATCAACCGGAACGCTCCGATAATTCCCGTTGCCCATGGGCACATCAACCCGGCCGTGCTCTACGGAATAAACCCCCAGGATTTTCAGGAGAGAAAGCTGCTGCCGGACGAGGGGGCGTCATCGCGTGACAGGTACTCCTCCCATGAGCATGATGGTCTTCAGAGTGTAACGATACCGCTTTCGGGACCTGCGGAAAAAGATCTGTTCCTCGAAACCATAGTATCGCTTCCGGCCACGTTGTTCCGCATAAAAGGCATTATCGAGTTTCGCGATTCTACTGTGCCGTATCTCTTCCAGTATGTAAATGGTCGTTTCGAATGTTCGGAAATTCACAATCCCGGGATGCAGAGGCGCTTTCTCACTCTCATCGGACAGGATATTCACGAGGAGGCCCTTTGGGAGACGTTCAAGAACTGCACTTCCGAGTACAAGACGCAACGTACATAGGGTCTCACCGTCATACCCGGAGCTCACCCCTCTATGCCGTTCCCTGGATTCATTTTCTTCGTCCCTGTGCCGGAAGAGAACATTATTTCCCTTGACAAATTCAAATACCGGTGTATCTTTGCACTAAGTTTACGGATATATTGGTAAAACAGATGGTCCAGAAAAAAAGCACCAATGAATCGGATCGGCTCAAGGCGTGCCTGGAAGTGGGAAAACTGCTCACCTCGACGCTGAACCTACGGGGAATCCTCGAACTGATCATGACGAAGGTGAGCCAGTTCACTGCCGCTGACAACTGGTCGCTTCTGCTGAAGGATCAGGAAACGGGGGAATTGACTTTTGAAATTGCCGTGGGTATTGACGACCACGTGGTGAAGGGGGTCCGTCTCGCTCCCGGCGAAGGCATTGCGGGGTATGTGGCCGAGACAGGTGAAGCTGTTTTCCAGGAAGACGTCAATGACGATGCGAGATTCAATAAGAACATCGATCTGAAAACGGGATTCACGACGCGTTCAATTGTCTGTATTCCCCTTACCGTTCGAGGGAATATCCTGGGTGTTATGGAAATAATCAACATCAGAGATATGGAAAACTTCAGGGAAAAAGATCTCCCGGTACTGATGGGCCTGGCAGACTATGCGGCCATTGCGATCGAAAATTCCCGAAATTTTGCTCACATTCGGCAGATGAGTGTAACAGATGAATATACCGGCTTTTATAATGTTCGTTATCTCCATGAGATACTTGATGAATTGATTGAGAAGGCAGACAGGAATGCGACCGGACTTGCCGTTGCTTTCGGCGATGTTGACAATTTCAAGTATGTCGTCGACGAATACGGTCATCTGCTAGGGAGTCAGGTGCTGAAAGAAATAGCGGTTACGATTTCATGCTGTCTGACGGAAAGAGATATCCTCGTCAAATACGGGGGCGATGAATATGTGATCATTCTTCCCGAAAGGACGAAGGAGGAGGCAATCGCCCTTATCGAAACGATCCTTCAGTCTCTCAGAGAGGCAACCTACCTCCAGTCGCAGCCGCGTCCGGTAAAGATCACTGCGAGCTTCGGGGTTGCCATGTACCCGGACAATGCCCGCACCAAAAAAGACCTTCTCCTCTTGGCGGACAATTCCATGTACCAGGTTAAGCGGGGCCGAAAAGACAGTGTTGGTACTGCGTAACGAGCCGGAATTTATCATGGTACCCTGATAAAAAAGGCGCTGCTATTGTACGATAGGGGGTTTGTGTCTCCAGAGTGCCGTTGCCTGTTCAAAGGCGTAGGCAAGCTGTAGTACCCCGAAGTCGTTCTGGTGGCGTCCGACGATTTGGATGCCCACGGGAAGTCCGTCGGAGGTAAACCCGCAGGGTACGGAAATCGCAGGATTGCCGATAACGGAGATATAATAGCACGACTTCATCCAGTCAATGTAGGTTTCCATTGCGTCATCATTGATGCGCGTCACGTACCGCTGCTTCACGTCGAAGGGGGGCACTTGGCTTACGGGCAGGATAAGGTAATCGTATGTCTCCATCAGCCGACGAATGCGGTGATATAACTCCGTTCGTTTTCGCTCGGCAGCCCCAATCTGCGGGCCACTCAATTTCATGCCCTCTTCAATGTTCCAGACCACCGTGTCTTTGAATACTGTGCGGTATTTCTCCAGGAACTCTGCAAAGCCGAGTTCCATGCGCCACGCACGCCACACCTTAAAAACATCGTCGGCGTCGGTAAAATCCGGTTCCACGTCGTCAGTGATGCATCCGAGAGATTCGAAGACGTACCGTTTTTCATCGAGTGCCGTTGTGACACGGGGGTCCACGGGAAGTTTTCCCAGGGTGCGGCTCCACGCAATTCGCACGTCTTTGAAGTCTCTTCCGAGGGGGCGGGTAAAGAGCGCCCCCGGTTCGGCAATAGAGATCGGGGCTCGTGAGTCGGGTCCTGCGATAGTACTCAGCATCAATGCGACGTCTTCCACCGTTCGTGCCATGGGACCTTCAACCAGCAGGGGAAACCACCCCACTAGGTCCGGCCATGTCGGTACCCGTCCGGGTGACGGTCGAAGCCCCACGACGTTGCAGAAACTTGCAGGGTTTCGCAAGGAGCCCCCCATGTCACTGCCGTCGGCAATGGGCAGCATGCCGCAGGCGAGCGAAACGGCGGCACCGCCGCTGCTGCCGCCGCAGGTTTTTGTGAGATCATACGGGTTGAGTGTTTCGCCGAATATCTCGTTGTAGGTCTGGGAGCCAGCACCGAGTTCCGGTGTATTCGTTTTCCCGATGGTGATCGCCCCCGCATTTTGCAGGCGTTCCACGATGAGGCTGTTTTCCTCGGGAATGAAATCCCGAAAGGCGAGGGATCCGAACGAGGTACGAATACCCTTCGTCAGGGCGAGGTCTTTATGGGCGACAGGGAGTCCGTGCAGCGGCCCGAGGTCTTCGTTTCGGGCACGTCGCTCGTCGGCCGCGCGTGCCTTTGCACGTATCTCGTCATGCGGCAGCAGCGTAATAATTGCGTTCACCTGTGGATTGATGCTCTCTATCTGTGCCAGGTGTGCCTCCATCACCTCCACGGCAGAGAGATCTCCGGTGCGCATGCGCGAAACGAGTTCCCCGGCAGTGGCGAAACATATATCCGAACTCATCAGATGCAGCTCCTTTCCGATCAAATGTATTGAAACGGACAAATACATGGCGTTAACGGCGGTACGGTATCACGCCAGTACCACAAGGACCCCGGTCAGCTCTGTACCAGTCGGGCTCCCCTTCTCAGCAGTGATGGTGTACTCCTTCCCGGGATTCTCTTACATGATGGATCATCCTCTGTCAAATAGGTGGATCCGACCGCTGCGACACCAGGGGTGTACGAGAGCGGTGTTCCTTGACACCAGGAAATAAATTCGATATATTTAATTGATAGTTTGCGTGGAAGTGACCGGCGGACAATTATTGTCGTGAATTTTTTTGTGGCGCAAGGGGGCTGTCGTGTTCTGCAAAGCACGGGGGCCTTATTTTTTTATGCCGAAGAGCGTTCGCAACGAATCGTGAAAAAGAGGCGGCTTGGACGAAGATCTCGAGCCGAAAGGAGACAGTATATGACAGAAGCAATAAAACTGGGAGATAGGATCAGTGTCAACTATACCGGAAAATTTGAAACCGGCGAGGTATTCGACTCTTCCGAGGGACGGACACCGTTGAAGTTTACGGTCGGCACAGGCCAGCTGATCAGGGGATTTGATGACGCTGTCGTCGGTATGACCGCGGGTGAGAAGAAAACGGTGACCGTCACTCCCGATAACGGATATGGTGAACGGAAGGAAGATTTCGTCGTTGATATGCCCCGTTCAAACATCCCGCCGGATATGCAGCTTACCGTAGGGATGCAGGTGCAGCTTGTTGACCAGTCGGGAACTCCGATACCGGCCTCCGTAGCAGAAATACTCGATGATGTTATCAAGATGGACCTCAATCACCCCCTGTCGGGAAAGACGCTGACATTTAACATCGAAATCGTCGAAACGGGTCTCGAACCTGAACCTCCCATATGTGACATCGGCGGCTGCGGCACATGCGGCGGCTGCGGCTGATAACTGCCGTGTAACCTCGACCTAAAACAATGGGCTGTCCCTCGCAGGAGGGACAGCAGTTCCCCGTGGCTTTCTCTCTCTATTTTTCCGATTCCTACCCAATCGTCGTGGAGGAAAAATCATGAATCCGCAAAAAAAGCTTGACAGGGATGCGGTACATTATGTACTAAGTTGACTTACAGGAAACTTTTGTTTCATGTTAGAGCTTATCGCTGCCCGCGGTTTTTTCTTGTTTCTGACTCTTTGTGGAGGAGCTGTCACATGATTGACGAAGCTGAAATAGGGCAAAGAATCAAAAATTACCGTAAACTCAGAAGGTTGACATTACAGGATGTCGCCAACGCCTCCGGTTTTTCCAGGGGGTATCTTTCTAAACTGGAAAAATCCGAAAAGGCGCCCCCCGTGAGTACGTTGAGTACTATTGCTAAAGCATTGAATGTAACAACGTCTTCTCTTCTCGGCGAGCCGAGTGGTGGCGCCTCCATATCCTTTGTCAAGAAGGACGAAAGGATTGTTATTGCCCGTCAGGGCACTGCCTTTGGCCACTCCTATGAATCGATTGCCTACAGATACCCGGATCGCAGCATGCAGCCTTTTGTCCTGACCATGCCTGTTAATGCAAAGAAAAAAGTCCGATTCCAACACGACAGCGAGGAACTCCTTTTTGTCCTTAAGGGAACGATGAAGTTCAACTACGGCGACAGTCACTTTCTGGTGGAAGAGGGGGATTGCGTTTATTTCGACGGAAACGTGCCCCACTATGGTGAATCGTACGGCAATCAGGAAGCCGTCTGCCTGATGGTCATGCATGAACGATAAGGAGCAGTGAGACATCATGGAAGTGGACGATATAAAGAAAGTAGGTATTGTCGGTGCTGGACTGATGGGACATGGCATTGCCCAGACCTTCGCCCTTTGCGGGTATAACGTGACGATTTTCGATACCGATAAACACGCCCTTGAATCCGTGCCGGAAAGAATACGAAACAATTTCAAGGTATTTATCGATCTGGAAATTAATGTCGAAAGTGATGTGGCACGGTGCCTGACGAATATCACGCTCTGTGATACCTTTGCGGACATGTGCGAGGGGGTTCACCTTGTCGTCGAGGCCGTAAGTGAAAATCTTGATCTTAAGCGAAAGATTTTCAGTGAAGTGGAACACTACGTCACGCGGGATGTCATTCTGTGCAGCAACACCTCTGCCATCAGCATTACAGAGATTGGCGAGGCGCTGCAGCACCGTGAAAGATTTCTGGGTACCCATTTCTGGAACCCTCCCCATGTGCTTCCCTGTGTGGAGGTTATCAAAGGGCAGTCCACGTCCGACCAGGCGTTTGAAACCGTCTTCAAGGTTATGAAGAAGGTCAAGAAAGAGCCCGTTCGGGTTTTGAAAGATGTTCCCGGTTTTCTGGGAAATCGACTGCAGCATGCCATGTGGCGAGAGGCTATTTCAATGGTAGAGCGGAACATTGCCCATCCGGAGGACATTGACAAGGTGATCAAATATGGCTTTGGCCTTCGTTCCGCGTTTATCGGGCCCCTGGAGACGGCCGATCTTGCGGGAATAGATCTCACGTATGCGGTGCACAAGTATCTCTTCCCCTATCTGGACGTTTCTTCAGAACCTTCGAGGGCTTTGACAGAAAGGATTGACAAGGGACTTCTGGGAGTCAAAACGGGCCAGGGTTTCCACACCTGGACACCCGAAAAGATCAAAGAAATCGTTTCCCAGCGCGACCATGTCCTGTTGAAAATCTTGAAAACAATTGAGGAGACAAAGGGATCGTCGTAGGGGAGACGTTCGCAGCTGTCGTCCTCCCGCACCGTCGTGCGCGGGAGGAGGCACTTATGCTGCTGTTGTAAGTAGTCAGGCGAAGAATCACAATAATGAGAGGGGCGAGTGAAGCCTCTTTGAATGTTCAATGCCCCGATTACGGAGCATAGGACTGTGTGAGAGTAAAAGAAGAGGGAGATTGTGTATGAGTACTATTCCCGTTTTTGTCCTCCATGGGCTTGCCTATGCCAGCCTGCTCTTTCTGGTTTCATCCGGATTGACCTTGGTTTTCGGCATGATGAATGTTTTGAACTTTGCCCATGCGGCCTTCTATATGGTTGGGGCCTATTTCTCCTATTCCATCCTCCAGGCGACCGGTAACTTTTGGCTTTCCCTTATTGTTTGCCCCCTCCTGCTTTTTTGCATCGGAGCCCTGGTGGAACGGTTCCTGTTGCGCCGGGTGCATGCTTTTGGTCATGTACATGAGTTGTTGCTGACCTTCGGACTGGCGTACATCATGACGGAGTTAGTCAAATGGATATGGGGGAATTACCCCCTGTCGGTCTCCATCGGCAGTTTCTTGACGGGGCAGGTGCAACTGATGGGATTTACCTATCCCATCTATCGTCTTTTCATCATCTTTTGCGCCATGATGGTCGGACTGCTCATGTCTCTGACCATTTATAAGACAAGGGTTGGAATCATTGTGAGGGCTGCCGTCAATGACAGCGAGATGCTCAACGCCCTGGGAATTAACATCCCCCGTGTCTTTATGAATGTGTTCGCCGCTGGTGCCGCCCTGTCCGGTTTTGCCGGCGTCATCGCGGGACCTCTGCTGACGACCTACCCTGGTATGGCCGGAGACATCCTGATCGATGCCTTCGTTGTCATTGTGATTGGCGGATTTGGGAGCCTGGGCGGAGCCCTCCTGGCTTCTCTGATCATCGGCCAGTTGCAGTCGTTCGGAGCGCTTTTGATTCCCAAATTGTCTCTGGCACTCATTTACATGCTCATGGCCGCGGTCTTGATTATAAAACCTTCGGGTCTCTTTGGAGAGGAACAATGATAGGACGAACCTACACGAACGTTGGCCTGTGGGGAATCTTTCTTTTCGTGGTAGCGGTCATCATACCGTTATGGTTTCCGCCGTATCAGGTGACGCTTGTCACGGAAGTGATAGTCTTTGCGTTATATGCCGTAAGCTACAATCTACTGCTGGGGTATGCCGGACTCCTGTCGTTCGGACATGCCCTGTTTTTCGGAACAGGGGCATATGCAGCGGCAGTCGCGCTGAATCATATTCCGGGACTGTCGATTTTCGGCGCGGTTGTGATTGCCGTGATCGTGACTACCGTTACAGGTTTCGTGCTCGGCGGGCTCCTCCTGCGCCACAAGGGTGCCTACTTTGCCCTTCTGACCCTCGCGTTTAACGCGTTATTCTATGCCGTCGCTACAAAGTGGTACTCCGTTACGGGAGGAGATGACGGTCTGAGCGTGACGCGCCCCGATATCAGTCTCGGTATCGTCGACCTGAATATGTCCGATATCACGATCTTCTATTACTTTACTTTGATCGTCGTCGGCCTGGTGATCCTGTTCAGCTGGTATTTCACCCGAACGGCAATGGGCCGGACAGTGCTTCTCATGAGGGAAAATGAAGAAAGGATGAAATTCCTCGGGTACAATACGAACCTCAGCCGTTTGATTCTTTTTACCTTCACCGGTGCCTTGGCCGGATTTGCCGGAGCCTTTTATTCACTCTTCTTTCAGTTTACATCCATCTCGGCCATCAGTATCGACATGACAACGACGGTTCTGTTGATGACCTTCATCGGCGGTACCGGGTCGTTCACGGGTCCGATTCTGGGAGCCTTGGTGTTTACCTATCTCCAGGATTTTCTCAGTGATATTACGGACCGGTGGCCGATTATTATGGGGCTCATTTTTATCTTAATGGTGCTGTACGTACCCGGCGGATTATCGGGAATGTTGAGTTCTCTCAAAAAACGTTTCGGCAGGGGGAACTACATGGGCAATCACGTCGAAATGGAAGGACAAGGGTAATGGATCCGTCAAGAGGCATCTTGAAGATGCAAGACATCTATAAGGATTTTTCCGGTCTGGAGGTCCTCACCGGAGTCAGTTTTACGGTTGCAGAGAATGAACGGCATGCAGTGATCGGTCCCAACGGCGCCGGCAAGACCACGCTTTTCAACATCATCTCGGGGAAATACAAGCCGTCAGCCGGTTCGATTATTTTCAGGGGAGAAGATGTCACGAAGAAGCCACCTCATATTCTGAGCCACTTACGCATATCGCGCTCGTTTCAGATCACCAATGTCTTTCAGGAACTGACCGTCTATGAAAATATCAGAGCCGGGGTGCGATGTCGTCTTGGGCTGCGATACCACTTCTTCAAGACACCGGACAGCATGCCGGAGATCAGACAAAAGACGGAAGAAATTCTTGATCAGGTAGGGCTGACGGATGTGATAAACGAGCCGGCCAGCGCCCTGTCATACGGGCAGCAACGTGCCCTTGAGATAGGGATTACGCTTTCCACCGAACCGGAACTGATTTTACTGGATGAACCGACGGCGGGGATGACGCGAGAAGAAACCAACGAGGCAATCAGAATGATCGACAGGGTGACACAAGGGCGAACGCTGGTCATTATAGAGCATGATATGGAGGTCGTTTTTTCTCTGTCCGATACGATATCTGTGTTGCACTACGGCACAATTCTGGCTTCAGGAATACCCGATGACATACGCAATGATCAGCGGGTCAAAGATGCGTACTTAGGCGAGGAATAATAATGCTATTAGATGTGAAAGATATCCACAGTTACTACGGCGAAAGTCATATCCTCCACGGGGTTTCCATGCAACTGCAAAAGGGAGAAGTGGTCTGTCTGCTGGGACGCAATGGTGTTGGAAAAACGACAACGTTGAAAAGCATTATGGGGCTTATTCGACCCAGGGACGGCAGTATTCTTTTCAATGATCGCGAACTGGTCGGCAAAGCTCCCTATGAAATTGCGCGGATCGGCGTGGGGTTCATCCCCGAAGAACGGCGCATTTTTGGGAGTCTCACGGTTCATGAAAATCTCCTGATCGGAATAAAAAACAGGAAAGGGCTGAAATCGTCCGGCGAGGGATGGAACGTAGAAAGGGTCTATGATTCATTTCCCCGGTTGAAGGAACGGCAGTACAACAAAGGGAAACACCTCTCAGGGGGAGAGCAACAGATGCTAACCGTGGTGCGCACGTTGATGGGAAATCCAGAACTTATTCTTGTGGATGAACCAACTGAGGGTTTGGCGCCACTGATCGTGAAGGACGTTCTACAGATGCTTTCCACGGTGCGTGAGTCAGGAGTGACGGTGTTAATGGTGGAACAGAATTTCAAAGCCGCCATTAAGGTTGCCGATCGCTTCTACATCATGAGCAAGGGAAACATCGTCTTTGACGGTGATGGACCGGCTCTGATGGCAGCAGAGGATGTGAGGCAGAATTATTTAGAGGTGTAACATAACAAAGTGACCATAAAGAAAGGAGAGAATCAATGAAGAAACGTATTGTATTAAGCCTCGTGATTTCACTGGTACTGATTGTGGCGTTCGTGGTTACGACGACCGCTCAGGCTGCGGATACCATCAAAATCGCCGCCGTCGAGCCCCTGTCCGGGACGTTTAAGGATATCGGTGAACGGTACTTCAGTGGTGTCGAGTATGCCGTCAAGGTGCTGAACGAGCAGGGAGGACTCCTCGGGCGTAAGGTTGAGCTTATTGCTCTTGACAGTGAGCTCAAACCGGATGTAGCAACCCGAAAGGCCACCAAGCTGATTCTGAAAGAAGGTGTCAAGTTCTTCTGCGGCGGTACGGGCAGTTCCGTCGGCGGTGCCATGTCGGTGCTGGCCGAGAAGAACAATGCCGTGATGATCTCATACGGTATGGCTGCCGCCAGCTTGACCGGACCGAAGTGCAGCAGAAACTTTTTCAGGGCATGCCTGAATACGGACCAGCAGTCATACGCCCTGGCTAACTGGGTGGCCACGAGCGGGTATAAAAAGATAGCCACCGTTGCGCAGGATTATTCCTTCGGGCATGAAGCAACGGCTGCGTTTCTCAGAAAGCTGAAGGAGCTGAATCCATCGATTGAAATCGTTGCAGAACTCTACCACAAGGCAGGTGAAAAAGATTATGCTCCCTATGTGAGCCAGGTTATCTCATCGGGGGCGGAACTCGTTTTCACGTCCAATTGGGGGAATGACCTCACGCTGCTGATTAAACAGGCAAAACCTCTCGGCCTGAAGGCAAAATTTGTCTGTTACTATCTCAACGATTCATACGTTATCCAGGGTGTTGGCAGTGATGACGCGGTCCTCGGAAGTATGACCGGTGAAAGTTACATGCTTTCCATCGCCAGTGAGAGCAACGGTAAATTTGTCGAGGGCTTTTACAAGGATAAGGGCTATTATCCTTCCTGGCTTCCCGGCAAATCCTATGTTGCCACCATGTTCTGGGCCGCGGCGGTAAAAAAGGCCGGCACGGATAATGTCGATGCGGTCATCAAGGCATGGGAAGGCCTTACCTTTGACAGTATCGCTGGGGAGTATTACATGCGCCCCTGTGATCATCAGGTCCAATGTCCGGTCTGGATCGCCGAGGTGGTAAAAGAGAACAAGTTCTACAAGCATGCCTTTGTGGATGTGCCGAAAATGATTCCCGCAAAGGATACCGAAGTGCCGTGCGAAGAGACGGGCTGTACACGCATTAAGAAGTAGGGAACAAGAGAAACGTAGTGACATTCGGTTCCGTACAGGAACACAAGAGGTGCAATTTCATGTGTGAATTGCACCTCTTTTCATCTCATGAGATGCTGGCACGATACTCTGGTGGTGAGGAACTATTCCGGTTGGATTTCGATAAATACTCGAGTTAAGAAAGGGAGTTAAAGATTATGGCAACACTAATTACCGGAGGCGTCGGCTTCATCGGTTCGTACCTGGCCCGTCTCCTCATCGATGAGGGAGAACGTCCCGTGTTGTTCGATATCGCACTGCCGCGGGGGGCGCTTCTCGATATTCGTGACAGGTTTTACTATGAACAGGGCACCTTGAGCAACCTGTCCGTGCTGCTTAATTCTATTGAGCGATACAACGTCGATCGTATCTTTCACCTTGGTGGCATGCTGTCTATTCCCTCGGAAGAGAATCCGTGGATGGCATTCGATGCAAACGTAGTGGGTACCTATAACGTTCTTGAGGCAGCAAGGATCAAAGGAGTCCGGCAGATACTCTACGGCAGTACCATTGCCACATATAGTAAACACATCTCATCCGGCAGTATTGATGACTTTACGATTCAGCGTCCGACGAGTATGTACGGCTGTACGAAGGTCTTTGGCGAACTTCTGGGTAGTTTCTATGCACGGAAGTTTGATATTGATTTTAGAGGGGTGCGTATTCCCTCCGTGGTGGGACCGGGAGCCAAGACGGCCCATATGTCGATTTACAATGCCTGGGCTATTGAAGAATCGTTAAAAGGGAATCCCTACGTGCTCCTGTGTGAACCGGAGACACGGTGTCCCGTTATTTATTTTAAGGATGTAGGCAGGGCATTTGTAATGCTGGCAGGGGCCGAAAGGGCAAAAATCGAGACGATGGTGTACAATCTGGCAGGCATTAGTCCCGTCTCCTCAGCGAGAGAACTGGTAGACGTTATTTGTCAGCGCATACCGGAGGCCCGACTTTCATTCAATCCCGACCCCACGGTGGCCGAACTTTTAAGAGAACTGGGCAGATTGACCATCAACGATGATTGTGCTCGAGCTGAGTGGAGGTGGGAGATTGCCTATCCGCTCACCGCAATGGTCGACGATTTCATCAAAGAATTCAGAGAGCATACTGCATGGTATGAATAAAAGAGGGAAGAACCGCTCATTTTTCTGATTTTATCGTGGCTTATTTTCGACAAAAAATCGATGTCCGACTACCGCCGGATTGCCACTTCTCTAAAAGTTGCTTGACTTGTACCTGAAATAGTGTATAGTCACGCCGCTTGGAAGTACCCTCTCAGACGTCTGCTGACAGGGACCGGTAAAGTTTGGATTAGACATGATGAAGTATGAGTTACGACCGTTGTTATCACCGCGGTGGCTTTTCTTTCATGATAGTGATCCAACTTTAGAAAAATAGGGAAAGGAGAATTGCCGCGATGACAGGAACAGTTAAGTGGTTCAATGAGAGCAAAGGTTTTGGCTTCATCGAAAATGATGAAGGCGGTGATGTATTTGTTCATTACAGTGCTATTCAGGGTAGCGGTTACAGGGTCTTGTACGAAAATCAGCGCGTGAGCTTTGATATCGAACAAGGTCAAAAAGGACCGGCTGCAGCGAATGTGCAGGTGCTGTAAGAACAGATTGTGAAGAACCCAGGCATTCTGCGGTTGTACCGACTGCAGGATGCCTTTTTTTTTCCACCCCCATAGCGAATCGGGGCATAGACGCAATCCTCGCCACCCTATGAAGACGGCATCATGACAGCGACCTCGTGGGGAGGTAGCGAAAATACAGGGCAAGATCGAAGGCAACCATTATCATATTCAGTGCATACAGAAGAGTAATCCAGTCAAATGAATAGAGACACTTGTGTATGATCCCGCTTGTATAGCCGATACAGACGATAGCCATAAAAAGAGGGCTTTTCCCCACGACAACCTTTGTGCGGAGCGCCTTTACAATCGACACAGGCCAACTGGCAGCAAAGCATAACAGCATCGTTGCTTCAAAAAGACTCATCGTATATTTATCACCTCTCGCTATAGTAAGAAAAGCTCCATATCATACGATCTGAAAGTTTTCATCATACAAAACGGGGAAATGCAGTCTCTAAACGTACTGCGTTTCACGCCGGATATTCACAGGGAGGCCGGAAGAGAAGTGTTGGGAAGCGCGGAAGTGCGCTACAGTAGGGTACACACCCGAAGATTTTTCACGGAACAACTGCCACACAGGAGTGAATCATGACATGGATTGTTGAACCGCAGGCATGGATTGCCCTGGCAACCCTGACAGCCCTCGAGATTGTGCTGGGGATCGACAACATCATCTTTATCTCCGTTCTTGTCTCCCGGCTACCGGAGGCACGGCGTCAGAAGGCACGACTCATCGGTCTCGCCCTCGCGATGATCAGCCGGATAGTTCTCCTCCTTTCAATCGTCTGGGTGATGACCCTGACAAAACCCCTGCTCACGCTCCTGTCGCATGAGTTCTCCGGGCGCGACCTCATCCTCATCGGCGGCGGCATCTTTCTCTTCGTCAAGAGCACCTTTGAAATTCACAACAGCCTCGAAAGCCCCGAAGTGCATGAAGTAAAGCGCATGGCCGCCGGCTTTGTCGCCGTCCTAGTCGAGATCATGGTGCTCGATATCATCTTTTCCCTGGATTCGGTTATCACGGCAGTCGGCCTCGCGCAGCACGTCTCGATCATGGTCCTTGCCATTGTCACCGCCGTCGGGGTGATGATGTTTTCCGCCGGGCCGATCGGGGAGTTCGTCGACACCCATCCGACTATCAAGATGCTCGCCCTCAGCTTTCTTATCTTAATCGGCGTCACCCTGCTTGCCGAGGGGCTTGATTTTCATATACCGAAAGGATACATTTACTTCGCCATGGGTTTCTCCATATGCGTTGAACTGCTTAACCTGAAGATTCGGGAACGAAAGGTGCAACCCCTCAGGTTGAGAAAATCGCGGGGGAGTCAGACAGCCGGATAATATTCGGACATGGCGCAATGGGGGGAAGTGCGTGCTGTCCCAAATTTTCTTTTGTGTATTTTTATTCCTTCGGGTACAGTACGCGTTGGCGGTACGTTTTCAGCGGCCACGGTGTCACCGGCCGCATCCGGCAAAAAGGGAGAACGATCATTGCGAGACAGTCTGCGGGGACGTTCCTCCGTTGTCCTCTGGGGCTGCTTCTGTTCTGTACCACTGCCCCGTGATAGCATCGTGGTAGGTATGCCTGTGAGATGTCTGTAATGGAGAAAACCGTGTACTAGAGGATAACATATCACCGGAGCGGAAAGGGTACATGTTTATGGATACCAAACCGTATACCTTCGACAGGGTCGTGCGGATCGGCATTACCGTCGGTCTCCTCTGGGGGCTGGTGTGGCTGCTGGGCTATCTGAACGATGTCTTGATTCCCTTTGCCGTGGCGGCCCTCATGGCGTACATGCTGAATCCCCTCGTTGCGCAAGTGGAAAAGAAACTTCCCAACCGGCTGGCCGCCGTGTTCCTCAGCCTATTCATTGTCGTCGCACTCTTTGTCCTCCTCGCCTGGGTGGTTCTTCCCATGATCGTCAACGAGGTAAGCCACATGGGGACACTGTTATCCAACCTCGTGCACGACGCCGATATCGCCGAACGGGCGGCACAACGGCTTCCCCCCGATCTGTGGCAGGCCGTCAAAGACTATGCGGCCCGTCCCGACGTACAGGAGCTGTTCACCACGGAAAATATCTGGAAGGTTGCGGAAACCGCTGCCCGGAAAGTTCTTCCCGGCGTATGGGGACTTATCACCGGTACGGCAACCGTTATCATGGGGCTGGTAGGTCTTGCAGTCATCGGACTTTACCTCATTTTTCTCCTCCTCGACTACGATAAACTCAGCGAAGGATGGAAAGCCCTCTTGCCCCCCGCGTATCGCAATCCGGTCATCGCATTCGTCGGCGATTTTGAATCCGCCATGAGCAATTACTTTCGCGGGCAGGCGGCTGTTGCCTCCATCGTCGGCGTGCTCTTTGCCCTCGGGTTTTTCCTCATCGGCCTGCCCCTGGGGATTGTGCTCGGCCTCTTCATCGGTCTCCTCAATATGGTACCCTACCTCCAGATCGTCGGCCTCATCCCAGCGGCACTCCTCGCCCTCGCCCACGCCCTCGAGACGGGCACCGGTATCTGGGTAATGTTGGGGCTGACCGGTCTCGTATTCGTCGTCGTCCAGATCGTCCAGGATGCCATCCTGGTGCCGAAGATCATGGGGAAAGTGACGGGTCTGAACCCGGCAATGATACTGCTGTCGCTCTCAATATGGGGAAAACTCCTGGGAATGTTCGGGCTTCTCATTGCCCTTCCCGTGACGTTTCTGCTCCTCGCCTACTACCGGCGTTTCCTCGCACAAAGGGAATCAGGTCTACATCCTTGACAGTTTTGATGCGATTACGCCGGTCATACGTGATGGTGGCGATAGTTTCTCTTCCTTTTTGGTAGCGTTAGGTGACTTCGGAGCATTACCCTTGTGCCACATGTCGATAATTCACACTTCAGTAGGGTATTTCGCCTACTGGTCGAATATGAAAAAGCGCAGGTGTGCGGGGATCGGTGTCCATCATCCCGCCCATTTCGTGAACGGTGAAGGTTCATTACATGGCGTAGCATAAGACGTGTACAGAGGGGAGAAAAACAATGGTGACGGAGAAAGTTTTCTGGACCGATCCCTACCGGACAGAGCTGATCGCGATGGTGACCTCCGTTGACGGCAATACGGTCACCCTTGACAAGACCATATTTTTTGCCTTTTCCGGCGGCCAGGAGTCGGACACGGGCACAATACACGGATTCGCCGTGCGCAAGGCCGAAAAAGAGGGAAAGAACATCCATTACACGGTGGACCCGAGTCATGATCTCCGGCCCGGCGATGAGGTGATCGTCGAAATCGATTGGGCTCGCAGATATCGCCTTATGCGCCTCCACTTCGCCGCCGAGATCATCCTGGAACTCGTCACTCGGCAGTTCAACCGGCCCGAGAAAATCGGTGCCCACATTGGCGAAGATAAGGCCCGTGTCGATTTCGTGTGGGAGGGGAACATTACCCGTATATTTCCACTCCTGGAACAGAAGGCGCGAGAACTCATCGATGCCGATCAGCCCATCACGAGCGCATTCAGCGATGAAGACAGCGAGCGGCGCTATTGGGAAATCGAGGGGTTCGGCAAAGTCTCCTGCGGCGGCACCCACCTCCGGAGAACCGGCGAGATCGGCCCGATTACCCTGAAGCGGAACAATATCGGCAAAGGAAAGGAACGGATAGAGCTTTATCTCACAACCGAAGGGGTCAAGTTTGCTCTTGACTCTTAGTCTGTCGTTCCCGGAATGACCCTAGGGGTCGACCTCTTTCCCGGACATTAGGCGCATTCGACGACAATCATAGAAAATACAATATTTCACACCCGATGGATCTCCTCCATGCACCTTGCTTTTTCCTTGACAAAAAAGCCGAGGGGTTTAGTTTTCGGTCAGTTCATAGTGGTTGCGTGGGTGAAGACACTGCCCCGTCTCTCCGAAAGAGGACGGGGTTTTCATGTGACGATCAACCATTTGACAGAACAGCACAAAACGCAGTATCGTCTTTTTCCGTACGCAAGCGCATCGAGTGCATCGAGGAATGCCACGTCGCGGGGATGGCAGTATGTCAGATCGTGGTCATGGGTGCGGTGGAGAATGAGAAAGTTATGGCACAACGAAGAGTCATTGTAATCGGAGCTGGCGCCGCCGGGTTGATGGCCGCAGGGCAGGCTGCCCTCGCCGGTGCGGACACTCTCCTCCTTGAGAAGATGAGCCGCCCCGGCCGAAAGCTGGCCATTACCGGCAAGGGCCGCTGCAATATTACCAACATCGCAGAACTCGCCGATTTCATCGATCACTTCGGCACAACGGGCCCGTTTCTCCGCCAGGCGTTTTCCCTCTTCTTCACTCCCGAGCTTATGGATTTTCTTGCGTCTCTCGGGCTGGAACTGGTGGTGGAGCGGGGCGGTCGCGTGTTTCCTGCCAGTGGAAAGGCCCCCGACGTCCTGAAGATGCTCCTGCAGTGGGTCAAACAATGCGGTGTGCACATTACCCCGTCATCACCGGTTGAGGATCTTGCGATAAGCGAGGGGCGTATTACCGGGGTGGTATCACGCGGCAGACCGATTTCCTGCGATGCGGTCATATTGGCGACCGGAGGTGCCTCTTACCCGGCCACCGGATCAACGGGCGACGGCTATCGCCTCGCCGAATCCGCCGGCCACACCGTCATCGCCATACGCCCCGCGCTCGTTCCCTTGGAAACCGCCGGTGGGGCAGCGCGAAAAATGGCGGGACTTGATCTGCGTAACATTGCGGTAACCATGCTCCGCAACGGCAAAAAATACCGGAGGGCCTTTGGTGAAATGAGTTTCACCGAGTTCGGTGTCACCGGACCCGTTATCCTTACCCTGAGTGGTGCCATCGTGGATGCCATTCGGAAGAGGCATGCCATATCCCTTTCCCTCGATCTTAAACCTGCCCTCGATGAGAAAAAACTCGACGATCGGCTTCTCCGTGATTTCGCTTCCCGCAACAGGGAACCGTTCGGTTCGGTGCTGCGAGGTCTCCTGCCCGCAGCTGCCATTCCCGTCTGTCTTGAGGCCACGCATATTCCTCACGACCGCCGGGGGGACAGTATCACCGCCAAAGAACGCCGTCGTTTGCGAACATGGCTTAAAGACTTCCGACTGGATGTCACCGGGCACCGTCCGTTTACCGAGGCAATCGTCACGGCCGGCGGTGTCAACACGCGGGAGATCGATCCCCGAACCATGGCTTCGCGCCTGACAGAGGGCCTCTACATTGCCGGTGAACTTTTGGATATCCAGGCCGATACGGGGGGCTATAATCTCCAAGCTGCCTTTTCCACGGGCTGGATTGCCGGCCGGTCCGCCGGCCAAGGGGGTCAAGTCTGCTCTTGACTCTTAGTCCCTCGTGCGGTAGTAACTGGCTATGGCCAGACCACTCCGAATACAGTACCCCGATGCATGGTATCACGTGATGAACCGCGGACGGCGCGGCGAGCCCGTTTTTATGGGCCCTGACGACTATGCGGCATTTCTCGACATACTGCGAGAGGCACGCGAATTGTGGAACTTTCGCATCGCCGCGTACTGCCTGATGTCGAATCACTACCACCTCTTGGTGCAGACCCCGGACGCCAACCTGTCGCGTTGCATGCGCCATATCAACGGCGTATATACCCAGCGATTCAACCGGCTCCATGCCGGTGACGGACCCCTATTCAGGGGGCGCTACAAGGCGATCCTCGTGGACGCGGACGCCTACTTACTGGAACTGGTTCGCTATATTCACCGCAATCCGGTACGTGCGGGTCTTGTTACCAGCCCTGATCGCTACCCGTGGAGCAGTCATAGCGGGTATATGTCGGAGGCACAGCGCTGGGGATGGCTGTATAAAGAGTTTGTGCTCTCGCTGTTTGCAAAGGATCTGCGGGAAAGTCGACGGGAATATGAACGATTCGTTGCTCATGATGACCACGAGGACCTTATGTGGCAACTCACGGGGGAGAAAGTGCCGGTGGTCATCGGGAAGGAGTCATTTGTCGTAGGGCTGCAAAACAGATTCTCCGGCAGCGGGAAAAATGATGAGAATCCCGAGTCACGGATGTTCCTGCCGGCGACGGCCACAATCAAACGATATATCTGTGAGGTCTACGGAGTCACGGAACACTCCCTGCTGAAGAGCACGCGGGGTGTGACGAACGAACCGCGAAATGTTGCCATCTATCTGACCCGCTATTTACGGGGTGACCGGCTGGAGGACATCGGGCAGGCGTATGGGATAGAAAAATATAGTTCCGTGAGCAGTACCATCGAGAGAATGAAAAAACAGATAGCACGTGACACGAGTCTCAGTCGACGAATTGATCAGATCAAACGCGATATTACCGACATTACTAAGAGTCAAGAGCAGACTTGACCCCATGAGGGTGTATGTTTCTTCCCACCACCCATGAAGAGATGAAAGCCCTCGGATGGGACCGGCTCGATGTCATCCTGATAACCGGCGACGGCTATATTGACTCGCCCTTTGTCGGCATTGCCGTCATCGGCAAGATCCTCCTCAATGCGGGCTATACAGTGGGCATTATAGCCCAGCCCGATACCACCTCGGGCGACGACATACGACGCCTGGGTGAGCCGCGTTTATTCTGGGGCGTGACGGCAGGCTGCATCGACTCCATGGTGGCAAACTATACCGCTACGGGCCGGAAGCGCAGACGTGACGACTATACGCCGGGGAATGTCAACAACCGGCGTCCCGATCGTGCCGCCATTGTTTACAGCAATCTCATCAGGCGCTATTTCAAAAAGACCCGCCCCATCGTACTCGGGGGGATCGAAGCCAGTCTGCGCCGGATCGCCCATTATGATTTCTGGTCCGATTCGATACGACGATCTATTCTCTTCGACGCACGGGCCGAGTACCTCCTCTACGGAATGGCTGATCGTTCCGTCATTGAGCTGGCCGCTTGCCTGAAGGAAGGCACGAATCCCCTCACAATTCGCGGGCTTGGCTC
>Ga0272441_10001012_pt1 | contig 60755 bp, 47 predicted proteins | sample SSMProp6N_FD_193582 | JGI IMG/M metagenome (GOLD analysis project Ga0272441, IMG submission 193582) | Marine sediment archaeal communities from Little Sippewissett salt marsh, Falmouth, MA, United States - SSM-Prop-6N | ecosystem: Environmental > Aquatic > Marine > Wetlands > Sediment ...
TCCTGCATTGTCAGTTTTACCATCCTTCCTCCTATCCTGAACTTTTATCTCAAGATAGGTGTTTCGGCACTTACTGACATTTTGTTTTTGCCATTGTTGTGTCATTTTGTTATTGGTACCACACCCGGCAAAATACTTCTTGCCTTTTTTTTATATAAAATATATCGTACAAACATTTAAATGTAGTATAATTAAACTGTTTATTCATAAACCAAAAGGAGCTACCCATGTTCGGCATCGGCATGCCTGAATTGATTATTATCCTGATCATTATTTTCATTATTTTCGGCGCGGGGAAACTGCCTGAGATCGGCAAAGGCGTCGGCAAAGGGATTAAAAATTTCAAAAATGCCCTTTCCGACAGGGAAGGAGACAGCGACACTCCCAAACCGGAAATCAATGAAGATAACGATAAAAATTAGATTTAAATTGATAAAATTATAAAATATCACAAAGGAGATTATTATATAGAATAATAACAGTATTTTATTGCAGAAAGGAGTAGGCCACATGATGATCTCAAGAAGGGGTTTCTTGAAGATCTCCGGTGCAACCGTCGCTGCCGGCGGACTGGGACTAAATCTCGATCCGGTCAAGGCATATGCGGCTAACACCAAGATCAAATTTGCCAAAGAAACCACCACCATTTGTCCCTATTGCGCGGTTGGGTGCGGCATTATCGTCCATACCAAAAACGGCAAGGTCGTCAATACCGAAGGCGACCCGGATCACCCCATCAACCGGGGCAGCCTGTGCAGTAAGGGATCCTCGCTTTACCAGCTGACCCACCGGAACAACGAACGTCTGAAAAAACCGCTGTACCGGGCGCCCAGAAGCGATAAATGGGAAGAAAAGTCCTGGGACTGGATGCTGGACAAAATCGCGAAAAATATCAAGGAATGCCGGGATGCCAGCTTTGTAGAGAAAAATGCCAAAGGCCAGACCGTCAACCGGACGGAAGGCATGGCATCGGTCGGCAGCGCGGCAATGGACAACGAGGAGTGTTATGTATACCAGAAACTCCTCCGGTCACTGGGGCTTGTCTATATCGAACATCAGGCCCGGATATGACACTCCGCAACTGTAGCGGCTCTGGCAGAGTCGTTTGGACGCGGAGCGATGACCAATCACTGGATCGACTTGAGAAACAGTGACTGCATCCTCATTATGGGCAGCAACGCTGCCGAAAATCACCCCATTTCCTTCAAATGGGTGACCAAAGCCATGGAGAAAGGCTCAACCCTGGTCAGTGTGGACCCGCGCTTCACCCGGACGTCCGCCAAAGCGGACCTGTACGCACCGGTCCGGTCCGGCACCGACATCGCCTTTCTGAACGGCATGATCAAGTATATTCTCGATAACGAACTGTATTTCCGGGAATATGCGGCCGAATACACCAATGCCTCGTTCCTGGTCAACCCGGATTTCAAACTCCCGGGGGACAATAACGGTGTTTTCTCCGGACTGACGGGCACCAAAACCAACGAAGGCATAATCAATGCCAAATACGACAAATCCACCTGGTCCTTTCAGAAAAATGCCGACGGGACCCCGAAAAAGGATAAATCCCTCAAGGATCCGAACTGCGTTTTTCAGCTGCTGAAAAAACATGTCGCCCGTTACGACATGGATAAAGTCAGCAAAATTACGGGCACGCCGAAGGCCAAGCTGAAACAGGTTTACCAGGCCTACGCAGCCACCGGCAAGGCGAACCGGTCCGGAACCATCATGTACGCCATGGGCTGGACCCAGCACACCACCGGTGTTCAGAACATTCGCACCATGGCCATCATTCAGCTCCTGCTGGGGAACATGGGCGTTGCCGGCGGCGGCGTCAATGCCCTGCGCGGCGAATCCAATGTCCAGGGCTCCACCGACCACTGCCTGCTGTTTCACATTCTTCCGGGCTACCTCAAGACCCCCAAAGCCTCCCAGGCAACGTTCAGGGCATATAATGAAAAATATACGCCCAAAACGCAGGATCCCATGAGTGCCAACTGGTGGGCCAACTATCCTAAATACTCGGCAAGCCTGATGCGCGCCCATTACGGCATGAACACCACCCTGGAAGAGGCCTATAGCTACACCCCGAAACTGGACGACGGTGAAAACTACTCGTGGCTGAACATCTTCGACCGGATGTACAAGGGTGAATTCACCGGCTTTCTGGCCTGGGGACAGAACCCGGCCTGCAGCGGGGCCAATGCCAACAAGGTCCGCGAGAGCATGGCCAGGCTCAAATGGATGGTCAATGTCAACATTTTCGACAATGAGACCGGATCCTTCTGGAAAGGCCCGGGCATGAATCCCCAGGAGATCGACACCGAGGTGTTCATGCTGCCCTGCGCCGCTTCCATGGAAAAAGAAGGCAGTATTACCAACAGCGGCCGCTGGATGCAGTGGCGCTACAAAGCCACCGATCCTCCCGGTGAAGCCCTGCCCGACGGCGAGATCATTACCGCGCTTTACTACCGGCTCAAAAAGCTGTATCAATCCGAAGGCGGCAAACTGCCGGAAGCCATTACCAGGCTGACCTGGGATTACGGCCTGAAGATGCCCGACGGCAAAATCCGCCATTTCAGCACCCATGCCGTGGCCAGGGAAATCAACGGCTATTTCCTGAAAGATACAACCGTCAAAGGCAAACTGTATAAAAAAGGGACCCTGGTCCCGAGTTTTGCCTTCCTGCAGGCAGACGGTTCTACCTCATCCGGTAATTGGCTGTACTGCAACTCCTACACGGAAGACGGCAACAAGGCCGCCCGGCGGTGCACCGCCGATCCGTCCGGCATCGGTCTGCACCCGAACTGGTCATGGTGCTGGCCGGTCAACCGGCGCATCCTGTACAACCGCGCCTCCGTAGACAAAAACGGCCGTCCCTGGGCACCGGAAAAACCGGTGATCTGGTGGACCGGCGAAACCAAGTGGAAAGGCGATGTGCCGGACGGCGGATGGAAACCGCTTTCCGCCGGTTCCGAGTCCCGCTATCCATTCATCATGAAACCGGAAGGACATGCGCATATCTTCGGCCCGGGCCGCGCTGACGGTCCTTTTCCGGAACATTACGAGCCGCTGGAATGCCCGGTGGAAAAAAACATCATGTCTCCCCAGTTTGTCAACCCGGTGATCAAACGGTTCGACATCAAGGGCGTCGGCAGCGACATGGACCGGCGCGCCACCTGCGATCCCAGATTCCCGCTGGTATGCACCACCTACCGCGTCAGCGAACACTGGCAGACCGGCGTCATGACCCGGTGGCAACCGTGGCTGCTGGAGCTCCAGCCGGAAATGTTCGTTGAGATGAGCCGGGAACTGGCCAAGGACAAGGGCATCGCCAACGGGGACCATGTGACCGTGAAATCCGCCCGCGGTGAAATCAAGGCGGTCGCGATTGTCACCCGCCGGTTCAAACCGTTCGACATCAACGGTATGACGGTTCACGAAGTCGGCATCCCCTGGCATTACGGCTGGCGATTTCCGAATCCGCAGAAGAAAGAGATGCGGAGCGCCAACCTGGTCACCCCGAACATCGGCGATCCGAACACGATGATCCCCGAGTCCAAGGCCTTCATGGTTGACGTTGTGAAAGGAGGTGCAGAATAATGGCTCAAAAAATAATGCTCGTTGATTTATCGAAGTGTACCGCCTGCAGAAGCTGCCAGGTCGCCTGTAAAAACTGGAACGGCCTGCCCGCTGAAATCACCGAAAACAGGGGAAGTTTTCAGAACCCGGCGGACCTGAGCCCCACAACCTATACCCTGATCCGGTTCCAGGAAGTGGAAGACACGGAAAATCCGATCAAGTGGCTGTTTCGCAACGACAAATGTTTCCACTGCACCGATGCCGGGTGTATGAAAGTTTGCCCGGTCCCGGGATGCATTACCCGCACCCCGTCAGGAGCGGTGGTTCTGGACAGCAAAAAGTGCATCGGCTGTAAATACTGTTATCATGCCTGTCCGTTCTCAATCCCGCGTTTCGACGAAAAAAAGGAAAAAATGTACAAGTGCCACATGTGTCATGACCGGGTCGCCGAGGGCATGCTGCCGGCCTGCGTCAAGGCCTGTCCCACCGGCGCCCTTGAGTTCGGCGACCAGGCTGAAATGCTCAAAAAAGCCCATACCCGCGCCAAGGAACTGGGCGGCGATGCAAATGTCTACGGCGATCAGTTTTTGGGCGGGACCCACGTCGTTTACGTGCTGACCGAAAAAGCGGCGCTTTATGACGGCCTGCCGGAAAAACCCGAAATTTCGAATGCCATCGGCCTGTGGAAGGATTTTCTCAAACCGCTGTCCATGATCAGTGTACTCGGCGGTATCGGCGCCAGTTTTGTTTATTATCTTATCAAGGGACCGAAACGACCGAAGTTTGAGGAAGGAGGTGACCGCAATGAACAGTAAAACCAACTACGAACTGATTGAAGTAACCAATCCTTTTGAAAGAATCGTTCACTGGGCGCTGGCCATCAGCTGTATCCTGCTGTTTATCTCGGGTTTCGGGCTGATGTTCAAGTCCCTCAACTGGATCGGAACCCTGATCGGCGGCACCGCTTCACTGGTCACGTTGCACAACTGGTCCGCCCCGGTATTTGCCGGCAGCGGCCTGCTGGCCTTTATCATCTGGTTCAAAGATGGCGCCATCCTGACCGCTGACGACATCAAGTGGATGAGCAGGGGCGGCGGCTACCTGTGGACCAAGGAGGGAATTCCGGAAGCCGGCCGGTTCAACGGCGGTCAGAAGATCTTCTACGTGATCATGAGTGCGACCTGGATTCTGATGTCCATTACCGGCTTTATCATGCTCTATCCGTTTAATTTTGCCAAGGACATCGTGGTCATGGCCTACCCGCTCCACATCATCGGGGTCGCCGCCTTCGGCGGCACCTGGATCATCCATGCCTTCCTGGGCACGTTCGCCAATCCGGGCACCATCGAATCCATGCTCAGCGGCAAATGCACCCGGGCCTGGGCAAAGCTCCAGCACCCCAAGTGGCTCAAGGAGTCCGGGAAATAATTGATAGCAAACCCGTGTCTAATAAAAAAAGGCTGCTCAGTTATTTGAGCAGCCTTTTTTTATCCAATTCATTTATTTTAAAAACCGGCCGGTTACGGCGCACAAAGCTCATCATACAGAAAATATTTTCCCCATTGATTTGAACCGGGAAATGTCGCGCCGAATTTTCCGTCTCCCCAGGCGGACTCCTCTTCGGTCACACAGGGAACCCCGATCGAGCTGATGACGGTTTGCGCGGTAATGATCTGAGCATTGCCGTCATCCGGGACCACAATAAATGCGGTTTCCTCATCACAGGCCGGGATGAATCCCTCTCCATTGGCATTCACATCACACAAAACAGCATTAACTCTTTTCTGTTTCCAGTCAAGCAGCCCGGCGGTGGTTAAATCATCATCAATGAGAATCCAGATGGCGCGCTGGATATCCCCGTAGGTCAACTCTTCCGGCGGCAGGTCTCCGCCGCAATTCGTTGCCACGTTACAATCTACGGTCAACGGGGTGACCATTTTCCCGGCATAAAAATTGTTGAGCAGATAGTTAATTTTGTCAAAATTCTCGGGATGCTCAAAAAGGCCCTCCGGCAGAACATCATAGGTGGAGTAAAGGTGGGCCGTATAAACAGTATTATTGTCGATGGTCTGGTCGACATCGACACACCAACCGTCGTACACCCCGTCCAGCAAACCCGCATCCGAAAGCGACAGATGATGGTACGAGGGATCCCCGAGTTCGGGATAGACAACGCTCATCTGGATCTCGTCCTCAGGCAGATAATCCCCGAACAGATCCACACCGCTGTAGTCCTTTTGAACAGACAGGTGAATCGCCCCAACCGGTTCAAGCGGATCAAAGAAAACCGGAATTTCGATCACCGACTGAAAGGGGTCATCGATCTCGACACTGTACTCAAAAAGATCATACTCGATATTGACCTCAAACTGCCCCGGAATGGGATTTCCCTTTTTTGTATGAGGAATACCGTCGACATCCGCGGCAAAATGAATATGCACTGCTGTCGCTACCCAGGGATACATGTCGGGAATGCCGTCGTAATCAAGGTCGGTGAGATTGATGATCACATTCTGGGCATCGAAGGTAATGTAGCCCGCCAGTATTCCGGACGTCTCGGTCGAGGCGCCCGCCCACAGTTCCATGGGAGTACCGGTTTGCTGGGGAGTGTTTCCGCCGATCAAGCAGAGATTGCCATCCGCATCAAAAGTATTGGGCCCGGTTTCGCTGGCCGCAGCAAAGCTTCCTGAATATTCACATACAAAAGGACCAACCAACAAAAATACCATTATTGCTAATAATCGCATCTGCCTTTTCATCATATCTTCTCCTATCCTAATTAAAGTCCATTTAATTATATACGGTTTAAATCGATTTTCATCAAGCCACTTTTTGATGAACGGTCATCATCACTTCTATGGTAATTATTATACCCAATAAATTCTCTTGTATATATGCAAATAAGATGCCAACATAAAAATTATAAAAATTTATAATATTCTCAGTAAATTAAGAAAATAAAGATCAAAAAACCAAATCCCGGTTTATTTAAAAGCCGTATTAAAATTCCATTTTGGAATATTTTTTTTAATTCAAAATTAATTGTTTGTTAAAAAATATAAAGCTACTTCGACATCAAATGGAATACCGGCTGTTATCATAAAAAATTAAAATATTTTTATGAAAAACGGGTGCTGAAATAACACAGACAAGGCCGTAACGATTTAAAATCAACAGATCCGGCAGCTGTGACAACGAAGATCATGCTTAAATGATTTAAGAACCGTCAAGCAACCGTTTCCACTAATTTTTTCATACACTTTTATTAATGGTGGATCAGGCTCACTAACCATGCCCGTTACATAAAAAAAGGGATAAATCCGATTATTGAATTTATCCCCCATTATTACTTACCATAGGAATTTAAAGCTTAAAACCCCAGCTCAGCCAGAAGGTTGTCTACCGCATCCTGATTTAAGGGGCCTTCGCCTTCTTCGCCTTCGTCCCACTCTTCAGAAATCTGTTCCTTCATCCTGTCCAGTTCCTGGCTGGCCAGATCATCAGCCGCCCCATCTTCGAGACCGGCATACGCTTCCTTTTTCTTCAGCTTCACACCGAAGGTCACCAGCATACTGAGCAGCTGCACCTGAACACTGGAAAGAACACTTAAAATCTTCTTGATCTGCTGGCCGGATAAATCCTGAAAAGACAGGGACTCCAGAATCCGGCTGATATTGGTAATAATTTTTTTGATCTGCGCATCCGTAGCCTCAATCGCGGCAATCAGTTTTTGGTGATCTTCCTGTTTTACCATTGAACCGTCTTCATTCGAAGCACCGGTCGCTGAACTGTTTTTCAGTTTACTTTGTAATTCCTTCAGGGCTGCAACATTCTGATCAATCAGCCGGACCAGTTGCTGCCGGTCATCTCCGGCAGCGCCGGCAGCTTCTTCGGATTCACCCGCCGGTTCAGCCGAAGGATTCACCACAACTTCCTGTTCCTCGACACGGCCCTCAATCGGCAGGGTCTGATCGAGAAATATACTGGCAGCGGACTGGTGCATCTTCTTGAGAACCTTTTTATACTTATCCACATTTGAATGCTGAAAAAGAATTTTTAAAATGTCCGGCAGCGAGAAATTAAAGAAATTATCCTCCACATCCACCCCCGGTGCTGCCTCGGAAAAGTCCTTTAGAATATTATCGATAAGAAAAGCGTCATTGCGCTCATTGCGCATGGCCTTGATATGTGTTTTGACCTGTTCGTTGGTACAGAGCTCATAAAGCGTCTGAAAAACCACATCAATATCAAACTGATAGACCTTTACCGTTTTTTTCTCCGGTTCAGCCGGCGCCGCGGGTTCCGGTGTTTTTTCCGTTTTTGAACCGCTTGCTTTGTCTGACAGCGAAAGGGCTAAAATCTTTTCTTTGAGTTTTTCTTCCCGTTCGATCACTCCGCTGATCAAAGGCGCTGAAACATCATAAACGGTAGCGCCCTGGCCGGCTGCGCGATCCGCCTTTTCCAGTTTACCGACAAAGTCCAGGCTCTGAATCTCGGACAGATTTTTCTTGATTTGGTCACAGCCTTCCTGAATATTTTCTGAAATATCCATGATATCCATGGTGGCCTTTTCCGTCATTTTGACAATGTCCTGCAGTTTGCCCTTGGCGCTTTCCAGATCCAGCCCGGCCTGGGTAATATCCACGTTTTTCATGTCATCGTCCAGCGGCGTTTTGATGGAAAGAGACAGCTCACGGGCCATTTTCCCGATCTCGTTAAACATCTCCTCGGAAATCTCTTTATAGAAACTGTCGGACACCGCTTCGGCCGCAAGCGGTTTTTTCGTTTCCGGAGCAGATGGTTTTTCCACGATCTTCTCCACCGGTTTTTCGACGACCACCTCTTTTTCAACAATCTTTTCCACCACCTGGGAAAGAGAGCTGTCCGTTTTTACCTCGATTTCATAAATCGCGTCTTCCGCCTTTATTTTAAACAGCCCGGAAGTCAGTTCCAGGTGTACAACCGGAAGTTTCGTATTGGTATCCATGCGCTCACCATTCTTGTTGTTACTTGTTGACCTTGCCAAGAAATTTTGTTCCGATAATATACTTGTTTTCGACTTCATGAAACTCCTTATGCACAACTTCAGCAATGGTTTCAAGCATCACCTGCGCATCGGACTGGGCCACTTTTTTCAGTTCACCGCTGGCCTGACGCCAGCCGGGAACATATATCCTGAGATACAACTGTGTTCCGGCTTCAAGATTATCTTCGGTAAAAAAGGATGCGCCGCCGGCGCCCAGGTCATTCAAAAAACTTTCCTTTAATCCCTCCTTTTTTACAATCGATTGAAAAAGACAGTACTCCACCCGGCACGCTTTTGCCACTCTCTGATATTTTCTGATATCCTCTTCCATTATCAACAAAACCTTATGTAATTTTTAAAAAAATGATATACTTAATGGCTAAAAATATATATCACTTATAGTACAATGTGTCAATTAAGTCCTTGACAAATCATCTTTTTGACGATTAATGTCATTAACAAAGAAGATCGTTTACGCAAACCACTCCCTGGACCAAACCGGATAATGAACGATTGTGCAAATAAATCCTGGCATGCGGTTTACCTGAAATCACGGCATGAATTCAAGGTTGAAAAAAAATTGACCGAAACAGGTATTGACCATTTCTTACCGGTCATCGAAAGAATCCGCCAGTGGAAAGACCGGAAAAAAAAGGTCTCTTTCCCCCTTTTTCCCGGTTATATTTTCGTTCATATTCCGGATGACTATGACCTGGTCCTGGCGGTTTTAAAAACTGCCGGTGTGGTCCGCATTTTATCCGCAAAAGGAAAACCGGTCCGCATTCCCGACGAACAGATTATTGCCCTGCAAAAACTGATTGAAAACAAGCACCCCATTGATCCGCACCCATATATCAGCAAAGGTCAGCGCGTCAGAATCAAAACCGGTCCGCTGGCCGGCATAGAAGGCATCCTGATGGAAAAACAGAAACAGAACCTGCTGGTGCTTGCCGTGGATCTTTTAAAACAGGGCGCATCCGTCAAAATCGATGCCTTTGACATCGAGCCGGCATAATCCTTAAGTACTTAAAATACTTAAAGTGCCTAAAGTACTTAGAGTACTTAAAATGCCTCTAACATAGATATATTACTTTAAGTTAACGACATATTTTAAATATTTTATAATTCATGAACAATAAAGAGTTTGCAAAAAATCTCGAAATCCGCACCAGAAAGTTTGGTGTCAGCATAATCAGGCTGTCAACAAAACTACCAAAAACTTCAGAAGGAAGTGTCATAAAAAACCAGTTAACAAAATCAGGAACATCGATTGGTGCGAATTACAGAGAAGCAAATCGTTCAAGGAGCAAAGCAGATTTTAAAAATAAAATCGGTATTTGTTCGAGTGAAGCAAATGAAACACTATACTGGCTTGAAATAATCTCTGATATGGAATGGATACAACCTGAAGACCTTGAACCCATCTATAACGAAAGTAAAGAATTGCTTGCCTTATTAACATCAATTTCTAATAAAATGTCATGACTAAACACTCAATTCCTTTTTTGTGTTTTAACCACATTTAGAAATTTTTGCATTTTAAGTACATTAGGCACTTTAAGTACATTAGGCACTTTAAGTACATTAGGCACTTTAAATACTTTAGGCACTTTAAATACTTTAGGCACTTTTTATGAACCTTCTCATCATCACCCAGAAAATTGACCGAAACGACGGGGTCCTGGGATTCTTCCATCGCTGGGTTGAAAAATTTGCCGAACAGTTTTCCGCCATCACCGTCATCTGCCTGGAAAAAGGCGAAGGCCGGCTGCCGAAAAATGTCACGGTTTTAAGCCTGGGCAAAGAGAACGGCAGATCGCGCCTGAAGTACCTTGTGAATTTTTACCGGTTCATCATCGGGCAGCGAAATCAATACCAGGCGGTTCTGGTCCATATGACCCCGATCTACATCCTGCTGGGAAAACCACTGTGGAGACGGTGGAACAAGAAACTTTTCCTCTGGTACAACCATGAACACGGCAACCGGATGACCCGGTCCGCGGTCCGGTCGACAGATAAAGCTTTCTACACCTCCCCGTACTCCTTCTGCGCCCGGTTTAAAAACACGGTCCAAATGCCGGCCGGTGTGGACACAGACCATTTCCGCCGTGATCGGGAAATCACCAGAGGCAACCACACCCTTCTGTCCCTGGGACGAATCTCTCCCATCAAGAATATCGAGGTATTGATTGAAGCCGCCCAAATACTCCAGGCCCGAAACATCGATCTTAAAATCGACATTGTCGGAACGCCTCTGAAGGAAAATGCCGGATACTTCGGGCAGTTGAAAGTCCTGTCCCAGGATCTCGAAACCCGCGGCAAAATCATTTACCACGGCAAAATCCCGAACTATCAGACCCCTGCCGTCTACAACCGCTCCCGCCTGTTTGTCAATCTGTCCCCGGCAGGACTTTTTGACAAAACCATCCTTGAGGCCATGGCCTGCGAGTGCCTGGTCCTGGTGTGCGGCAGGGCATTTACGGGAAACATTGACCCTCGGTTCATGTTTAAAGAAAATGATCCGGCGGATCTGGCAAATAAAATCATGGCCCTGCTGAAACTTTCCGACTCGGAAAAGGACAGCCATGGAAAGGAACTGAGACGGTTTGCCCTGGAAAATCACAGTCTGAAAAAGCTGTCACAAAAACTTACCCGGATCCTCTCCGAATGAACCGGTCTTTTATCCCTCTTTATCATACCTCTTTTTTATTCTCCGCTTGTCACGCAAGTCTGTTTATGATATAATTTTTCGTTTTTACCCGGAAAGATGGGTAAAATATACCGTTATCAACTGATTTTACCCAAACACGATGACGGAAAAACCGTTTTCGCCGGCTTTTTAAAAAAGTTACCGTCACCTGCTCGCAGACAATTGAAGCATGCTTTTGCCAGGTTAGTCTCACAAAAAAAACGCGCCAAACCGCAAATAAATCTTTTTTCATTACCGGCCGAAAAAAGGTCCTGACATCACGTTAACACAAAAGACCTGAAGGAACATCGATATGGAAACCCCATGCAACACGCCAAAGAACCTGCCGAAAATCAAAACCTGCCAGTCCCATGAAGATTTCCGGGAACTGGCCACCGGAAGCCTGGACACAAAAGAAAAAACAATTTACTACATGGGAAGCGTGGAAAACCTGGCCGCGGTTTTTGACGAGGAATATGACCGGGGATACTACATTCCGACCCGCATGAAACGCGGCATTTATCTGAAAATGCTGATCCCGGAAACACCGGCCATGATCGAATACAAGTCCAGGGACAGCGTAGAAAACAGGGAAACCCGTTTTCTCAAAAAAGAGCTGTTAATGGACAACTCCATCATGCTCTACGACGACAAGGTCATTTTCTTCTCCGACGCCGAAGAAAAGTACGCCCTGTCCATGACCTCGAAATCGATCGCCCAAAGCATGAAGAAGATTTTCAACAATATGTGGCAAACCTGTTGATATTGCTTGTTTAATTTAATAACTGTTCTGTCCGATAAGGAACCGGACGGCACGGTTCTTTCACTTGACACACGCCTCACCTTTATCCTATACTGCCTGCAACATACTCGCCAATTGACTGCCCGGACTGATGATTAAAGACATCTTTGATACCCCGGAACTGGACAGATATAAAACCACTTATGCTCCCGGTCAGACCATTTTCCTGGAGGGGGATGCCAGCCGTGATCTCTATGTCCTGATCGACGGCAATATCAGTATTTTCAAGGGAAGCAAAGCAATTGCCGAAATTTCAGAACCCGGTTCCCTGTTCGGCGAAATGTCCTTTTTACTGGAATCGAAAAGAACCGCCACCCTGAAGGCAACAACGCAGGTCCGGGCCTACTGCATTCCGCAAACGGAGATTATTTCTTTTCTCGGCAGATTTCCCGACATTGCCAGGGAGATATCCGTCTTCCTGGCCCGGCGTCTCGATGAAACCAACCGGGTCGTTTACGGGCTCAAGGGATTGTGCGACCAGATTCCGGACGCCGTGATCATGACGGACCGAAACAACCGAATCCTTTCCTGGAATACGGCCGCTGAAAAGCTTTACGGCCGGGACCGGGAACAGATGAGCGGCAGCCCGGTCGATGAGATCTATGAGAATCCCCAGGCATACCACGACTTTCTCAACGATGTGCAGTCCCGATATGCGGTCAGGGAAAAAATCCTGAATGTCAAGCACCCGGAAAAGGGAATCCTGTCCGTTTCCACCAGCACCACCATCCTTCATGACGGGCATCACAACTTTCAGGGCGTCCTCTCCCTGGGCAGAGACGTCACTTCGGTCCAGAAATTGAAAAAAAGCCAGAAATGGGCGCTTTACTGGCTGGCCCCGCTGATTATCGTCATCTGTCTGCTGTCCGCAGCCGGATTTTTTGCCATCCCGTACATCACCCGGGGGTATCAGACCATCGACAGCCGTCAGCAGGATCTTCGCAACCAGCTGGCTAAAGACTACCTGGTGTTGACATCCCTCCTCGCCAATCCCCCCGGCAAAAATGAAGCCGGCCGGACAAATCAAACACTGATAAATTTTTTCGCTATGCAGGAAAAGAAAAACCTGCCCTACACCGGCATACTCCTGCTGGACACGGACCGCCGTGTCATCCATGCCCATTCCATTAAAAAGGGAATCCGTGCCGAAGCGCTGGTGGGCACAAGCTACGGTGGTATCGCTTTCAATGAAATCGAAGACTCGATTCATTCCGTCCTCAGCCTGTACCGCACCAGCAGCGCCAATCCCCTGGGAGAAAAAGGGATAGAAATCGCGTTCAAACTGTATACAAATGGCAACCATACCGGCTGGCTGGTATTCCAGATGGACCTTTGGAAACTTGAATCCGTCTATGAAACGGACCTCAAAACGCTCAATACATTCCGGTTTAAAAAACCATGACCGTCCCTGCACCGGCCAACAGCCTTTATGAATTCACCAGCCGGACCGGCGATGAAACCGTCCTCAGGCTGAAAGGCCGGATCGATACCCGGTCCGCCGACAAAATCATCAAAGAACTCTTTCGGACCCTGAAAAAAATAACCGTCACCCGTTTGACCGTCGATCTCCAGGATGTCACCTTTCTCGATGACTACGGCGCCATGCTCCTGGTAGAACTGAAAAAGCGCGTCACGGCGCAAAAGGGCTCCTTTTATATTGAAAACGCATCGGACGACATCAATAAAATGCTGGATATTTTACACTTCTCATCGCTCGGCCACCAGGAACCCTTCACCCGCAAGCGCTCTGCGAACATTCTGGTCCGACTGGGAGACGCCACGATCCGGTACATCAATGACCTGAAATATATCTCTACCTTTGTCGGTGCCGTCTGCCTGGCCCTGGGGTACACCTTCCTGCACCCCCGGTCCCTGCGAACCGAGGACACCATCGATTACATGCAGAAAACCGGTGTGGATGCCCTGCCGATTGTCGGGCTGATCAGCTTTCTGCTGGGGCTGATCATGGCCTTTATGTCCTCGGTATCGCTGCAGCAGTTCGGCGCCAATATTTATGTAGCCTCTCTGGTCTGTTTGTCCATGGTGCGGGAACTGGGACCGATCATGACCGCTATCATTGTCGCCGGCCGGTCCGGTTCGGCTTTTGCCGCGGAAATCGGCACCATGAAGGTCAACGAAGAGGTGGATGCCCTGTTCACCATGGGTTTTGACACCAGCCGTTTTCTGGTGGTCCCCAAGGTTATCGCCGCGATGACGGTTGTGCCGATCCTCGCGCTTTTTTCAAATATTTTTGCCATTACCGGCGGCCTGATCGTGGGCATCGGCATGCTGGACCTGACCGCGAATGCCTATATCGCCCAGACCCTGAAAACCCTTACCCTGTTCGACGTGGCATGGGGCGCCTTTAAATGTTCAATTTTTGCATTTCTGATCGCGCTGATCGGTTGCCTGCGCGGCTTCCAGGTCAGGGGCGGCGCCGCGTCCGTGGGACAGGCCACCACCTCTTCGGTGGTCAGCAGCATATTTTTAATCATTCTGTCGGACGCTGTTTTTGCAGTGGTCCTGCGTTACTGGGGATAACCATGTCTCAAACACCGATCATCAAAGTCCGCCATCTCACCGCCGGGTACGACGGGACCATTATCCTGAACGACCTGTCCTTTGATGTTTATGCCGGCGAAATATTCGTTATCCTCGGCGGCAGCGGCTGCGGCAAATCCACCCTGCTGAAACACCTGGTGGGGCTGATGCCACCCATGTCCGGCAAAATTATCATCGATAACAATAATATCTGTTCCTGCAGCGAAGCAACCTTCAGCAGCGTTTTAAGAAAGATCGGGATTCTCTACCAGAGCGGTGCTCTGTTCGGCTCCATGACCCTGGCGGAGAATGTGGCCCTGCCCATGCGCGAATATACCGATCTGCCCGAAAGCGCTATCCAGACACTGGTCAAAATGAAACTGAGCCTGGTCAACCTGGACGGCTTTGAGAACCATCTGCCTTCGGAAATCAGCGGCGGCATGAAAAAAAGGGCCGGACTGGCCCGGGCCATGGCCCTGAATCCCAAAATTCTTTTTTTTGACGAACCCTCGGCCGGGCTGGATCCCATCTCTTCCATCGACCTGGACCACCTGATTCTGAATTTGAATAAACTTCTGGGAACCACCATGGTCATTGTCACACATGAACTGGACAGCATCTTCACCGTTGCCCAGCGCGTGATCATGCTGGACAAACGCACCAGGGGCATCATCGCCGATGGTGATCCGCGCCATTTACGGGATCATTCCCGGAACAGGTTTGTCAAACAGTTTTTTAACCGTCTGCCGGACGAAAAGGTCATCACCGGAAAGGAATTCACCTAATGGCAACCCAGAAAACAAAATTTACCGTGGGACTCTTTGTCACCTGTGGCTTTACCATCGGGCTCCTGGCCTTTATCTGGCTGGGCATGTCCAAGTTTTTTGAAGAGGGTAAAAATTACGTGGTCTTTTTCAATGAATCGGTCCAGGGCCTGGATATCGACTCTCCGGTCAAATACCGCGGTGTCTCTATCGGAAGGGTGGAGAAAATCAGCGTGGCCCCCGACGCCCGGCTGATTCAGGTCCTGCTCAAGGTGGAGGACCGGCGCCAGACCAGCGGGGATCTCTATGCCCAGCTGAAAGCCGTGGGAATTACCGGAAGCATGTTTGTTGAAATCGACCGGAAACAGGAAGGAGAGATCATAGAATCTCCGAAAATCAACTTCCCCACCGAATACCCGGTCATCCCGACAAAACCCTCCGACATCAGCCAGCTGTTCGCCGGCGTGGATGATCTGTTGAACCAGATCCGCGCTATTGACCTTGAAGGTATTTCAGACCGGATCAAGCTCAGCCTGGACAGCCTGAACCGAATGATAGCCGATGCCAATATCAAGGGAACCTCGGAAAATCTGAACAACATGATGGGAGAAGCGGAAAAAAGCTTGAATGAGTTTCAAACCGTTATTTCCGCCAACCGGGCGGCCATTAACAGCGCCATTGTCGATTTGTCCAGGGCCACGCATAATGCCAATGTTCTGATGGAAAAAGGGGCGGATATGATAGGCGGCACGGATGAATCCATCCGGCTTCTCCAGCAGCAGCTTCTGGTCGTTGGCCAGAACCTGGAGTCCGCCAGCGAAAGCCTGAACCGGGTCATGGCGCTGATCTCGTCCCAGCCGTCACAGCTTTTATTCGGCGAACCGCCGCAACCAAATAAAATCGACAGGTAAATGACACCCAGCCATCAGCGATACATTAAAATAAAGCCGTTCAAAAGGAGACCGACCATGAATATCGATATAAAATTGTTGCTTATCCCGGCAGCGACACTGTTTTTGGGCGCCTGCCTGGTCTTGAAGCAGCCGCCTCAGGATATCCGTTATTATACCCTGAGCCATTCACCTGTAGAACAGTTTGCAACGACGCTGCCCGTTTCATTAAAGATCGCAAAATTCAGCGTGGCGCCCCTGTACAACACCTCCCGGATTATTTACGCGAAAAACGCAACCTCCCAGCAGGCCTACAGCTACCACAAGTGGTGCGTCAACCCGGGAAACATGGTCTCTGAACATCTGTACCGATACTTCAGCCAATCAAACGCTTTTAAAGCCGTCTTTCCCTACAGCAGCAGCAACAATGCCGCCTACCGCCTTGACGGACATGTAGCGGAATTTTATGAGCAGGACCGGGAAGACCTTTGGACGGCAAGGCTGGTTTTAACCGTAGCCCTCATCTGCGAAAAGGAACTTGACCCGTCAAAAAGAGTCCTTTTGCAGAAAACCTATTCATCCGCCGTTCCCTGCGCAAAGAAAAACCCCGGCTCTCTGGCCGAAGCCATGGGCCGGGCCGCGACCGAAATATCTGCGAATATCATTAAAGATATTTCTAAAGAATTGACAAAAATAAACCGATGATATCGCGCTTCGTTTCACCCGGCATATTCTGGAATTGTCATGATCAAAATATCTATTGTCATCGCCTCAACCTTCTTATTCATCTTAATGTTTAACCCGGCCCCGGTCACGGCCGGACAGCCATATACAACTGCCCCAACCGCCAAAGAACCGGCCGGTCGGCATGATAAAACCGATCCGCTCATCGCACGGCAAAATCAGGCTGGCAAGGAACAGACCCTGGCAGCAGTCAGGACCGCGCTGGCCGCGGATCCGGATAATCCCGACCTGATGCTGGCCGTTGCCGAGACGCTCAACCGCATCATGCGGATCAAAACCAACGGCAATGTCATCACCATTACGGGAGAAACCCAGGACAGCGGGAAAAACAAGGCGGTCTGGAAAACCTACGCGCCTGAAGCGCTGCATCTGTCGAAAACCGCCCTGAAAATGAAGCCGGACGATCCCAGGGCTCTTCTGGCCTACGCGGAAAGCTATCTTTACCAGTCCTCAAGCTACGGCATTCTCAATGCCATCTATAAAGGCGCTGCAAAGCGCTATAAGGAAAATGCCCGCAACCTGATCGAAAAATACCCCAAAGCGGATGACGCTCTGGGACACATCCACATGGGCTGTTTTTACCTGGCCGCCCCCTGGCCCCTCTCCAGCAGAGCCAAAGCAAGAAAACATTTCACCAGCGCCCTGAAACTTGCCCCCGCTTCTGTCCGGGGCCACTACTATGTCGGGCTAACGGCGCTGCTGGAAAATGATCTTGCGGTCGCTGAAAAATCTTTCCGCTGTGTCATAGACAATCCCTGCACCAGGGGTTCCGAGCAGGATTACTGCGGATTCCTCAAAGAGCAGGCCGCAACCGGTTTATCACAAATTAAATGCACATCAAATAATTAAGTACTATTTTATACAATATAAGTTCGAAATTTTTCTTGATAAGATATTTTTTCAGGCTTAAAATAACAACTTAAACCAACCCATCACAAAAGGAGGAACGGAACATGAAACGGATACTTATAATTTTTCTGGCACTGTTTTTATTCAGCGCACCGGCCTTTGCGGAAACCGACTGCGACGTCTGGCTCGGCACCTGGGACGTAGTCTATGAGGACGACTCCACAGCGGTCTGGTTCATCGATGAAATCATCACCGGCACCTCCACCAACATTCCCTGCCAGGCGGTCGGCACCAGCACCCCGGACGGCGGCGGCGACCCGGTCAACTTTCAGATCATTCAGGTCGTCTTCTGGCCCAACTTCGTTTACACCGAATCCAGCAAACTGGGCGAAGAACAGGAATCCCTGGAACTGCTCCTTGACAATGCCGGAGAAACATTCACTGAGGGGCCCCAGATGCAGGATTATGACATTAAGAGCGGTGCCAAACGGGTCAGCGGCCCCCGCTGCGGCGGCGTCGAACCCGCTTTCGTTTCCGCCGGTGACAACAGCACCCTGCTCACGATTAACGGTAATGAGACATCCTTCGACAACTCTTCCACCGTCCTGATCGGCTGCGACGCCATCGACCTGGTGTCCTACACCGTGGTTTCAGCAACCGAAGTCAGCGCGGTCATCGATGTGGCCGAAGACGCTGAAGACACCAACTGTTCCGTCTCCGTCACCACCGGGGAAGAATCCATCTCCTGCAGCGTCGAGGTGCGCGGCGTGGGCGATCCGGAGCGGGTGGCCTGGGAATTCGAAACCGGCGGCCCGGTTTATTCCGCCGCTGCTGTCTCCGGCGGTTACATCTATTTCGGCAGCGGAGACTTCAAGGTTTACTGCCTGAACGCGGCAACCGGAGAAAAAGTCTGGGAGTATGAAACCGGCAACGCCGTTCTTTCCTCACCCGCGGTCACCAACGGAAAGGTCTATATCGGCAGCAATGACATGAAGGTCTACTGCCTGGACGCGGACAACGGCACCAAACTCTGGGAATATGAAACCGGCGAAGCCGTCCAGGGATCACCGGCCATTGTAGACGGGTATGTTTATGTCCCCAGTTATGACAACAAGATTTATTGCCTGAATGCCGAAACCGGCGCCTGTGTCTGGGATTTCACCACGACCGAAGATGTCTTTTCCACCCCGGCCGTGGTCGACGGCAAGGTCTATGTCGGCGGTGTGGACTACTATCTTTACTGCCTGGATGCCGCAACCGGTACCGAACTCTGGAAATTCGAAACCGACGGAGATATTCCGCCCTCCCCGGCCGTGGCCGACGGCAGGGTCTTTTTCGGCAACAAGGGCTTCAAGCTTTTCGGTGTGGACGCGGACACGGGTCTTGAACTGTGGCGCTACGAAACCGGCGGAATCTGCTACAGCTCCCCGGCGGTCTACGAAGACTTTGTTTTCTCCGGCAGCAACGACAATCACCTCTACTGCCTGAACACCGAAGACGGCAGCCTGGTCTGGAAATATCAGGCCGGCAGCAATGTGCAAAGCTCACCGGCAGTGACCGATGATTATGTCTATTTCGGCAGCGCCGATAAAAATGTTTACTGCCTGGATTTCAAATTCGGTCAGAAACAGTGGAGCTACAAAACCGGGGATATGGTGCATGGCTCCCCGACCGTTAAAGACGGTCTGGTTTATGTGGGAAGCTTTGACGGGTCCATGTACTGCCTGTACGCGCCGGAGGACGAAAGCGAAAAATGGCCCATGTACCGCTACGACCTGGCCCGGACCGGTTATTCCAAGGAGTCGCTCTGCCTGGCGGAAACCGCCCTGGACAGTGACGCGGCCCGCATAGCGCAACTGCGTGACTTCCGCGACCAGGTGCTGGCCGAAAGCGCGTCCGGCAGAAAGGTAATTGATCTTTACAACCGGGTCAGCCCCAGAATGCGCGATTTCTGTGAAGACCATCCACTGGTGAAAAAGACGGTCCGGAGCCTCCTGATCGCAGTAACACCGCTGATCAGCGCGATGACAAACCAGTAGTCCGGAATGAAACGGATATGAAACTGCCCTCAACCCTTCTGGCCTGTCTGCTGATAGCAGTCCGGATGACCGCCTGTACGGCCGGTCATCCGGCCCGGGACAGCGCGCTGGTCTATCTGCAAAGCGACAACGCGGTCACGGTGACAAAAACACCGGTGGCGGACTGGGACAATGCATCCTACTACCTGTTTAAACCCAACGGCACGGAACCGACCAGAGGGTTTATTATCTACGGCGGCGCGTCCATCGAACCGGAGGCCTATGCCCCGGCCGCACACGGGATCGCCGCTGAAGGGCATCTCGCGGCCCTGGTCAAAATGCCCATGGACACCTCATTACTGGCGCCGGAACGGGCGGCCCTCATTATCGCCGCCCTCCCGGCCATTGAAACCTGGGCCATCGGCGGCCATTCCATGGGCGGAATTGCCGCCTGCGCTTTTGCCCGGAACAATCCGGATCTGATCGACGCGGTAATTCTGTGGGCCTCCCACCCTTCCGAAGCAAACCGCCTGGACGAATCCGCCCTGGCCGCGCTTTCCATCTCCGCTGAAAACGACGGCATTTACCCGCCGGACGTCATCCAGGCCTCGGCGGAACATTTGCCCGAAGATACTCAGTGGGTTGAAATCGAGGGCGGCAACCATTACCAGTTCGGCTGGTATGAAGACGACCACCAGCCGATTGACGGCGATGCGACAATTACCCTTGAGCAGCAGACCGCTGAAATTGTCACAGCCACTGTCCAGTTTATGGACAACCTTTGATTTAAAGCTCATTTATCACTGCCTCTCACAAGCGGCAAGCATTTCTGATTGTTTGCCGCTTGTATTTTTATAGAAGGGGCAAGGATTATATCATTTTTATAAATATAACAGCTCTATTGTTCAGGCAAAAAGGCTCATCCGATTCAATCTGAAAACGCAAGGGAAACGTGAATAGTAAATATTAAAGCTTATGTATAAATGAATATCAAAAAAGAAAAGATCAAATCAGTAAACATTTTGCTATTGCTGTTTTGCGCTTTATTCGATCTTTTTAATTTGGATTTTGAAATTTTATATACATCCGTTTCACCTGCTCAACTGTGAGCACTGACCTCTTGCGGCTTTAGTTAAAAGTGAATTTCTCTAGCGCCATGCCCGTACCCGCATATTTACTAAACATCTTAACTTGAAACGCGTTGTTTCTTCCTGCTATATAACCGTAAAAAAACATTCCCTTAACCCGAAGGCAACAATACCGGTTTAAAATCAGAGATGTTAACAAACATTTAATACAAAAACTTTTTATTGCAAAATCAGCATATTGACATTTACTGTGGAAAAGATAAAAAATGAAAAAATGGATTTCCCACGGAATTAAAGTAAAAATGATCAGCGGCGCCGTGATTCTGGTGATTGTCCCTCTGTTCAGCCTGGCCATTCTCAGTTACCAGTCCGGCAAAACCCAGGTATACCAGGACATGGAAAACAGCATGAGCCAGCAGGCGCTGACCATGTACCAGGAAGTCAAAGCGGTGTATGACATCACCCTGGACCGGGTAAATTCCGATCTGAACGTGGCCAGACTGATGCTTCACAGCAAGGGAAACATATCCATCGATGAAAGCCAGGCCGCAACAATCACCGTTACAAACCAGACCACCAAAACATCACATGATGTAATCCTGCCCCGCATGGGCATCAGCACCATCATGATCGATTCACCGCTTCTCAACAACACCGAGATCGTGGATGAAATTCAGCAGACCGTTGGCGGAACAGCCACCATTTTCCAGGTCATTCCGGAAGGCCTGCTGCGGATCGCCACCAATGTCCTGAAAAAGGACAATACCCGAGCCGTCGGCACCTACATCCCCACCGCTTCCCCGGTTTACCAGACCGTTATGAACGGTAAAACCTTCCATGGCAGAGCCTTTGTGGTCAATGACTGGTATCTCACTGCCTATGAACCGATAAAAGACAACAGCGGAACCGTCATCGGCGCTCTTTTTGTGGGCGTGGCCGAAAAAGTCTTCCAGAATATTCTCAAGAAAAACCTGGCCGGCCTGAAGTTCGGTGAAAACGGCTATGCCTTTATCCTGAATAACAAAGGCGATTATGTTCTGTCTCTAAACAACAAACGTAACGGAGAAAACATATGGAATGCCAAAGACGCCACTGGAAAATATTTCATTCGGGAAATGATCAATAACGCCGTCCGCCTGAAAAACGGACAAACCGCTATCACCTACTATCCCTGGAAAAACAGCAGGGATGACAAGGTCCACGATAAAATGGCGGCCTATACCTATTTTCCGGAATGGCACTGGCTGATTGCCGCCAGCGCTTATGAAACCGACTTTTTAAAAACCCTGACCCGGCTGCGGCTGATTATCATTAATGTCTGTATAATTTACATTGTTATCGGCTCCATTGCCGCCTATTTTTTTGCGCGCCAGATCACAAATCCGATTTTCAAAGTGGTAAAACTGCTGAAGCGAAGTTCCTCGCAGATATCCGATTCATCGGAACAGCTGACCGCGTCCAGCCAGGAGCTTTCCCGGGGCGCATCGCATCAGGCCGCCTCCCTGGAAGAGTCCGCCGCCTCCCTGGAACAGATCGCGGCGCTGATCAACGGCAATGCGGCCAGTGCCGATAAAGCCAAAAGCATGATGACATCGCTGGCCCATACGATTGAAAAAGTGGATACCCGTATGAACGAGATGAGCCGGGCCATCGAGATCATTTCAAAGTCCAGTGAAGAAACCGCCAAAATCATAAAGACCATCGATGAAATCGCCTTTCAGACCAATCTGCTGGCTTTGAATGCCGCCGTGGAAGCCGCCCGTGCCGGTGAAGCCGGTAAAGGGTTTGCCGTAGTGGCCGAAGAGGTGCGAAGCCTTGCCCAGCGTTCCGCCGCTGCCGCGCATAATACTGCGGAACTGATTCAGAAAACCGTCGATTCCGTTCACAACGGAAATGAAATTACAATATCCACCCGGGAAGCGTTTAAGGAAAACATGGAGATTTCCAACACAGTGTCCACCCTGGTTCAGGAAATCGCCGTAACCTCAAATGAACAGACCCAGGGCATTGAACGAATAAATCAGGCCGTCTCCGACATGGACAGGGTCACCCAGCAAAATGCCTCCGGCGCTGAACAGTCCGCGGCCGCAGCGGAAGAACTCAACAGACAGTCCGATGAACTGATGAATGTTGTCGGCCGGCTGGTCCATATTGTCAGTGGTAACGGTCATATTGACCGGAAACAGCTCAAACAACCCTCTGTTGACCGGACATTAACCGACGGTAAGCCGGCATAATTACAGGTATTATAATTAAGTCCCGGCATCCTGTTGCAACAAATTCTGACCTGTCTTTGCCCCGTACGGTAATTTAGCCAAGGGCGCTGTCTCCTTTGCTTTTCCGATCTCTGAAAAAAACCGGCGCATACACGACAAGGAGAGAAAATAATATAAATTTATCAAAAAAGCGACCGATTGACTGTTTTTTGGTATCAACAATTTCAATACATCAATAATATGCTATATTATAATCGAAAAACATTTATTCCATAGACCGAACCAGGACTGATAATATCTGCCGTGCTCTTTATTTCTGATCTCGCCAGACTGTCTGAACAGAAAGTTCCCGAACCCTGTTCATGAGAAAAAGATATAAAGATGACTATCCAGGGCAAACAACTCGCCGAAACCGCCATACCCGTTCAACCCGTCCTGCGGCTACATCCCTTATACCAGGGCATCTTTCAAATTCCACCCGAACGTATTGTTCAACATTTAACCGGTGCAACCAATTTCGGTTTTTTATCATGGGCACCCGCACTGATAAACATGCATTTTGAATTCTTTACAACACCTTGCTGCTCCAACACCCCGCCTCCCCTCAATATCATTGGAGATAATTATGGAACATTTAATCTCAGATAAACTGGTCCGTTTAATCGAGAAAAATTCATCGACCATCATTAACCGATGGGTCAAGCGGCTCAAAAACGATCCCGCGACAACATCCTTTTCCGAAATCGACCTGGAAAGATTCTCTTTGAAAGCACGAATGGTGATGGATGAACTGGGCAAATGGGTCGGTTACCAGACACCCAAAGAAGACGTCGGACGAAAATATGCCGCGGAAGGCAGCGGCCTGTTCAAAATGCAGATTCCCTTATGCGAAGGGGTCCGGGCGCTGACCCTTTTGAAAAGAACTCTGTGGCTGTTCGTTGTCTATGAAAGCGCCTTTGAAAGCGCTTTGGAGTTGAACCAGATGCGCGAACTGAACGACCGTGTTGTTTTGTTTTTTGACCGGGCGGAATACTATTTCATCCGGGGATATATGGAAGCCATGAACAGCGCCATCAAAAAGTTATGGGGGCTCACGGAAAAAGACACTGAACAGATATTTTTCAAAAAATCTTTTTACAACAGGTAAACGTTAATTTTCCCCAAGGACATTCAACCACCCGCAAAGTTTTAAGGCATCTCCCTCATGGATAACGATTTTAAAAAAATTATTGAAATCGAACAGGAATGTGAGAAAAAAATCGCCGCGGCCGAACAAACCGGCAAGGAACGACTTGCCGGTCTTGAAAATGAGCTGGCAAAGAAAAAAAAGCAATTGATTTCGGAACTGCAGCAAAAAAACAGGCAGCGAATGACCCGGCGGATCAACCGGACCCATAGCGAGATTCAGGAGCAGCTGAACAATATTCGCGACCAAAACAAAGCCCTGATGCAGGACAGGGACCTGTGCCGCACCATCAAAAACAGGTTAATTAAAGCCATTTTAGAAACAGGTCATGACAATGAATTCACAGAAGGACAGCCCGGATAAATATCAACCGAACCGCATGGCCGACCGGGAATACCTCCATGCCAAAATTTACGCGTTACGCCCGGCGCTTCTCAAGCAAAGCAATTATCAGAAAATGGCCGAATCCGGACAAGTACACCATTTTTTTCCAAAACTTCATCCGGATGCGCTGAAAAAAAATCCGTTTGCGGTCAAAGAAACGATTTTTAATGCCGAGATTGACATTATCCGCCGTTTCCTGAGAATCAGCCCGTATTATCGTTCATTATTTATCGATTTTCTCCGCCTCTTTGAAATCCGGAACCTGAAACAGGTGCTGGCGCGTGCTTTCAACAAACCGTATCTTTTCGAGCAATGGTATGATATCCGTCCCTACCAGCAGTTTGACCGTGAACTGCTGCAGCAGACCCTATCCCCGAAAGATATTCAGGCCCTGCTGCGAAACACATACCTGGCCGAAGCTGCGGATAATGATGATAGCTTCCGGAAATTCGAAACAGCCGAAAGCAGTATCGACATCTGTTTTTTATTCTCCCTTGTCCACAACGCCGCGGATCTTTCCACCGGACAGCGGCGCCAATTTTTAACCCTTGTGTACACCCGCCTGGAAATAATGAAAAAAATATGGGCCTGCCGTCTGGTCCAGAACTATAACTGGCCGCCGATAAAAATAAAGTCGCATTTTGAATGGCTGAATGCCATAAACACCGCAATCGATGGCTGTGTCCCCGGATTTAGCGCATTCGCCCGGTCACCGGCCAAATGGCTGCGCCCCTGTAAACTTTCGGAAAAAACCTCAGCCGCCGATCTGGAGCTGGCCCTGGAAAAATCATTTTATACGTATATCCGCAAAAGATTTAAATCCGACTTCTTTGGCGTCGACTGTGTCGTGTGCTACTTATGGCTGCGCTATTGTCAAATACAAAACCTGTTCAGCATCGTCGAAGGGCTCTATTACCGGGCACCCCCCGGGGCTATGATAAACCGCCTGATCTGCTGACCGGATTTATCCTGTTAAGGCTTCAGGCGTTCGCTGTTTATCACAAAGATTAAAACTATTGGACAAAGGCGGAACCATGTTTGCAAAAATCACTGTCAGCAGTGTCCGGATCATCGTTTTACAGCAGCATCTGGATGCACTGATTCTGGAACTCGGCAGACTGGGCCTCCTTCAGCTGAAAACCGAACACCGGGAGACCGAGCTGCAAAACCGGAAAATAGAAGCATCACTGCGGGCGGAAGAACGCGACGCTCACGATATCGAAAATACCATCAGCAGCCTTCAATCCGTATTGCCCGCGACTGCAAAACCAGCGCAAAATGCCCTGTGCGGCCAGCCGGACCCTTTGATGCTGAGACAAGAGCTGGCCTACATTCAAAAGCACGTGCAATATTATCTGCACCGAAAAGAAAAATTGACAGCGGACATTAACCGGTTAAGGAATCAGGCGGACCGGTTGCAGACCCTCGAGCGGGTCGGACTTCCGCCGAATTTTCTGGGAAAAACCGGGTTGTGTTTTACCGCTGTCGGCCTTCTGCCGGCAGCACCGCCGGTGAATTCCCCCCCGGGCTTTCCCGGCCTGTATCAAAAATCCGGCCGGCGCATAGTTGCGATCGCCGCTGCACACAGGCAAAATGAGCTTCTGGCCTACCTGAACCATATGGGATTTACGGACGAGACCGCCGATCTGGTTGCGGCCTGCCGGCCCGGAAAGAAACCGCATTTTCGCCGGAAAGCAGACCGGCTCAACCGTCGGCTGGCAAGACTGGAGCGCCGGTTTGAGCATAACCGGACGGACTGGGCCATCCGTCTTGCCCGGATGTCCGCAACAAACCGTATTCGGCAGCAAACCATCGCTGCCGAAAAGATATTTATTTACTCTCAGAGCACCGCATGCATGACCGGCTGGGTAAAACAGCCGGACAGACAAAAGCTGAACCGGATATTATCCGGCATTTGCGGAAAGGCGTACCAGCTCCATATTTCAGAAAAGCCTGAAGCCGAAGCCCCGATTGTTCTGAACAACAACCGGTTCCTGAAACCGTTTGAGCTGCTGGTCCGAACGGCCGGGTTGCCGGGAAACAGCGAAATAGACCCCACGCCCTTTGCCGCACTGACCTATATGCTTTTGTTCGGCGTGATGTTCGGCGATCTGGGCCAGGGTCTGGTCCTGATGCTGACCGGCTTTTGTCTTCGCCGCCTGGCGCCGCGGCTTTTCACCCATGACCGGCTGATTATCGACATCGGGGGTATTCTTGTACTGTGCGGTTTCTCTGCCGCTGTGTTCGGACTGTTGTACGGCAGCTTTTTCAGCTGTGAAAGCCTGATCCCGGCCCTGTGGTTTCATCCCATGGTCCACATCAACGACCTTTTTTTAGCCGTTATTCTGGCGGGAGGGATTATCATTATCACCGGTCTGCTGCTGAACATCACCAACCTGCTCCGCGCGGGAAACTACGCTAAAGCGCTCCTCGACCGCCAGGGGGCCGTTGGCCTGGTCATCTACCTCGGCGGATTCTCTCTGGTCTTCACCTACAGCCGGTCCGGAACCCTTCCCAGGACCCCTGCCGCATATCTGCTTTTGGGACTGCCGCTGATGGTTTTTATGCTGCGCGATTTCATTCAATGTTTATTCCCGAAAAGCCCCAGACCCTGCGCCAGCGGATGCCTTGAATATCTGGTGGAAACATTCGTCGAAATTCTTGAAATGGTATCCGGGTTTCTCGGAAATACCATCTCGTTCATTCGCGCCGGGGCCTTCGCCCTGAGCCATGCCGGATTAAGCCTGGCCCTGTACACCCTGGCCGGGATCATTCATCCGGACATTTTTCATCCGGTCGTTCTGCTGGTGATTGTTTTCGGAAACGTTTTCATTATTCTGCTCGAAGGACTGATCTGCGCCATTCAGTCGATGCGCCTGGAATTCTATGAATTTTTCGGCAAATTTTATCGGGGAGACGGCCATCCATTTACGCCTTTCTCTCTGTCAAACGCCATTAAACCTGCAACGGGAGAACCCTCATGAAAAAAACACGATCTGTGCTGAAAGTATCGCTGCTGGGCGTTATGCTGATCTCGGTAATTCTTGTCGCACTGCAGCCCGGCTTATTTGCATCGGACCTGGATCATTCAGCTGTATCATCGACCGCAATCGCCGAAGCGCGAATGAACGGCAGGGACCGGGCCATATCGTTTTTTGCCGCCATGGCAGCGGTCAGTTTCGCCTGCCTGGCCAGCGCATATGCCCTGGGCCGAATCGGTTCGGCCGCCATGGGCGCCATGAGCGAAAAACCGGAACTGGGGGGTCGCGCGATCATTTTTCTGGGAATGGCCGAGGGAATTGCCATTTACGGCCTGATCGTGGCGATTATGATCCTGAACAAACTCTAGCCATGAAAAAAATATGTTTTCTCGGCGATATATATACCGCAACCGCCTTCCGCCTGGCCGGCGTGGAAATAACGGTCACGCGTCCGGAGCAATCTGCGCGGGACCTGGCGCTGCTGTTAAAAAAGGCCGATGCCGCCGTCATTCTGGTGACGACACCCATCGCGGCATCCCTGCAGTCTGAAATTTATGAGACAAACCTGAACCGAACGTATCCGGTTATTCTGGAAGTACCGGAGATAAAAGACATCCGCGATCGGCAAACCTCGCTGATCGAGTACATTACCGAGGCGCTGGGAATGTCCCTTTAACGGAGCCGAATCATGCAGAAAAATCAATCCAGTCCGACACCGGCGGAAGCCGAGCTGGTCCGCTCGATCCGTCAGACGGCAAAGGATCAAATACGATTGCTGGAAGCAGAATTTGAACAGACAGGGGAAAATCTCCGGCAGCAGTATCAGCAGGATATCCAGCAAATTCAGGAAAAAGAAGAAAAAAATACTGCCGCCAGGATCAAACAGGAGATAAACCGGGCCGTCAACCGATCGCTGATTGAAAAAAAGAAACTGCATTTAAACGTATTGGAATCCTTCAGTGAAACCATGATCTCAGACACGGTTTCGGAACTGCACGGTTCCGCCTGGCCGCGCCTGAGACAATTTTTTGTCCGGACCGCACTTGAAACCCTGCAATCTATTCACAGCAGCCATGTCTCCATTACCATTTACGGACCACCGGAAAAAAGACAGCAGCTGCGCGATGATCTGGTAAAAAACCGCAAAAGCACAGCCCCCCTGGCCATCACCCTGCAGGACCGAAACAGCGACACCGGGCTGACCATCAAAGACCCGGAGAACAGATGTACGCATAATCTATCGATTTCACGGATCTGCCGACGGAAAAAGGAGCAGCTCAGGAAAATTATATTTCAGGAAATTTCCCGTAACCATAAACGTATATAACCGGCAAATGAAAGATCAAAATACCCCCATCAGCGGCACCGTGGTTCGCATAAACGGTCCCATCATTACGGCGGAAGGTCTCGAAGGCATCAGCATGTTCGATATCGCCGAAGTGGGAAAAGACCGGCTGATCGGCGAGGTCATCCGGCTGAATGGAGACGAGGCCGTCATCCAGGTCTACGAAGACAACACCGGCCTGAAACCCGGAAGCGCAGTGACTTCCATGGGCCGTCCCCTTTCCGTGCAGCTGGGCCCCGGTCTGATTCAGAGTGTTTACGACGGCATTCAACGCCCGTTGCCGGTAATTGCCGGTCTCTGCGGCAGTTATTTTCGTAAGGGCGTCAAGGCCGCGCCGCTGAGCACGGAAACCAGATGGCTGTTCACTCCCCTGGCCCGAAAAGACGCCATTCTCCATCCCGGTGACGTGATCGGAGAAGTCCAGGAAAGTGAACTCGTCCGTCATAAAATCATCCTCCCCCCGCAATCGCGAGGAAAGCTGCTGCACATTGCATCCAAAGGCAACTACACCATTGAAGAGGAAATTTACCGTATTGAAAACCTCAACGGCGGCCGGGCCGGAACAATGGCCCAGTACTGGCCGGTAAGACGTCCCCGACCGTTCGCCAGCAAAATAAAATCAACCCTGCCGCTGATCACGGGCCAGCGCATCATCGACACCTTCTTTCCTCTCGCCAAGGGCGGCACCGCCGCCATCCCCGGCGGGTTCGGCACCGGAAAAACCATGACCCAGCATGCCCTCGCCAAGTGGAGCGATGCCGATATTATTGTCTACATCGGCTGCGGCGAACGCGGGAATGAGATGACGGAGGTCCTGCAGGACTTTCCCCGGTTGATTGATGAACGGACCGGCCATCCCCTGATCAAACGCACGATCATGATTGCCAACACCTCCAACATGCCGGTTCCGGCCCGGGAGATCAGTATCTATACGGGCGTCACCATTGCCGAATACTACCGGGACATGGGGTACAGCGTGGCCATCATGGCGGATTCGACCTCCCGCTGGGCCGAAGCCCTGCGGGAGCTTTCCAGCCGCCTGGGCGATATGCCCGCGGAAGAAGGTTTTCCATCCTACCTGGCCACCCGTTTGGCGGAATTTTACGAAAGGGCCGGTATGGTCAAAACCCTGTCCAACACCAACGGCAGCATTACCATTATCGGTGCCGTATCTCCGCCGGGCGGTGATTTTTCCGAACCCGTTACGCAGCACACCACCCGCTTTGTCCGCTGTTTCTGGGCACTGGACAAGCAGCTGGCCGATGCCCGTCATTATCCGTCCATCAGCTGGACGGACAGCTACACCGAATACCTGGACGACATCAGCGCCTGGTGGAAAGACATCGACCCGGAATGGCTGGCCGCCCGAAGCCAGGCCCATGAAATCCTTCTCGAAGACAACCGGCTGCAGCAGATCGTCAAACTGGTCGGTCCGGACGCGATTCCGCCGGGCCAGCGGTTTTTGCTGTTTTGCGCCGAAATGATCAAAAACGCCTTCCTGCAGCAGAATTCCTTCGACCCCAACGACATGTTCTGCAGTCCGGAGAAACAGATCAAACTACTGACCGTAATCTTGTCTTTCTATCAGCGCGGCAAAGAACTTCTGCAGCGGGATGTTCCGCTCAGCGACCTGGTCGCGATTGAAGAAGCGGCTGAAATTGTCAGAATAAAATCGGAAATCGCCAATGATAACACCCGGCAAATCGACCGGTTTATGAAAAAACTGGACGCGGCCCTGCGCCGGCTCGAAAAAAAGGTCCTGCTATGAAAGCGGAAATCGAATATTCGGGCATTCGGTCCATCAGCGGCCCGCTGATCTTCATCAGCGGCGTCACCGGGGTCGGATACGGTGAACTCGTTGAAATATATGACCGCGACAACGCGGTCCGTACCGGTCAGGTTCTTGAAATCAACCGAGACCTGGCCGTGGTTCAGATATTTGAAGGGACATCGGGACTGTCCCGGCACAGCACCCGGGCGATTTTCACCGGCAGTCCGCTGAAAATTCCGGCAGACAAATCAATGCTCGGTCGAATATTTGACGGCCTTGGCCGGCCGATCGACGGGGCACCGCAGGTAATGGCCGATATACTGATGGATGTCAACGGTCTGCCCATCAATCCCTGCATGCGCGAATATCCCCGTGATTTCATCCAGACCGGCATTTCCGCCATCGACGGCATGAACACCCTGATTCGCGGACAGAAACTGCCGATATTCTCGGGTAACGGGATGCCCCATAACATTATCGCCGCGCAAATTGCCCGTCAGGCCAGAATTCTGACGGCCTACGAGAAATTTACCGTGATTTTCGCCGCCATGGGCGTGACTTTTGATGTGGCCCGGTTCTTTACCGATTCCCTGGAGGAAAGCGGCGTACTCCCCCATTCAGCGCTTTTCCTCAGCCTGGCCGACGCTCCGTCCATTGAACGCCTGATCACCCCGCGGGCGGCGCTGACCCTCGCCGAGCACCTGGCGTACCATGAAAACATGCACGTCCTGGTGATCCTCACGGACATGACCAACTACAGTGAAGCCCTGCGCGAACTTTCCAGCTCGCGCGGAGAGGTCCCGTCCCGCAAAGGCTATCCCGGATACCTCTACAGCGATCTGGCCTCGATTTACGAACGGGCCGGACGCATTCAGGACAAAACCGGCTCCATCACCCAGATTCCCATTCTCACCATGCCCAGCGACGATATCTCCCATCCGGTACCGGACCTCACCGGTTACATCACCGAAGGCCAGATCGTTCTCGACCGCGAACTGTTCAACAGAGGCATCTATCCGCCGATTGCCGGACTGCCGTCTCTGTCGCGTCTGATGAAAGACGGGGTCGGCGAGGGCCGGACCCGGAAGGACCACGCCCCGCTGGCCGCCCAGCTGTTTGCGTCGTATGCCAAGGTCAAGCGGATTCGGGCCCTGGCGGCCATTGTCGGCGAAGAGGAACTGTCCGATATGGACAAAACCTATCTTTGCTTCGGCACCCGGTTCGAATCGGAATTTCTCACGCAAAACCCGGATGAAAACCGGGACATTGAGGAAACGCTGGCGCTGGGCTGGAAAATCCTCTCCACCCTGCCCCGGGAGGAACTGTACCGCATTTCCCGGGAGGAGATTCATCAATACTATATACCGGACACCGGGAGCAATACGAATGGCTAAAATCGACGTTCCCCCGACCAAAACCAGCCTGAGAAGAATCAGGGAAGACCTGAACTTTGCCTACGAAGGCTTTGATCTGTTAAACCAGAAAAGGGAAATTCTGGCCATGGAGATCATCAAGAAAATCCAGACCATCAAAATTATGGAACAGCAACTGTCGAATATGCTGAAATCCTTCTATACGGACTGTAAAACAGCCGCCATGGAAATGGGAACCGACACCCTCAGTTTGAAAAGCAGTTCCGAAAAACGCAATTACCACCTGTCTATTACCGTGACCCGGCTGATGGGCATCCGTCTTCCGGTATTACGCCTTGAAACCGGCGCCATGAAAAAGTTCTCGGGTTTTCACACCACCACCAGCGCTTTTGACCAGGCCAAAAAAACCGGCAGCGAGCTGCTTCCCCTGCTGACAGACTATGCCACGATAACCAAATCGGTGTTTATGCTCACCCGCGAGCTCAAAAAAGTCCAGCGCCGCGTCAATGCCATCGAAAAAATATTTATTCCGCAAAACGAAACGGCACGGAAATACATCCAGGACAGACTTGAAGAAATGGAACGGGATGAGATCTTTGTCAAAAAACGGATCCGGGAAAGACACCTCTGAAGTCCGGTCACGCAGGGTACCCCTTCCGGAACTGTGGGCAAATAAGCGCGACCGGCCAGCCGCAAAAGAGACAATCGTTGTATCAATTCCTAAACACATTGTGAAATAAAATCCGGAGGAAAACACCGCCGACAGCGCCGAAAAAAGCGCCCCACAGGGCATGCGCCAGAATGGAAGATGACGGTCCGACCAGGCCCAACCAGCGGGGGCCGAAAATAATGATCAAAATCAGCAGGGTATAGTGAACAATATATCTCATCAGACTCAATCTCAGCAAACAGCGGCTACTTTTTCATCTCCCGGTAGGCACAGGCAGACATCACATTGCGGAATTCCTTCTCCGTATAGCCGATTACTTTGGCCCGGACCGCCAAAAGCCCCATGCGCCGCAGGTATTTTTTGTCAAACGCCTTGAATGAATATTTTTCTTCGAAATGATCGAGAAAACACTCGCAGATGGCCTCTATCTTTTCATCCGTATACTGCTTGCCGGCAACGGCCGGAAGCGTTTTTTTGCTCCTGCGAATGGCGCCTTCACACCCGGCCAGAACATCCGCCCGCACATCATCGGGAAAGTAGTAGCCCGGCTCATCGGCCCCTTCAAATTGGTAGCGGGCAATATTAACCCGGTACCAGTAGATGCTTCCGCCGATAATCATCATAACCAGAATCAAATAACCTGTAATTTTCATCGCCGCTCCTTTTCCATGAAATTCAAAATCATGCAAAAAGATTCATTGTTGTCAATATTTTGTATATACCGCATCTGCATGAATATTCAAATGGAAGATTTCACAAAAAACCGTAACCCTGATGACAGGTTCAGCGTGAGAAACGGCGGCAATGTGAGCGACGGATAATCCAGCAGCACCGCGTGCTATTGCAAACATGTAATCGCTGTTGATCGAACCGGATTTGTCATCAGGTCAATAAACACAAATACAGAATTTGGTGAAATGCAATAGAACATAGTAGTTCAACAATAAAGCAAATCCGGTATTGTGCAAACGGCTTTCTCGACAGATTGACAAAAAAACACTAATTGACTATCTTAAAAACACTCGTCGGATAGAATACAACCAAAATATCCCGAAACTGTAATTGCCCATGGTTATCCAAAAGGTCACTACTCCAAAAGACATCGCCGCAACCGCGGTCCTGGCCCGGGAGATCTGGCAGGAACACTTTGTCCGGATTATCGGGCAGGCCCAGGTCGATTACATGCTTGAGAAATTCCAGAGTGCCACCGCCATTACAGACCAGATCCGGCAGAATTACGCGTACTACCGCATCACCCATAACAACGAAAACTGCGGCTATACCGCCATCATTCCTGATCCGGCCGCCGGCAGACTGATGCTCAGCAAGCTCTATGTCAAAAAACAGATGCGGGGACTCGGCCTGGGAGTTCAAATGCTGGATTTTGTTGAAGATGTCTGCCGCCGCCAAAAAATCCAAACCATCTGGCTCACGGTCAACAAGGACAATGATGCCTCGATTCAGTGGTACCTGCGGCACGGGTTTGTCCATACCAGATCGGAGGTAAAGGATATCGGCAACGGTTTTGTCATGGACGACTATATCCTGGAAAAAACCGTCAATTAGAGCAATTTACTTTTTATGATGACTGCAATATTTATAAAAACGGTCTAGAAACAAGCCTACTTATAATTTTTTATCTGAATACCCAGCTTTTTAACCCGGTAATGGAGAATCCGCTGGGTCGTCTGAAGATGGCGGGCGACCGCGGCCACATTTCCCCTGAATTTTTTCAGCGCATCAACAATCAACTCCTTTTCATAGGACTTGACCAGGGTTTCCAGGTTTGCGCCTTCCGCCGGCAGCAGCGCCGTATTGGTTTCATCGGAGGACTGCAGTGACAGCGGCAGCACATATCCGTGCAGCACGTCATCGGTGCTGGTCAGCACCGCGCGTTCGATACAGTTCTCCAGTTCCCGCACATTTCCGGGCCAGTGATAGGAAACCATCATGTTGATTGCCGTCGTCGAAATCCGCTTGATATTTTTGCCGTAGACCCGGTTGAATTTCTGCAGAAAATGTTCGGCCAGCAGCATGATGTCCGAACGTCTTTCGCGCAGCCGGGGCAGATGAATCGGAAACACGTTCAACCGGTAAAACAGGTCCTCGCGAAACCGGCCATCCTCGATCTGCTGTTCCAGATTCTGACCGGTTGCGGCAATCACACGAATGTTGAGCGTAATACCTTCCGTACCGCCCACCCGCTCGAAACACTTTTCCTGAAGCACCCGCAGCAGACGAACCTGAACCGCCGGAGAGATGTCTCCAATTTCATCCAGAAAAATGGTGCCGCCGTTGGCCAGTTCAAACCTTCCCTGGCGCTGCTGAAACGCCCCGGTAAACGCGCCCTTCTCATGACCGAACAGTTCACTTTCAATCAGGTTTTCCGGTAATGCCGCACAGTTAAACGCGACGAAGGCATTGTTCTTTCGATCGCTGGAATAATGAATCGCCTGGGCAACAAGCTCCTTGCCGGTGCCGGACTCGCCGCGAATCAGGACCGTTGCCGGGCTGTCTGCCACCTGAGCGATCTGCATGTAAATCTCCTGCATGGCCCGGCACTTCCCGACAATATTATTCGGCTGGTACCGCTCCCCCAGCTGACGACGCAAAAGTTTATTCTCAGCCACAAGGCTGGCATGTTCTTCAACCTGTTCGCGAATCTTGGCCACTGCACCGGCCAGAAGATCGGCGACAAGCTTCAGAAAGTTCAGATCATTTTCCAGCGTTTGCACATCTGTTTTCTTTCGGTCGATACTGATGGTGCCGATGACCTCATTGAGGTGGATGACCGGAACACACAAAAACGCGATGGCGTCCTCCCCGCGAAATACACCGGTCCTGTTTAAAAAAGCCGGGTCCTTGCTGATATCCTGAACATATTCCGGCCGCCGGGTTTGCACCACCCGTCCGATAATGCCTTCTCCCAGCCGGTACTGGCCCCTTTTTTTTTCGCTGTCGGCCAGTCCCTTGGATGCCTCGATCACCATGACATCCGTTCCCGGTTTACGAAGCGTTAAAATACCACGGAACATTCCCATCTCACGATCCAGAATTTCCAGCACATCCTCCAGAAGGGTGGGAACATTTTTCTGATTTAAAATGGATTGTGATATCTTGTACAAAATATCAATCCGGTCCTGGGCACGCTGTTTTTCAACATTGATTTTTTTATCCATAACAATATTGTTTTAATATTATTAAAAGTTACAAATATGTTTATATATTTCCATAAAAATAACATATTTGTAATAACATGACAAGTCAAAATTATTATTTTTAGCGCCAAAATTCAGCATAAAAATTATTTTTAATGTCATTTCAGATAGTTAGCAAAAATATCCGGCAAAAAAATAAATTTGGCATTTATCTTGTCATGTTAAGTCAACAAGTCGTCCGGAAAGCTCCGTAAAATATAACTTTGCAAGAATTAATTTGATTAAAATATGCTATAAGATTTAATAAAAAAATTTTAAAAGAAATCAAAATGCGTACTCCTAAAAAACAGGGCCTGTATGACCCGCAATTCGAACACGACAACTGCGGTGTTGGCTTTGTAGCCAGTATCGACGGCACTCCGACCCATGCGATTATTGAAGACGGTTTGAATATTCTCAAAAACCTGGTGCACCGGGGCGCGGTCGGCGGCGATCAGAAAACCGGTGACGGGGCCGGCATGCTGATTCAAATTCCGCATGACTTTTTCACCAAAACCGTTAAAAAGCTGGGCTTCAAGCTGCCGAAATTCGAGGAATACGGTGTGGGATTTCTGTTTATGCCCAACGACCAAAGACGGCAGAAAAAAATTATCGCCCTGGTGGAATCCGTGTTGAAAGCAGAAGGCGCGGACCTGCTCGCCTGGCGGGATGTCCCGGTACAGCCCGAATGCCTCGGTGAGATGGCCCGCGAAACCATGCCTTGTATGAAACAGGTGTTTGTATCGGTCCCGGGCCTCAAAGCGGACCCTCTCCAGCGCAAACTTTATATTATACGCAAAAGCATTGAAAAAAAAGCGGCCGATAACGGCCATTCGATCCTGGATGTTTACCTGCCGTCCTTCTCCTGCAGCACCATCACCTATAAAGGGATGTTCGACGCGCCGATGCTGGAAAAGTTTTATCGGGACTTTGCCGACCCGGATTTCACAAGTCCCATCGCCGTTGTTCACCAGCGTTACAGCACCAACACCTTTCCGTCCTGGCCGCTGGCGCAGCCTTTCCGTCATGTGGCCCATAACGGTGAAATCAACACGCTGCGAGGAAATGTCAACAAGATGTCTGCCCGGGAGACCACGCTTGCCTCCCCCCTTTATGGAAACGACATCAAAAAGCTTTTTCCGGTCATTCAAAAAGACAACAGCGACTCCGGCTGTTTTGACAATGCCTATGAACTCCTGATCTCCAGCGGCCGCTCGCTTGAACATGCCATGGCCATGATGATCCCCGAGGCATTCGGTCCGTCCTATCATATCAGCGTGGATAAAAAAGCGTTTTATGAATACCACGCCTCCATGATGGAGCCCTGGGACGGCCCCGCCGCCATGGCCTTTACCGACGGGCACCGGGTGGGCGCCCTGCTGGACCGAAACGGGCTGAGACCGGCGCGCTACATCATTACCAAAAGCGGCAAAATCATCATGGGCTCTGAAGTGGGCATTCTGGAAACAGATCCCAAAGACGTGCTGCGCAAGGGCCGCCTGGCACCGGGTAAAATGATTCTCGTGGACACCCGGAAAAAACGGGTATTAAGAGACAATGAAATAAAATCCACGATTTCCCGGCGCAAGCCCTACCGGCACTGGCTGGAAAGCAACCGCATTGACCTGAAAGGGCTTTTTCAGGTTCCGACCACCGAACATTTAACCGAATCCGAATCCCTGCTGACCCTGCAAAAGGCTTTCGGCTATACCCTGGAAGGCGTGGAAAAAGCCATCCTGGCCATGGCGGAAAATGCTCAGGAACCCATTACCTCAATGGGCGATGATGAGGCCCTGGCCGTTCTTTCCGAAAAACCCCAGCTGCTCTACCGGTATTTCAAACAGCTCTTTGCCCAGGTCACCAATCCCCCGATCGACCCGTACCGGGAAAACCTGGTCATGTCGCTGATGAGTTTTATCGGGCGCGAACAAAATCTTCTCGATGAAACACCACGGCACTGTCATCAGATCAAGCTGACCCACCCCATCCTGACCAACGACGATGTGGATAAACTGCGCAGGTGCGAAATCGAAGGATTTACCGTTTCCGAGGTTTTCATGCTGTTTGAAGCCCACCGGAAAAAACTCGAAAATGCCGTCGACGACCTCTGCCATCGTGTGGAAAAACAGATCGATGCAGGATCTTCCCTGATTATATTGACCGACCGGGGCGTCAGCGATAAGTACGCGCCGATTCCCGCGCTGCTGGCCACCAGCGCGGTCCATCACCACCTGGTCCGCACCGGAAAGCGCCACCTGGCCGGACTTGTTGTTGAAACCGGAGAGGCCCGGGACGTAATGCACTTCGCCACCCTGATCGGCTACGGCGCCAGCGCGGTCAACCCGTACCTGGTGTTCACCACTCTGGCCGAGCAGAAAAAAAACGGCAAAATGATAAATTTCCCCCTCGAAACGGCCATCGATAATTATATCACCGCCATTAAAAAGGCGCTTTTAAAAATCATGTCCAAAATGGGCATTTCAACGATTCGCAGTTACAAGGGCGCTCAGCTGTTTGAAGCCATAGGTCTCAACAGCGGCTTTGTCGATAAATATTTTACCGGCACACCCAGCAGAATCGAAGGCATCGGGATCGAAACCATCGAACAGGAGACCTTAAAACGGCACGCGACCGCCTACCGGAGCGAACTGACGTCAAAAGACATTCTGGAATCCGGGGGCAGTCATTACCTGCGCCGCAACGCCCAGAATCATCTTTTGACCGGTGAGGCCATTGTCTGCCTGCACCGGGCCGTGCGCGAAAATGATTATTCCCTTTATCAGAAATATGCTGAATTGATTAACGATCAATCCCGTAATCTATGTACCCTGCGCGGACTGTTCCGTCTTAAAAAAACAAAAGCCGTTCCGGTGGATCAGGTAGAACCGGCGGACAACATCATCAAACGGTTTGTCTCCTCCGCCATGTCCTACGGATCCATCAGTCCGGAAGCGCACCGCACCATGGCCATTGCCATGAACCGGATCGGCGCACAGAGCAACTCCGGTGAAGGCGGTGAGGATGAAAACCGCTTTACGAAAAAGAAAAACGGCGACTGGGAGCTCAGCAAGGTCAAGCAGGTGGCCTCCGGCCGGTTCGGTGTGACCAGCAACTATCTGGCCAATGCGGAAGAGCTGCAGATCAAAATGGCCCAGGGCGCAAAGCCGGGAGAAGGGGGACAGCTGCCCGGCCACAAGGTCAGTGAGCTGATCGCCAAAGTCCGTCATTCCACCCCCGGCGTCATGCTGATTTCACCGCCGCCGCACCACGATATTTACTCTATTGAAGACCTGGCCCAACTGATCTTCGACCTGAAAAACAGCAACCCGAAGGCCAGGATATCGGTCAAGCTGGTATCGGAAGTCGGCGTGGGCACTGTTGCCGCCGGCGTTGCCAAGGGAAAGGCGGACATGGTTCTGATCAGCGGTCATGACGGCGGCACCGGCGCCTCACCCCTTTCTTCCGTCAAATATGCCGGCATTCCCTGGGAAATCGGCCTGGCGGAAACCCAGCAGACCCTGCTGCTGAACAAACTGCGCAACAAAATAAGGGTCCAGGTGGACGGCCAGATCAAGACCGGTCGGGATGTGGTCATCGGTGCCCTGCTGGGCGCCGAGGAATTCGGGTTCGGCACCATGTCCCTGGTGGCGCTGGGATGCGTGATGATGCGCAAATGTCACCTGGATGCCTGCCCCGTGGGCGTGGCCACCCAGGACCCGGAACTCCGTAAACGGTTCAAGGGCAAGCCCGAGCATCTGATAAATTACATGAGATTTATCGCCCGGGACGTCCGGGAAATCATGGCGGAACTCGGATTCAAAACCTTTGATGAAATGGTCGGCCGGCTGGATCGGGTCCGGATTGACGAAGCCCTGGACCACTACAAGGCCCGGGGGCTGGATTTCAGCAATATTCTCCATCTGCCGGATCTGCCGGAAAATACCATGCGTTACGCATCATCAAAACAGGCGCATGAATTTGCCCATACCCTGGATTTTGACCTGATTCAAAAGGCCGATGCGGCATTGAACAAAAAGCAAAAGATCAACATTGCCCTGCCCATCCGGAACCGGAACCGGACCGTGGGGACGCTGCTGAGCTATGAGGTGTCCAAAAAGTACGGCGCCGAAGCCCTCCCCCACGATACCATTACCTGCTCCTTTACCGGCTCCGCCGGTCAGAGTTTCGGCGCTTTTCTGACAAAAGGCATTACCTTTAAACTCGAGGGGGATGCCAACGATTACGTGGGCAAGGGACTTTCCGGCGGGAAAATTATCCTGACGCCGCCCCGCACGGCCACCTTCAGGTCCCAGAACAATATTATCACCGGTAATGTCAACCTGTTCGGCGCCACCAGCGGCGAAATGTACATTCGCGGCATGGCCGGCGAACGTTTCTGCGTCAGAAACAGCGGCGCCCATGCCGTGGTCGAAGGGGTCGGGGACCATGGCTGCGAGTATATGACCGGCGGCCGCGCCGTTATTCTCGGCAGAACCGGCATCAATTTTGCCGCGGGGATGAGCGGCGGCATCGCTTACGTCCTGGACACGGATCAGCTGTTCGACACCCGTTGCAACCTGGAGATGGTGGAGCTGTCCCCGGTCATGGACGAAACCGAAGTAAAATTTCTTTATGACATGATCCACCGGCACGTCACCTATACCGGCAGTACCTATGCCGCGGCCATTCTTCAGGACTGGGCGGAAATGCTTCCCCAGTTTGTAAAGGTCCTGCCGATTGACTACAAGAAAGCACTTGACCGTCTGAAAAATTTTCAATCAAAGGAAACGGAACAGGTAACGGTGACCGAGGAGGTATATTAGAAAATGGGTAAGCTTAAGGGATTTCTGGAATTCCGCAGGAGGATGCCGGACTACAGACCGGTCCGGGAACGGATCAATGATTTCAATGACGTTTGTGAAACGCTGGACAATACCGAGGTCTGCCGCCAGGCCGCACGCTGTATGGACTGCGGCATTCCGTTCTGCCATTTAATGGGCTGTCCCCTCGGCAATCTGATACCGGAATGGAATGACTACATTTACCGGGAGCAGTGGGAAGAAGCGTTAAAACGTCTGGAGAGCACGAACAATTTTCCGGAAATCACCGGACGCATCTGCCCGGCGCCCTGTGAAACCGCCTGCACCCTGTCCATCAGTGACAGCCCGGTAACCATTCGCCAGAATGAACTCGCCATCATCGAAACCGCTTTTTCACGGGGATGGATCACCCCGAGAATAAACGAAAATAAAACAGGCAAACGTATCGCCGTTATCGGCTCGGGGCCGGCCGGTCTGGCCGCCGCTCAGCAGCTGGCCCGGCTGGGCCATTCCGTTATCATTCTGGAAAAGGACAAAAAGCCGGGCGGTATTCTGCGCTACGGCATTCCCAATTTCAAGCTGGAAAAATGGATCATTGACCGGCGCCTCTCCCAGATGGAGCAGGAAGGCGTTGTTTTTGAAACCGACGTAAACGCGGGCGTGGATATTTCCGCCCACTATCTGAAAAAGTATTTTGACGCCACCGTCATTGCCTGCGGCGCGGAAGCTCCCCGCGATCTGGAAATACCGGGCCGGGAGCTCGGCGGTATTCACCAGGCCATGGAGTACCTCGCCAATGCAAACATGTATCTGTCCGCAGATACGCCGCTGGACACTATCCTGACGGCCCGGAACAAAAATGTTCTGGTCATCGGCGGCGGTGATACCGGTTCGGACTGCGTGGGCACGGCAAACCGGCAGGGCGCTAAAAATGTTTATCAGTTCGAGATTCTCCCCAAACCGCCGGAATGGACCGAATCCTGGAACCCCCAGTGGCCGGAATGGCCGAACATTCTGCGGACTTCCAGTTCCCACGAAGAAGGCTGCGAAAGAAAATGGTCCGTCATGACCAAAATGTTTGCCGGAAAAGACGAAAAAGTCACCCGGGCCGGCGGTGTCGAAGTCGAATGGAAAACCCAAAAAGGGGTTTTACAGCCGCGTGAGAAAAAAGGCACCGAATTTCATATCAATGTGGATATGGTGCTTCTGGCCACGGGATTTACCGGCATTCGCCAAAACAGAATCTACCGTGATTTGAACATTGAAATGACCGACAAAAACACCTTTTGCGTCGACCGCAACCACATGACCAGCGAACCCGGTGTTTTTGCGGCCGGAGATGCGGTTAGCGGGCCCTCTCTGGTGGTCCGGGCAATCCATCAGGGCCGTGAAACGGCGGCTTGTGTTCATTCTTATTTGAAAAACAAAACAAATTAATGGTACATTTCAGGTATTCGCAATAATCGTCATACCGGTGATAAACCGTTACTTATTCCAATAACCCTTAAACAAGGATCACTATCATGGAAACCAAAGAACTCGCAAAAACATATGCCGAAAATGTCTTTACCATCAAAACCATGCGTAACTATCTGTCCAAAAACGCCTACCAGGCCCTCATGGCAACCATCATCAACCGTACTTCAATAGATCCGGTGATTGCCGATGAGGTGGCCGATGCCATGAAAACCTGGGCCCTGGCAAAAGGCGCGACCCATTTCACCCACTGGTTCCAGCCGCTCACCGGCGCCACTGCTGAAAAACACGACTCCTTTATTGAACCGGACCGCGAAGGCGAGTGTATCATGGTCTTTTCCGGAAAAGAGCTGATCCAGGGAGAACCCGATGCCTCCAGCTTTCCTTCCGGCGGGTTAAGGGCCACATTTGAAGCCCGCGGTTATACCGCCTGGGACCCGACCAGCCCCGCATTCATCAAAGAAGGCGAACAGGGCGCCACCCTGTGCATTCCCACGGTATTCTGCGCTTACAGCGGTGAATCTCTGGACGAGAAAACACCGTTGCTAAAATCCATGGACGTGCTTTCAAAACAGGTCTGCCGGCTGGCAAAACATTTCGGCATCAAGACCAAGGACAAACGGGCATACCCCACCATGGGCGCGGAACAGGAATACTTTCTGGTGGACCGGGAATTTTATGACACGCGAAGAGACCTGCTCCAGACCGGCAGAACCCTGTTCGGCATTCAGCCGTCCAAACACCAGCAGATGGATGACCATTATTTCGGCGCCATAAAACCCAGGGTTATGGCTTTCATGGAAGACCTGGACCGCCGGTTGTGGAAACTCGGCATTCCCGCCAAAACCCGTCATAACGAGGTCTGCCCGGCGCAGTTTGAAGTGGCCCCGGTATTTGAGGAACTGAACCTGGGCATCGACCACAACATGCTCACCATGGAAATTCTCAGGAACACGGCCGAGGACCACGGCTTTGCCTGCCTGCTTCATGAAAAGCCCTATGCCGGCGTGAACGGCTCCGGCAAACACAACAACTGGTCGGTTGTCGGGCCCGACGGCAAAAACTGGCTGACCCCGGGCGACAACCCCCATGAAAACGCCAAGTTCCTCACCATGATCTGCGCGCTGATCATGGCCATCGACAAACATGCCGCGCTGCTGCGCGCCACGGTGGCTTCGGCCGGGAACGATCACCGCCTGGGCGCCAATGAAGCGCCGCCGGCCATTATCTCCATTTTTCTCGGAGAACAGCTTTATGATGTGATCCAGCATCTGGCCGCAGGCACGCCGGTCACATCAAAGAAAAACGGCGTTATTGAAATCGGGGTCAGTTCTCTGCCCCATCTGCCCAAAGACGCCACCGACCGAAACCGGACCTCCCCGTTCGCCTTTACCGGAAACAAGTTCGAGTTCCGGGCCGTGGGATCCAGCCAGAACTGTTCCCAGCCCAATACCGTCCTGAACACCATCGTGGCGGAAGCGCTGGATGATATCTGCACCAAAATTGAATCCGGCATTCAAAAAGGTAAAAAGTTCAATGATGTCCTGCAGACCGTTCTTAAGAACATCGTAAAAAAACACAAACGCATTCTGTTTGACGGTGACAACTATACCGATATCTGGAAAAAAGAGGCTGAAAAGCGCGGACTGCCGAACCTGGTCACGACGCCTGTAGCGTTAAAGGCCTACACAACCAGAGAAACGGTGAACCTGTTTGGGAAATACGGCATTCTTTCCGAAAGAGAACTGAATTCCCGCTATAACATCTATCTCGAGAAATACGAGGCGCAAATTGTCATCGAAGCCATCTGCGCCAGGAAAATTGCCAAAAACCTGATCATTCCGGCCGCGTTCCGCTACCAGGCGGAACTGGCCGAAGCCATCAGTATGACCAGGTCCGTTCTGGGCCGGATCAATCAGACCGAAAGCAAAAAACTGTTGACAGCCATCTCCGCCGATCTCGAAACCGCATTAAAAACCATCACCGAGCTGGAAAAGGTCACAAAAACCAATAAACCGGCCAGAATCATCGCGGTCCAAAACAGGCTCCGGACAGCTATCGACGCCCTGGAATCACGCATGGACCGGAACACCTGGCCACTGCCCAGCTACACCGAGATGATGTTCGTCATGTAATTTATTTTTCTGCCATTGAATGTCACCGGCGCCTGCAGCCGTAAAACCGCTTGCAGGCGCCGGTGATTATGTCATATCCCAGCAGATTTAATAAACCGCTGACCCGAAATTTTTCGCAAGTTTACGGCCTCCGGCACCAAATGAATATGCCCCGGAATCAGGCGTTTATCAAGGCGCGGCTTTTACGGCCCTCTTTTTTGCCCGTGTCTGAGAAATCAGATAGGCCATCGCAAACAAAGAAACAACCGGGATAAAAATTTTCCATAAACCAAAATAAAAAATTGCCAGTAAAAAAGTTACGATAAAAATAATTTCCATAGTTTATGCCTCCTTTCCTCCGCGACCCGGACCAAAATGACATCGACATGATCCGTTCATCAATTGTTGTTTCATAGGCCTGGTTAAAAACAGGTCTATCAGAACCTGGGACGCTCACGTCAATCCGGTGGAATTCCCGCTGATTATACCTATTTTTTCGGTTCTTGCGTGGGAGTCAGCAGCGCCATTAAAAAGGCCCCGTAAAACGCCATACTGGCCAGAACACAAAAGCCGGCAAGTCCAAACAGGAGAATCATCGGTTCAGCAACAAATGCTGTAACCAGCCCCAGGATACAGAGGATTACAACAGCTGCGTTGACAAACATCTTTTTGGCTGCTTTTTTTACCACAACCGGTTCATGTTTAACGATCAGGTTTCGATTTATGGTTGCTGTCTGATACATGACTTCCTCCTTTATGCTGAGTGGGTGAATAATAGTAACCAGGTAAATTCACTTATTGATACGGCAAAGAGCGTGCCAGACAAACAGACCGTTTAAGGGCATTAAAATAATACGCAAATATCCTTTTAAATATAAATTTAATAAACTTTTTTACGGCAGGGCATAAAACGCCTGAAAAGGATTTTTACACCCTGTAAAATATTTTGGCTGGTAAAAAACAGCGGATTTACTGCGGTGAATTTTTTCGGACGGCAGCGGAAATGGACAAACCGTACTTCTCAATTTTGGATTGCAGCGTGGGCCGCGAAAGGCCAAGAATTTTTGCCGCCAGAGTCTGGTTCCCCTGGGCATGTTCCAGAACATCACGAATAACAATCTCAGTAAAACGGTCTGTCAACCGGGCAAAAAGATCCGATCCTCCGGTATCCCGAAGGGCCTGGCGCACCCAGTTTTTAATGACTGCTTCAGGATCAACAGTTTCCTGTTCAGTTTCATTCGCATAGAGTATCCGGGAAACATCATCAGCACCAATCGGTCCTCCGCAGTTGAACAGAAGCGCTTTCTGAACAACATTGGCCAGTTCCCGGACATTGCCCGGCCAGGCAAAACCGTTTAAAAGCATCTGGGCCTCATCCGTAATACCGGGATTCTGTCTTTTCATTTCGAGTGATTTTTTCTTTAGAAAATATTGTGTCAACAACGGAATGTCTTCGCCGCGGTCCCGCAGAGGAGGCAGCCCAACAGTTACCACATTTAACCGATAATAAAGGTCCTCGCGAAACAGCCCCCGGGCCACACAGTCTTCAAGGTCCCGGTTGGTTGCCGCAATAATACGCACATCCGCCTGGATCAGGCTGCCGCCACCGATACGCTCTATGGTTTTTTCCTGAAGAAGCCGCAGGATTTTCGCCTGAATCGCAATGGGCATATCACCGATTTCATCCAGAAAAAGCGTCCCCCCGCCAGCCTGCTCGACCTTGCCGACCCGCCGCCGGGTCGCCCCGGTAAAAGAGCCTTTTTCATAACCGAAGAGCTCACTCTCCAGCAGTGTTTCCGGAATTGCTACACAGTTGATCACCAGAAACGGACATCCGCAGCGCAGGCTGTGCTGATACAGCGCACGGGCCACCAGTTCTTTTCCCGTACCCGATTCTCCGCGGATCAGCACCGTGGTATCGGTGGGGGCTACCCGGCCAATGGCTTTATAAACTTCCTGCATGGCCGTACTTTTGCCAAGCATGGCCTCGCCCGTATCTTCATCCTGAACAGGATCCATTTGAACCGGTGTCCGCATAAACCGGCCGGCTTCCAGTGCTTTTTCAATAATCCCGATCATCTCCGGAATATCGAACGGCTTTAAAATATAGTCAAAAGCCCCCAATTTAGTGGCCTCGATTGCCGTATCCGTGGTACCAAAAGCCGTCATAACAATCACGGGCAGTTTCGGCTGCACCTTTCTAATCCGCTGAAAAGCTTCCAGACCGCTGATGCCGGGAAGCCGGACATCCATAATGACCAAATCCGGAACCGTTTTATCCAGTGCGGCACATCCATCCTCGCCGCTGGCCGCGCTGAAAACTTCATAACCTTCTTCACGCAAAAGATTCTCAAAACTTTCACGCAGCTGCGAATCATCATCCACAATCAGAATCTTAGCCATGCATCCCCCGTTCTCTTGGCAGAAGTATTTTAAACAAAGCGCCCTGACCCGCATGAGACTCAAGGTCCAGCCAGCCGCCATGCTCCTCGACAATCCGGGCGGCAATCGACAGCCCCAGCCCGCTCCCCTCCTCCTTGGTACTGAAAAACGGTTTGAAAATCTCCTGCGAGTCCGCTATGGAAATACCGGGGCCACTGTCCTGTATACGAATCACTGAAACTGGACCATGATGTGAATCCATTTCCTCTGATTCCCGAATAGTCATGGTACCGCCCCAGCCCATGGCCTCGCAGCCGTTTAGGATAATATTGACAAAAACCTCTTTTAATTGCGCCGGGTCAAGCTGAACCGGTGAAAGCCGGCCGCTGCGCAGCAGGGTCACCTCAATGCTGTGGGCATCAAGGCGCGGCTGCAGCAGCCGCAGTGTGTTATCCACAACATCAGACGGGCTCATGGACTCAGTTTTCATTTTCGGAGGACGGGAAAACTCCAGAAACTGACTGACAATGGCCTCGATATGATTCATCTCCCGGGAGACGACGTCCAGATCTTCTCGGGCAATACTTTCAGCCTCCAGTTTTCGCCTCAGTGAAAAAAGCCGCATTTTTATGGAGGTCAGCGGATTTCGAATACTGTGCGCCATAGCCGCTGCCAGGCGTCCCAGTGCGGCCATTTTCTCCGAGCGCATCAGCTGTTTTTGCGTCTGACGCTGCAGTTCCTCATCCCGTTGCCGCAAACCGGTTTGCATGGCATCAAATGCCGTTTCCAGTTCGGCAATTTCACCCTGCGACCGCTGTTGCAATGTGACGGAAAAATCACCGTCTGATATTTTTCTGGACATCTCCACCAGCCGCCGAATGGGTCGGACAATGGTATCGGCAAAAACATTGGAAACAAACAGGACCAGAACCATTCCGATAACCGTCATCGCAAATAAAATAACCAGGGCCCGGTTCCTGATATCGACAAATTTCTGCTCGAGCATCCCCACATACAGCATTCCGACAATCCGGTCGTCGATATCACGGATAGGCTCATATGCCGACACAAACCAGTCATTCACAACAAAGGCCCTGCCGATCCACTGCAGCCCCCGTCCGATCACCCGGTTGTAGACATCTTCGGAAACCCGTGTTCCGATAGCGGGCGTGCCGTCGTTCGCCATCACGTTTGTAGCAATACGCACATCCTGCTGGAAAATCGTCGCGGCCCCCATATCCTTTCCTTTGTAGCGCTCATTCAGGTAAACCGTTTCCTTGATCTTATCCACCAGGTCACTGCTGCGGTTGAGAAGGTCTCCGCCGTACAGCACCCCGATACAGTCACCGCTGCGGGACAATATCGGAACAGCCGCTTTTAACATGAGACCGGCGGTCTCACCCGTTTCCCTGCGCCGAACCGCTTTGGGGGTGGGAAAAAACAAAACCCGCGCCCGCTGAACAAACCCACGTCCCTCGCGTTCCAGCATATCTTGTTCGACAATTACCGCTCCGCTTACAGACTGACCGGTAGACAACACCCTGCTGACAAGCGGGTCCCGGCTCTGATCATCACCGAAAACTTCCGGATTGTGCGCCCGCCAGAGCACACTTCCCTTACAATCGGTCATGGCCAGCATTTCAATACGACTGTCTTCCCTGACCCGCGCAAGACCTTCTTTGACCAGGTCAAAGGCATCGACACCCTCCGGTATGTACTCACCCTGAAAACAATTGCGCCGGGATGTCAGGTAAAGCGTTTCCTGAATGTTCATCAGCCGGTCCTTTAAAATCTCTCTGGCAGAAACCAGATCATTCCGAACTTTGCTCTGAACCTGACTCATAACTCCCCGGTGGATCAGTAAGGTACCGACAATTGTGGTAATAATACCGGTCATAACAATAATACCGGTAAAAACAAAAATGAGTCTGGTCTTTAAACTGGAATTCATACCTGTTGGCCACATTGTCTTTACCTCATGCCCTATTATCACATAAATATCTTAAAAAACGTGAAATTTCAATTCTGTTGTACCCCCTTCGATTAATCCTGATGAAAATTCGCGCTTTATCCTGTTTTGACCTGCCGATATCGTTTCACATCACATAATTCTTTATTTTTTTACAATAATTTACAAAAATACTTAACATCTTTCTTGTGCATCCGATAACATTATGTTAGTAGATGTATTCTAAGGAATTGATACAGTCTGAAAAACTATTTCAGCGGATATTTGATTCTTTCCGTAATCCTGTTGCAAACAACAGGAAAAGAACCTGTTCTGTTTTCATGAGGGGTAACATGAAAAGCCTGTTTCGTTCATTAAAACTCAAAGTAAAGCTTTTGATTGCATTTCTTCTCGTCGGTGCGGTGCCGTTCGTCGCACTGTCCTGCATCGCCATGTGGATCGCAAGCAACGCGCTGACCGAAGAAGCCTTTGCCAAACTCGAAGCCGTACAGAAAATTAAAAAGAATCAGTTACAGACCCTGTTTGCGTCCTTTAAAACGGATGTCCTTGCCGCAACCCAAAGCCAGGATGTCGTCGGCATGCTGCACATGCTCAACAGCCAGTATGACCTCATGGAAACGGCAGACACCGACGAATTCGACACCACAACGCAGGATTATGAAAATTATTATCAACGGTTTTCAAAATACCCGAAAGATTTTCTGGCCTCCTACGGATATAAGGATTTTATCATTATCCGGGCGGAAACCGGTCATGTCATGTTCACGGTCCTCCGGGAGGCTGACCTCGGCACGAACCTGAAATACGGCCCCTATCAAAAAAGCAGCCTGGCCGAACTGTGGCGGCAAGTCATCAGAACAAAAGGAATTGTATTTAAAGATTTTCAGCCCTATGCTCCCGCCGACGGCGCACCGGCATTTTTTATCGGCGCACCGATCCTGGAAGCCGGAACCGATGAAATACTGGGGGTCGTGGCGCTGCGCGTGTCAAAACAGCAGATCAACGCCATCATGCAGGAATATACCGGTATGGGAAATACCGGTGACACTTATCTTGTCGGAAAAAACAGTGACGGCACCATATCCCTGAGAAATGATTCTGTCAGAAACAAGGCCTATGTAGTCGGCCAAGAAATCCGGGAATCCTTTATTTCAGAGGCATTCACAGAGCAAAGCAGCGGCAAAATCGTATCCACGGACAATACCGGTAATGAAATCATGGCGGCTTTCAGCCCGGTCAACATCAGGGAAATTGACTGGATGGCCATCGCAAAAATCGATGTCAGTGAAGCCTGCCGGTCCGTCCGGACCATGAAGATGGTAATTTTCACTATCGGAATTTCCGGGATTATTGTCATTACCGTCATCGGACTTCTGGTCGCCCGGGAAATCAGTTCACCGTTGAAACGGATTATAGAGGCCTTGCGCAACGGCGTTGAACGGACGGGCCATTCATCAAAAACAGTCTCCGCCGCGAGTCATCTACTCGCAAAACAGGCCACCGATCAGGCGGCTTCCCTTGAGGAAACGGCCGCCGCTCTGACCCAGATTTCAACGATGGCTGCGCAAAACGCGGAAAATGCCCGGAAAGCGGACACAGTTTCACAGGAAACGAGCCAGGGACTCAAAAATGGTGAAAACAGCATGAAAAAACTGCTGAAAGCCATGAATGAAATCAATGACAGCAGTAATGAAATTGCCGAAGTGACAAAGGGTATAGAAGAAATAGCGTTTCAAACGAACCTGCTTGCGCTGAATGCCGCTGTTGAGGCGGCCCGTGCGGGCGATGCCGGCAAGGGATTTGCCGTTGTGGCTGAAGAGGTCAGAAATCTTGCGCAACATGCGGCACAGCAGGCGCAAACAACGACCGATCTCATCGCTAAAAGCAGAACACGGTCACAGGAAGGCGTAAAAACGGTTGACGAGGTCAACACGGCACTGAACGGGGTATTGACCGCCATGCAAAAAATGGAAAAACTGGTCGTCGATATTTCCACGGCCAGCAATGAACAGGCAAGAGGAATTGAACAGGTCAATACCGCTGTCACAAAAATGGATAAGGATGTACAGGAAAATTCCGCCAGTGCGGAAGAAACATCCTCGGCCAGCGTGGCCCTTTCCGAACAGGAAGCGGACATGAGCAAAATGGTTGACGCATTGATCGCGTTTATCGAAGGCATGCGCTCCGGGCAACCGGAAACCGGCTTAACCAGGAAAAACGGGGAAGGATAACAACATTCCGAAGAAGTCACAGCATGGTTTCAGCTGTGGCAGCAGCGGAAATGTATAAATCCTCAAATCCTTAAGCCCCCGGATACTTACCGTTCCCATGATATTTTTGCCTATTCATGAAAAATCGCTGAAACCACCTTTTTTCCATCTGCCGCCCGGCAAACAATAATTTTCACGGTGAAAGGCCGGAAAAATACCGCCTACAAAAATACTTCCAGCCGCGATTTCAGTTCCGTATAATGAAACAGCCGGTTGAACTCCACCAGCCCGGCCAATGCCTTCAGGTGAACGCGCACGCCGGTTTCTTCCAGAATCGCCACCGGGTTCAACCCGCCGACCATGATGGCGCCGATCCGCCCCTCACTGACCGGAATTTCCAAAAGCGCCTGACTGGGCTGACCGATCCGCATCATACAGCCCAGGCCCGCATAATCCAGTTTCCGGGCCAGATCGATCACCAGGTCCCGGCTCTGGGCCGGAAACTCCCGGAAGCTTGCGCCGATCCGGCCGCTGCCGGACCTCACCGCACCCACATAATCCGTCATGCCGCTTCGGATAAACACCTCGAGCGGATCGATGCTGGTACCGTCATAATTGATGATCTCGACGAACCGGGTCGGTTTTTTATCCTGAAGTTCCAGCAGCCCGCCGAACCGGGAATTGGTCGGAACCCCGTATTTTAACAAAACACCGTTCACCGTAATCGAACAGACCGTGCCCAGGCCGACCATATTTTCCGGAATGGTTTTGTGCCCCAGCCGTTCGCCCGGACCGAACAGCGTCACCATATGCCCCATGGCATAATCGTATTCAAAAACCCGGCTGATCATGTCCAGACACGCAAGCACCTTTCGCGGTTCCACCAGCGACAGGTTGACCACCACATTTCCGGTCTTTTGATTGAGATCAAAATCCATGGCATAGGTCAGCTGGTCGATCTTTGCCGACAAAAAACCGACCCGTTCGAGAATACTCGACGTCTCCAGTTCGCTCAGTCCCTGTTCCGTTATCTGTCGGCCCTTTTTCCCGATCGTTTTTGTCAGACCGGCGTCATCCATTTTATTGAGATAGAACCGGACCGTTCGCTCACTGATCTCATGGCCCAGCGCTTCCAGTTCCTCAGCAATCCGGGAACTGCTGCCGGGACCGTCACACTCCTTCAAAACACTCAATATCGCAAGCTGCTTCTTCTTGATCTTGTCCGACATTTTCCTCTCCTTTACCGTTCAAATCAAAAAATGTACGACTCTCGGCAGACAACAGCTTGATCCCGTCCGTTTTTTCCCGCGGGCCCGAATTCGGCCGGACAGCGCCCCGTAAAAACCCGGTTTTCCCCATCCGTCATACATTCCGCCAGATTCCATATTTGCCGGTTCCATACCGGCACTTTTGCCGCAAAAAAAAGCCGGTACGCTTTATTTGCCCCTATATTGGTTACTTTTGCATGAACCGTTCCAACAAGCAAGCGTTAAAATTCAAAATAATTGCCGTAAAATTTATTATAACGGCAATTTTGCCATAAATTTTGAATTAGAAAACATGAGCGCTCACTGAAATATTCACTAAAACCCTTATAAATACTATTGACAACAGGAATTATCGTGATAACATAAACTTGCCGAGATAAAATTAAAAGGCAATTCATTGCCGGTTTATCGGCAAAATATTACCAAAATTCGATGACCAAAGGAGGAACCAGATGATTCAGTGGCCAAAATCCAATGACGCCCTCGGAACCGTTAACCGGGGAAATCCCTGCGAGTCGGGACTCTGCACCCTGTGCCGCGCTGACTGCAAGGGCAAGTGTGAGACATGGCTGTCCAGCCTGAAAGGCCGGAAAGTACTTTATCCGAGAGATTTCGGTAAAATCACTTCCGGAAGCGCGAACACCTGTCACGTCGGGGTGTCCTACAATTCTCTGCGTATTCAGGGATATGTATACGGTGCCAACGGCCTGAAAAAAGGCCTGACCCGAGACCCGGACGACTGTGTCTTTCCGAATGTCGATGTCACCGGTGAATTCGGCACCCAGAAAAAGACCAAATTCCGCCTGCCGATCATGTCCGGCGCGCTGGGTTCCACCTTTATCGCGGCCAAGTACTGGGACTCTTTCGCCACCGGCGCCGCCCTTACCGGTATTCCCATTGTCGTGGGGGAAAACGTTGCCGGCGTAGACAAACAGGCCGTGATCAAAAGAGGCAAGGTCATCAAGGCACCCGAACTGGACAGAAGAATCAAGGGCTTTTTGAAATATTATGACGGTTACGGCGCCATCATCGTCCAGATGAACGTCGAAGACACCCGCAACGGCGTTGCCCAGTACCTGATCGACAAATACGGCGACAAGGTCATTATCGAACTCAAATGGGGACAGGGCGCAAAGGTGATCGGCGGTGAAATCCAGGTCACCACCCTCGAATATGCCCAGTTCCTCAAAGACCGGGGCTATGTGGTCGACCCGGATCCCACCAGACCCGAAGTCAAGAAAGCCTTCAAGGACGGCGCCATTAAATCTTTTGCCCGTCACAGCCGCCTCGGCTATACCGATCTGTCCACGCCGGAAGAGGTCCAGGCGAACTTTATCGACGCGGTCGCCGGGCTCCGGAAACTGGGCTACAAACGAATTTCTCTCAAGACCGGTTCTTACGGCAACGAAGCGCTGGCCATGTCCATGAAACTGGCCACCGACACGGGACTCGACCTTCTGACCATCGACGGCTCCGGCGGCGGCACCGGGATGAGCCCGTGGAACATGATGGAATCCTGGGGCGTCCCGTCCATCAACCTCCATGCCAAAGCCTATGAATATGCCAGCATTCTGGCGGCGCGGGGAAAACGCGTGGTGGATATGGCCTTTGCCGGCGGTCTGGCCCGGGAAGATCATATCTTCAAGGCCCTGGCCCTGGGCGCTCCCTTTACCAAGCTGATCTGCATGGGCCGTTCCGTGATGATCCCGGGATACCTCGGTTCAAACATCGAGGGTGTTCTCCATCCGGAACGAAAAGAAAAACTGAACGGCAACTGGGACAAACTGCCGCCGGCCGTGGAGGAACTCGGCACCAGCGCCGAAGAAATTTTTGCCGGTTACCAGACCGTGAAGAAAAAAGTGGGGGTCAAGGAAATGAAAAACATTCCCTACGGCGCCATTGCCATGGTCACCCTGGCCGACAAGCTTTCCTGCGGTCTGCAGCAGCTCATGTCCGGAACCCGCAAGTTCAACCTGAGCGAAATCAGCAGAAACGAGATCTTTTCCGCCAACCGGGAAACCGAAGCGGAAACCAGGGTCCCCTACATCACCGATGTTCAGGATGAATCCGCCAGGAAAATCCTGGGGGCCTGAACGGCATATTATATGCTTTTGCTGAAACAAAAAAAGGCCCGCAACAGCGGGCCTTTTTTTCGGCCGAACGGATAAGTACTGCTGAAATGTTATCGCAGAACAAGCTCGGAAACCCGGTCCACACCGTTCACGACGATATACTTTTCCACGGCAATCTGAAACAGGGCACAATCAGGGTCCCGAAAAAAGGTCGCAAAGGCCGGATGCGCCTGAATGTGTCTGCTGCGGCAGATATCTTCCTCGGCGCCCGCAACTTCCATGGCCTGACCGACCACCGTCACCGCCGTGATTTCCCCGCTGTCCGGACCGGCACCGGATCGACTGTCCAGCAGTAGCGATACCCGACCGTTTTTCTTGAGATTCCGGTACTTGCTGGTATTTCTCGGCGTGGCAAAAAACATGGCCGTCAGATCATCCGCCAGGCTGTAGGCAATGAAATTGCAATACGGCTGAAGATCTTTTTCGGTCGCCAAAACGGCAAATTTCTGTCCCGCTAACAGCGGTTCAATTTCCGCCAACCGGGGTTGCCGGCTTACAGTCATGTCTCACCTCAGAAAAAGTTTTCTTTTTCATTTTTAAAAACAGGGTTCAGCCGGCACCGGAATCACCGAAACGGCCACATAAAAAACCGGCAGAACCATTCAAGAGCATATCTGTTGGCCCGATATGCAATGTCCGCTTTTCTCAGGATACCAGTTCCATCACGGATTCCCTGGCCGACCCCTCGACGAAAATGTCCGGCGGGAACTTTTCATGAAACGCCTTCCAGCGCGGATCAGACTCAATTTTCTGCAGGGATATCTCCAGAGCAGCCAGACCCTCAAAATCACCGACCCAGAATATGGTTTCAACGGACCCTAAAAGTCCGATAAAAACCTTAAACGCAACACCGGGATCGATACTGCCGGCCAGCTCTGCGACCTCTCGTGCATACTGCAGGGCCTCGGTCTTTCTGTGACGCTTGATTTTTCTTGATCTTTGCAGTCGAATCATATCGTCACCTCCGCTATAAAGATTCAAAGGAATTCAATCCCCTTTTGCCTGTTCCTATTCATGTTATAGCCCATAAACAGCGAGATCACCAGTCTGCATAAAATATTTTTCAGCCTCCGCTTCCGTGGAAACGGCTTTCTCTGCCGGTTTAAAAAAAAGACCCGCAAAACAGCGGGCCTTTTAAAATGATCCTCCCCGCAGCAAGCAACGGGATATCCTGTTCGTTAAATTTGATTATTTCAGATTTATGCCGCTTGACGCGACAGGTTCCCAACCAAAAAAACAATCCGGTTCTCAGGTCAGGCCCTTGCCGGTCCAGCAGTAGGTACACAGTTTGTCCCTGGGCAAACCGATCGCCCGGACCATGTCGTTCAGCCGCTGATATTTCAATGAGGTCACGCCCATCTTCTCACCGATCTTTTTCACCATGGCCCGGCATTTGTCAGAGGCCGGATCGGCATATTCCTCGATATTCGAAACATTCTCCCCTTCCAGTTCATAAATCGCTTTTCTGCCGGCCAGATCCATCTCAGAACGGGATCGTGAAAAATTCAGGAATTTACAGCCGTAAATCAGGGTCGGACAGGCCGGGCGCATATGAATCTCCCTGGCCCCATAATCAAAAATACGGCCCAGCGTATCCCGAAGCTGGGTTCCCCGAACAATCGAATCGTCACAGAACAAAAGCCGCTTGCCTTCGGTCAGCTCTTTGATGGGAATCAGCTTCATCTTGGCCACCAGGTCCCGAATATTCTGCTGCTGCGGCATAAAACTCCTGGGCCAGGTCGGCGTATATTTCACAAAAGGCCGGCTGTAGTGCACCCTGGCCCGGGTCGCATATCCGATCGCATGAGCGGTCCCGGAATCCGGAATACCGGCCACAATATCCACGTCCACATCGTCATTGTCGGCCAGTGCCGCCCCGCATTTATATCTGGACGACTCCACATTCACCCCTTCGTAACTGGACGCGGGATAACCGTAATAAATCCAGAGAAAAGCGCAGATCTGCATTTTATCGCCCGGGGCCGTTTTCTGCTCAAACCCGTCCGCCGTCATCAGAACGGTTTCACCGGGTCCCAGCTCCTTCTCGATGGTAAAGCCGAGATTGGGCAGGGCACAGGTCTCCATGGTCACGGCATACCCCTCGGCGCCCTGGCCGACGATCACCGGCGTCCGGCCAAGCCGGTCCCGGGCCGCATAAATGCCCTCATGGGTCAACAGCAATATCGAACAGGACCCCTCGATCTGCGCCTGGGCATTGCGAATGCCGGCCGCGAAACTGTCTTCCTGATTGATCAGGGTGGCGATCAGTTCGGTCGGATTGATTTCGTTGCCGCTCATTTCCGAAAAATGAACCCCGCCCCGTTTAAAGGTCTTTCTGGCAATTTCATCCGCATTCCTGATCATGCCGACGGTAACGATGGAATATCTGCCCAGATGAGAGCCGATGATCAGGGGCTGATCCTCGTAATCACTGATGACCCCGATCCCCATGTTTCCGCTCAGCTTGGCAACATCATCTTCAAACTTGCTTCTGAACTGGGTATTGGTGATATCGTGAATAAACCGGATAAAGTTTCCCTCATCCAGCGTCGTCAGGCCGCCCCGCCGCGTACCGAGATGGGAATGATAATCCGTACCGTAAAAAAGTGTTGGAACACAATCGTTTTTCGCTGCTACGCCAAAAAAACCACCCATGCTTCTTCCTTTCCTTCCTGACCGTTAAAAAACATATCATTTAAATTCGCGATGGTATTCATGCAGAGATTTCAATTCGGAAACTCTGTTCTTCACAGACGCGATTCCCTTGGCCGCCGCCAGCGCCGCCGCAACAGTGGTCACATAGGGAATTTTGTTCCGAATGGCCGCTTTCCGGATATAGGAGTCGTCCGCTTTGCTGGCTTTGCCGCGGGGCGTGTTAATGACCAGCTGGATATCGCCGTCGGTAATAATATCCGCCACGTTCGGACGTTTTTCATGCATCTTGTTTACCGGATCGGAGGCCACCTGATGCTTTTTCAGAAACGCGTGGGTTCCCCGGGTCGCCTTGATCTGAAAACCCATGTCCGCAAACCGCCGGGCCACTTCCAGGATGGCCGGCTTGTCCTTGTCGGCAACCGTAAACACCACATTGCCCGCCAGCGGCAGACAGCTGGAAGCCGCATCCTGGGCCTTGAAAAAGGCCCCGCCGAAGGTATCCGCCAGCCCCAGCACTTCACCGGTGGAGCGCATTTCCGGCCCCAGCACCGGATCCACTTCCGGATAAAAATAAAAAGGGAAAACGGACTCTTTAACCCCGTAATGCGGAATCGGTCTTCGGGCCAGGCCCAGGTCCTGCAACTTTTTACCCAGCATCAGCTGGGTGGCAATCCGCGCCATGGAAACACCGCAGACCTTGCTGACCAGCGGCACAGTGCGGCTGGCCCGGGGATTGGCCTCAAGAATATAAACTTTATCCCCACAAATGGCATACTGTATATTCATCAGTCCCACCACGTTGAACTCTACCGCAATCCTGCGGGTATATTCGATAATGGTATCGATATGCTTCTGGGCAATACTGACCGGCGGTATCACGCAGGCGGAATCTCCGCTGTGAACCCCGGCTTCTTCGATATGTTCCATGACCGCCGGAACAAACGCATCGGTACCGTCGGCAATCGCATCCGCTTCCGCCTCGGTGGCATTTTCAAGATACTTATCAATCAAAAGCGGCCTTTCGGGCGACACATCGACGGCCGCCTGCACATACCGTTTCAGCATGTTTCCGTCATGCAGAATTTCCATGGCCCGCCCGCCGAGGACAAACGACGGCCGGACCATCAGCGGGTAGCCGATCTGCTCGGCAATCTCCAGTGCTTCATTGAGAGTGCTGGCCATACCGCTTTCCGGCTGGGGAATGCCCAGTTTTTCCATTTTCCGGCGGAACCGGTCACGGTCTTCCGCCAGGTCAATGGTATCCACAGAGGTTCCGATAATGTTGACCCCGGCAGCCTTGAGTTCTCCTGCAATGTTCAGCGGCGTCTGCCCGCCGAACTGGCAGATGATACCTTCCGGGTTTTCCTTTTCGTAAATACTTAAAACATCCTCCACCGTCAGCGGTTCAAAGTACAACTTGTTGCTGGTATCATAGTCGGTGCTCACGGTCTCCGGGTTGCAGTTGACCATGATCGATTCAATCCCTTCATCCCGAAGGGCGAAAGCCGCGTGGACACAACAGTAGTCAAATTCAATGCCCTGCCCGATCCGGTTGGGCCCCCCGCCGAGAATCATCACCTTGCGGCCGGAAGACACCTCGGTCGCATCCGGGGCATTGTAGGTGGAATAGTAATACGCGGCATTGTCCACCCCGCTCACCGGCACGGCATGCCAGCCTTCGACCACCCCCAGTCTTTTGCGCTGTTCGCGAATATCCGTTTCCGGGATTCCGAGAATCTGGGCCAGATAGCGGTCGGCGAAACCGTCTTTCTTGGCCCGGGTCAAAAGGTCATCCGGAAGCGGCCTGCCCTTAAAGCCCAGCACCTGTTCCTCCAGTTCCACCAGTTCCTTCATCATCTCGACGAACCACGTCTTGATATAGGTCCTGTCCACCAGATCTTTCACCCGGACCCCCTTGCGCAACGCCTCATACATGATAAACTGGCGCTCACTGGACGGCTCGACCAGCAGCAGCATCAGGTCCTCCGCAGACTTTTCATGGTAGTCCCTGGCAAAGCCCAGGCCGTAACGACCGTCTTCACGGGAACGAATGGACTTCTGAAAAGATTCCTTGTAGGTCTTGCCGAGGCTCATCACCTCACCGACGGCCTTCATTTGCGTGCCGAGCCTGTCTTCCAGCCCTTCGAATTTTTCAAAGGCCCAGCGGGAAAACTTGACCACCACATAATCCCCGGACGGCGTATACTTCTCCAGGGTACCGTCACGCCAGTAGGGGATCTCATCCAGGGTCAGTCCTCCGGCCAGCAGGGAGGACACATAAGCGATGGGAAAACCGGTGGCTTTCGAGGCCAGGGCCGAAGACCGGGAGGTGCGGGGATTGATTTCGATGATCACAACCCGGTCTGTTACCGGGTCATGGGCAAACTGCACATTGGTTCCGCCGATCACCCCGATCGCCTCAACGATCGCATAGGAATATTTCTGAAGCCGTTTTTGCAGTTCCGCACTGATGGTCAGCATGGGGGCCGTACAGTAGCTGTCTCCGGTATGGACGCCCATGGCATCTACGTTTTCAATGAAGCAGACCGTGATCATCTGGTTCCTGGCATCACGCACAACCTCCAGTTCCAGTTCCTCCCAGCCCAGCACCGACTCTTCCACCAGGATCTGATTCACCCGGCTGGCCTGCAGTCCCCGGGTCGCGATTTGGCGAAACTCCTCCATATTGTAAACAAACCCGCCGCCGGTGCCGCCCATGGTATAGGCCGGACGGATCACACAGGGAAGCCCGATATCCTGCAAAAGATCTTCCGCCGCCGCAAGGCTGTTGGCAATACCGCTTTTGGGCATCTCGATCCCCAGGCGGGTCATGGTATCCTTGAACGCCTGCCGGTCTTCTCCGCGCTCGATCGCATCCACCTGCACCCCGATAACCCGGACACCATACTTGTCCAGCACGCCCGCATGGTACAGTTCGGAAGACAGGTTTAACCCGGACTGGCCGCCCAGGTTCGGCAGCAGCGCATCCGGCCGTTCCTTTTCAATAATCCGGGCCATGGAGTCCACCGTCAGGGGCTCGATATAGGTAATGTCCGCCGTGCCCGGATCCGTCATAATGGTGGCCGGATTGGAATTCACCAGTACAATCTCATACCCCAGGCTTCTCAGGGCCTTGCAGGCCTGGGTGCCTGAATAATCGAATTCACAGGCCTGACCGATCACAATGGGACCGGAACCGATAATCATCACCTTGTTGACATCAGCGATTTTTGCCATAAAACCTCTCCTTTTAAATTTTTATCCGTAACCCGGCAAGGGCCCTGCCGTGCCTAAATCCCTGAACAAAATTATGACCGAATGAATAAATTCTTTATTGAGTATCACATTTTTATGATCTTGAAAAGTTTATCTGTACCGGTTTGAAAATTATTTTCCGATTTCCGTATTCTCATCCCTGAAAAAACCGTGTTTATTATAATTGTCTTCGATTTTTTCAATAAAGCGTACTTTTACCCCTAAAATAATACTGTCGCGACAAAATCAAATTGTCAGTTAATGGCAAAAACAAAATGTCAGTAAAGATTAAGCAGCTAAAAGGATATGATCATTCTTGAAGCCGCACCTTTTAACGATCCTTTTTATGCTTTCATAA